>Ga0209429_10000646_pt1 | contig 23093 bp, 24 predicted proteins | sample BarGraNGADG00212_3_FD_184493 | JGI IMG/M metagenome (GOLD analysis project Ga0209429, IMG submission 184493) | Arctic peat soil microbial communities from Barrow, Alaska - Barrow Graham LP Ref core NGADG0004-212 (SPAdes) (version 2) | ecosystem: Environmental > Terrestrial > Soil > Wetlands >...
CGGATACGAAATCAGCCGTGATCATGGCAGCCTTGCCCGCAGCCGCGACAAGGATTTCCGCATTCCGGCAGGTTTCCTCAAGATCCCTGGTCTTTGTATGGCAGATGGTAACAGTCGCATTCTTCTTGAGCAGCAACATAGAAAGGGGTTTGCCAACCACCATACTTCTGCCTACCACCGTCACGCGCCTTCCATTCAGGTCAATGCCATAGTGAGCCAGGACTTCCATGACAGCCTCGGATGTGCAGGGAGCAAAACCACTTTCATCTCCCGAGAATACCTTTGCAATATTGACCGGGCTCATACAGTCGATATCCTTCTTCGGATTAATGATGTTCCTGACTGATTGTTCGTCCAGCTGTTTGGGCAGGGGCCTGAACAGCAGGATACCATGGATATCAGGATTGCTGTCGACAGCCGAGAACTCCTTTTCAAAATCTGCCTGGCCAATCGACTCTGGCAATTCAATCACTTTGCAGCGAATGCCCATGCCGCCCATCTTTTTGATGGCACCACGCTCATACGCCAGATCGTCCGGCCGCGCGCCAACCCTCACGATGCCGAGTTGCGGGAAAATTCCCTTCTGGGCAAGCTTCTCCACTTCGCGCAGCAGTTCTTCCTTCATCGCAGCAGCCACTTCGGAACCTTTCATGACGATGCTCATCTGATCACAGCCTCCATTTTTCTTTGTCTATCCTGTCAGCCTTTGCAGTTCCTTCCATCAACGAGACGTTCACGTTCCGGTCGACGTGCTCGGCGGACGGAACCTTCGGCCCATACATATGATAAACACACTCTCAGGAATGCCAAGGATGATTTGTCCGATGACAGTGAGATTCATCCTCTTCATCCTGTTTGAGCGAAGCGCGCGCCAAGGAATCCTTCAATGACACCAGGCCCGACCCTACCCAGAGTCTTGACCTCGTGTTGTCTGACTAGTCGTGAACAAACTCAAGGAAACCGGAACCGTGCTCCTGCCACGATGTTTCTACACCAACGGGGCTTGCCAAGCAGTCCCGACTCCAAGCAGACCTTCCTATTCCGCGTATAGTGTTCAGGTGCGTCCCGAGTAGACGCGTGGAGGAAGATGTGCCCTTTGCCCTGACTGCTGTCCTGTATGGCCTCATCATCCTGACGACCCACTTCACCCAGTCGGTCAGCGGCTTCGGCTGTGCCGTACTGGCCATGCCGTTATGCATTCTTCTGACGGGTATCGACACGGCGCGCACCGTCGTAACCGTCCTAGCCCTCGCCCTGGATGCCTACCTGCTGGTCATCTCGTGGAAAGACGTCGACTGGCGGCAGTACCTGCACATTCTCGCGTTTGTCCTGCCCGGGCTTCCCGTCGGCATGATCGCCTTCAACATCTTGCCACGCACGACGCTCATGCACATCCTTGCCGCCTTCATGGTCATCGTCGGCGTCCAGGGGCTGGCCAACCAGATCCGACCGGGCAGAGGTACGGCGCGGTCCTGGCCTGCCTGGCTTCTCAACATCCTGCTGTTCATCGGAGGCGCCATGCAGGGGGCCTTTACATCGGGAGGCCCACCCGTGATCATCTACGCGATTCAGAAGCTGAAGGACAAAGCTTCGTTCCGCGCCACACTGGTCGCCATCTGGACGACGCTCAACATGTTCATCGTCGCGGATATCGTCGTGCGCCACAAGCTGAGCGGCATGCCCGGGAAACTCGTACTGACGTCCTTGCCGTTCCTTGTTCTGGGAGCCCTGCTGGGAGACCTCGCACACCGCCGGATCAGCGGTGAACGCTTCACCCGGCTCATCTACGTGGTCCTGCTCATTTCAGCAGTTTTCATGATACTGTAAGGAAGTATAATGAACGTATCACACATAATTTAGGAGGCAATAGGTATGATCACATTTACGAGAGGGGTTCCCGCAACAGAAGCGTTTCCGGTGGAGGCCCTGGGGGAGTGCGCCGCGTCGGCTCTCACCAAGTACAGCTCACAGATTTTGCAATATGGCTCCTTCCGGGGATTCGGCCCACTGCGTGAGTTCATCGCCGCAGGACATGGACTGCAGGCGGATCAGGTTCTGCTGAGCCAGGGAGCCCTGCAGATCGTCGATTTCGCAGCCCATTCCCTCATCACGCCGGGGACGACCGTCCTGGTCGAGCAACCCTCATATGACCGCGTCATCAAAGTCCTGCGCCGGGCAGGTGCCACTGTCGTCGGCGTTCCCCTGCAGGAAGACGGCATGGACCTCGCCGCCTGTGAGGATCTCATTCGTGAACACCATCCCCTCATGACATACGTCATCAGCGATTTTCAGAACCCTTCGGGCACAACGATGTCGGAGGCCAAACGCCGGGCCTTTGCAGCCCTCGCAGAGCAGTACGACCTGCTCGTCCTCGAGGATGTCCCATATCGCCGTCTGCGGTACGCGGGACAGGACGTCCCCACCATCCAGTCCATGATTCCCGGCAGGACGATCGAGCTTACCAGCTTCAGCAAACTGCTGTCGCCCGGCCTGCGCGTCGGCGTCGCCCTCGGCCCCCAGCAGTACATGGACCGCCTCGGCAAGACCGCACAGGACACGTATATTACTCCAGCCCTTCTGCCACAGGCTACAGTCTTCGAGTTCATCGACAGGGGCTTGCTGCCCGCTCAGATCGAGAAGCTGCACAACCTCTACCGGCCGCGCCTGTCCGAACTGCTGGGTGCGCTCGACGCGGAGATGGCCGACCTGGGAACATGGGCCAAGCCTGACGGTGGTTTCTTCGTAGGCGTCACGCTCAACAAGAGTGTCAAGGCCGAAACCCTTATCGCCAAGGGACTAGCAGAGGGGATCCATCTCACCAACGGACGCGACTTCTTTGCTGACGGGAGAGGGGATACCTTCGTCCGGCTGCCGTTCTGCGCGCTGACCACCGACGAGATCGACGAAGGAGTCAGGACCCTGGCCCAGGTCGTGCGCGCCCTGTAGCCGGTCCCAGGTACAAGAAGGACATCATGCCCGAACTACCCGAAGTGGCCAATCTGGCACGACAAATGGACCGGGAACTCCGCGGCAGGCGTGTGGCCGGGGTCGACGTCGTCCAGCCCAGATGTCTGAACGTCCCGCCCGAGAAATTCGAGGGAATGCTTTTCCACACACAGGTAAACCACGTGACGTCGAGAGGAAAATGGATCTTCGTGGACCTCGAGCCGGAAGCAACGCTCCTGCTCAACCTCGGCATGGGTGGGGAAGCCCTCTTCCACCGCAAGGGTGAACCCTTGCCGGGAAACCGCCAGTCAGCCGTCCTGTTCGACGACGGCTCCGCCTTCAGTCAGCACTTCTGGTGGTTCGGGTACATCCACGCGGTCAAGACCGTCGAGCTGGCTTCCCATACCATGACAGCAGTACTAGGTCTCGACACACTGGACGATGGCGAGTTCACGCCAGACGCGTTCGAGAAGCTGCTGCAGGCCAAGAAACGGACTGTCATCAAGACGGTTCTCATGGACCAGAAAAATATCACGGGCATCGGCAACGTCTACATCCAGGACATCCTGTTCGCGGCCGGCCTGCATCCCCTGCGCAAGACCACCGGCCTCACACCCGCCGAGCGCACCGCACTGTACGCCGCGATCCGCTCACAGCTTGGACATGCACTGGAGCTGGGCGGCCTGGCATTCGAGAAGAACCTGTACGGCCAACCGGGACACTTCACGGAATTCCTGGTCGGATACCGCGAAGGCAAGCCGTGTCCCGTGTGTGGCACGCTCGTCCAGAAGATCCGGACCGGCAGCACGGCATCGTTCATCTGCCCCAACTGCCAGAAGTAACGGAACGTCTGACAAGGCTCCATCCATCCCAACCGACACCACCGAACTCTGGAAGAAACCTACATGACGCCACTGTTCGCCTCGTCTGCTACGGCACGGCCGGCCAGCTCACTACGATTCTGGATGATGCGAGACGATCGCTAGAGACGCCAACGACCAGATTAGAGATATCCCCTCTGTTTGTGATTCTGCTTCCCGAGAGCTGTTTCCTGAATCAACCTGTCGTCCTCGCCTTCGCGGGACTACATAGGCAAGACTACGGCGACCGTGAACTGAGGCTCCTCGCAATGGCGCAGACCTCCACCGGATCCTGCAGGGTGTGCAGGCCCATGCCCACCAGGTCCGCCCCTGCACAACGAAACTCAAGAACGTCATCAGCAGTCCACGCTCCCCCCATCCCGATGATAGGAAGATGCGTCAGGGAACGGACATCCAGGAGCTTGGCAAGGGTCAGGGGCTTAAGCGCGGGACCCGAGAAGCCTCCGGTGACGCGGGAAAGGAACGGCTTCCCGGTCGCCACATTGAAGCGCGCTGCATGGGGACAATTGAACAGCGTGAGAGCGTCGGCGCCTGCCTGCTCGCATGCACGCACGACACCTGGCATGTCGGAGGTCTCAAAGAGAAGCTTGGCGGCGATGGGTCTGTCCGGGAAGGCATGGCGCACAGCCGTCACGACATCACGGACGGCTTGCGGATTGGCACCGATGGCACCACACGAGGCCTCCACATTGGGACACGAGAGATTGAGCTCGAGGAGGTCGAACCCTTCGACGCCGGCGAGAGTCCGCGCCATGGCCTCGAACTCATTCACGGTCTCGCCCGCGATGGAGAGAAACAGGTGGGTCGGGAACGGCATCAGCGCCGGGTACACCGTGTCCAGAAACGCTGTGATTCCCGGGTTCTGCAGCCCGACGGAGTTGATGAGACCGAACCCGGTGTCCACCAAGCGAGGCGGAGGATTGCCGATGCGCGCATGCGCTGTGACCGTCTTGGCCGTGAACGCGCCCAAGGCCGAAAGGTCATAGCGTTCGCGCAACTCGATCCCGAAACCACCGGGACCTGCAGGGATGATGACCGGGTTTGCGAACTGGAGCCCGGCAACAGATACTCTCAATCCTGCCATGTCCATGAGACCTCCCCCGCGGCGAATACTGGGCCATCGGAGCAGACCAGCGCCACGCTGCCGTCCTTCCTGCGAACCGGACAGCCCTCGCATATCCCTTCTCCACATGCCATGCGTTCCTCCAGTGAGACGAAGACAGAACCGCCCTGGTAGTGGTCTACGAGCACGCGCAACATGGGTGACGGGCCACAGGCAAACACCGGTCCTGCGCTGCGCGCCGACAGAAACGCGTCAGTCACGAGCTGTGGGTTCACCGTGACTACTGTCCCAGCTGGCAGGAGAGGCGCCAAGAAGGCCTGTTCCACGTCACTCGCGACCCCGGCGTAGAAGCCGGACACCGGGCGTGTTGCCGCCATAAACAGCAGCGGGGCCACACCACAGCCTCCGCCAACGAGGACCGGCGACACCGCCTCAGGGAATCCATTACCCAGCGGCCCCTTGATCTGAACCGTCGCGCCCGGCTGGAGCCGGAGGAGCTGGCCCCACAGCAGTCCCTTGCGCCGGATAAGGAACGTGGTCGTGCCGGCCCCATCGTCCTGCGTACAGATCGAGATTGGACGCGGAACGACGGGCCACTCGCCCACTTTGAGCATCACAAACTGTCCCGGGCGCGACTTCACATGCCAGTCCACCGTTAGCAGGCACAGTGAGTAGTCTTCCGAAAAGAGTATCTTCCGAACGGCGGCGTCTGTCATGCCAGCCTCAGATGTTCATGATGAGTGAAGCTCCCTTGCTCCCTTGCTCCCGTGTCACGGGATGGAAAAGGGAGAACGCTCTGCAAGCAATTGACCAATTCTTTCATCATATCCACAGTCTCCTTGAAAATCTTCTTGAAGCGAGGGCACGTAGGTGCGATCATTGGCTGAACTAATGGTACGACCCAACTACTGGAGAAGGCGGCTTTGACCTACGAATCATGGAACCTTTGATCACACTGCCGCTCTTTGGATAACCATCAACGTCCGTCTCTTGCTCCCCATAGCGCCATGGCTACTACTGTCATCGCCTATGAGTGCTACGATTGACTCCTATATTTCTCCCAAGTAGGCACCTCTAATATGTTCATTCCTAGCCAACGCAGCCGCACTATCATGAATGGATACAGCTCCTGCCTCTAACACATATCCTCTATCTGCCATATCTAGAGCAACTTTTACATCTTGTTCAACCAACAATATGCCAATCCCTCTGTCGTTCCTCAGTTTTCCTACTATGTCGATTAGATCGTCTACTACCACCGGAGCCAATCCTAGAGAAAGCTCATCGATGATAAGTAAGTTCGGATGCGACATCAAGGCACGCCCTATTGCACACATCTGCTGTTCGCCGCCTGACAAATTCCCGGCAAGTTTTCTACTATATCCTTTAAGCGGCTTAAAGAGGGTATACACGAAATCCAAATCCTCTCTTACACTATGATCAAGCTTCCTTTGAAAAGCACCCATCAACAGATTGTCTTCTACGGTTAACCCAAAGAATAGATGTCTTCCCTCAGGAGCAAAACCGAGTCCCATTTTTATTCTTTTTGGACCAGCCATTTCGGTGATATTGTCTCCTGAATAAAATATTTCGCCTTTACGAATGGGAATCATTCCCACAATACTCTTTAATAGAGTGCTTTTCCCCGCTCCATTTGCCCCGATTATACACACCACTTCCTTTTGTCTTACTTCCAAGTTTATATCCCACAGAACTTGAATTCCACCATAACCTGCATCAAGATGTGAAACCTTCAATAATAGACTATCCTTCATTATTCGCTTCCTTGGCATACCGTTTCCCTAAATAGGCTTCAATGACTATAGGGTCATTCACTACTTCTTGAGGGGTACCTTCTACTATCTTTTTGCCATGATGCAAGACTATGATTCTATCTGAAATTGACATTACCACCTTCATAATATGTTCAATGAATACTATACTTAATCCTCTTTCTCTACTGAGTCTTCTCACCAAAATACTCGCTTCTTCAACTTCTGCCGGGTTCAAACCCCCCATCACTTCATCCAGAAATACTACTTTGGGTTCCATAGCTAGAACTCGTGCAAATTCCATTTTCTTCAGATCAGGCAAAGTGATATCACTTACCGAGAAGTCCTTCTTCCCCTCCAGACCAACCAATTCCATTGTTTCTCTCGCTCTCTTAATTGCACTTGCCATATCAGTATTTCTCTTGTCTCTTCCATAGAGAGAACCGACTAGTACATTTTCCTCTACGGTCATTCCTAGTAGAGGTTTCACTACTTGAAAGGTACGAGTCAATCCTTTTCGAGCTATCTGATATGGCTTCAGACTGCTAGTATCAACACCTTCAAAAATAACGGTACCAGAGGTTTTTGGAAGGGCGCCGGTAACAACATTGGTGATGGTTGTTTTCCCAGATCCATTAGGTCCAATTAGTCCCAGTATTTCACCTCTCTTCACATCAAAGCTAACCTTATCTACTGCTTTTAGAGCTCCAAAATACTTACTTAAGGATCCTATTGTTAAGATTACATTATTAGCTTCCACCTTATACGCTCACCTTTCTTGTTAGTCTCAATTCTCTCCATTTCACAAAATCACCAATAGCACCAAGGATTCCTTTGGGAACAAAGAATAGTATGACGATGATAGTAATTCCCAATACGGCAAGATGATACTCAGGAAAGGCACTCCAAGCTGACTCGGCAACCAGTTCAACTACAAATGCTCCAACGATGGGGCCCAAGACGGTGCCAGCCCCTCCGATCAACATGATGACAATGCATTTGACTGCGATCATGATATCAAAGACCTCAGCAGGAGCAATAAAAGACATCCAATAGGCATAAAGAGCGCCCGCAAGGCTAGTAAACAGAGCACTAATTGCCCAGGCTACTGCCTTATGGTACGTAGTGTTGATTCCCATAGACGTCGCTGCCTCTTGATTGGCTTTAATACTTCGAAGCCCAAAACCAAACTTGGATTTGATCACCAGGTACACTGTGAGACAACTAAGAACCATCAGTGCGAACATGGCGTAGTAGAAGTAACCATATGTCACCGAGGGGGACAAGGTAATGAGCGGTACGGTAGTGCCCATTGCCCCGCCGGTTATCTCAGAGTTCTGCACTACTCCCAAGAGGGCAGCGCTTATGCCAATAGTAGCAATAGAGAAGTAGTGACCCCGCAGTCTCAACAGCATGAATCCAAACACAAGGCTAAACAACATTGCAGTAATGGCCGCCAAGGGCATAGCGAGAAAGAAAGACAGTCCCTTGTTCATGCCGATGGCAGTAATATAGGCTCCTATCCCAAAGAAGATGGCGTTGCCAAAGGGAAGATAACCCATATAGCCGGACATAAGATTGATCCCTTGAGCAATTACCGCATACATGAAGATGCCAGTAATCAATCTGACACTATAACCCGATGCAAAGCGCGGCAGCAATATAAAGAAAATCATTGCTATAAGTAGCAACAGACCAGTCAGTTTCTTGCTCTTTAGCACGTTGCTCCAGACCTCCTCTTTCGATCGATTCACAGCTCAACCAAAGAACTTCTTTCCCAAAAGCCCGTAAGGTCTCCAAAGCAACACAATTACCATGATCGCCATACCAATAACCTCTTGCCACTGCGAGCCAACAAGAGTCGCTCCCACTGTTTCTGCAAGCCCCAGGAGCAAACCTCCGGCAGCTGCGCCCCAGATGTTACCCAAACCCCCAAGTATGGCAATAATGAACACTTTCCCCGTAATCATGTTTATGGAGTCAGGAGAGAACGTGTAAACACTCGCCCAAAGTGAACCGGCGATTCCAGCCAGCGCGGTTCCCAAGGCGAAATTGACTAGATACATCTTCTCCACACTAATTCCTACCGCCTGCGCACCCTCTGTATCCAGGGCGACAGCCTGAATTCCCTTGCCGGTCTTCGTCTTCATCATGAAGCAATAGGTTAGATAAACCAAAACTGCAACTACCACAAAGACCAGACACTTTACTAAGGGAACGGCTGCTCCAGCAAACTGGAAGTTGTTGCCGGCATAGGTAACGCGTATGGTACGATAGTCAGCAGACCACACTCTCAACAGGCCATTCTCCGTAATCAGTCTCACCGCGTAGGTCAGAATAAGAGTGAATACGATCCCACCCCGGACCACACGCTGGAGAAGTGTGCGATATATTAGACCTCCCAGTGCATAAAGAATGACGCCGGATATGATCATGCTGACAAAGGGGTCTAGGTGAAGCAAATCGAAACATTCCAGGGATATATAGGAACCTAGAATAACCATTGCTCCATACGACAAATTGACAATTCCACTAATGCCCCATTGCAGGGAAAAACCTAATCCCATCAAGGCATACAGTCCTCCCAGGAGAACTGCGTTTACTAACATTTGTAGGCTCATAAAGGGCTCTCCTTTCCTTTTCTAGACTTGTAACTTGTAGGCTGGAAAGCCAATCTATTCATCACCACTTACTAGAGCTAGAAGAGCCATTCTAACATAGACTCCGTTATGAGCTTGTCTAAAGTAAGCCGCTCCTTCATAGTCATCAACATCAGTGGAGATTTCATCTACTCTGGGAAGCGGATGAAGAATGGTAATGCCCTTTTTAGCTTGATTAACGAGGGATCGATTTAGGATATAGGAACCCTTTACTTTCTCATACTCCTGTGGATCTTCAAATCGTTCTCTTTGTACTCTCGTAACATAAACAATATCACTGACCGATAAGGCCTTTTCCAAATTTTCAGTCTCTTCAATATCTGCTCCTCGAGCCTTAAGATCAGCAGTTATTTCTGATGGCATTCGTAGAGATTTGGGGGACACGAAGAACATTTTATTGCCATAGAGAGACATGAAGTAACTCAATGAATGTACGGTCCGCCCATATTTCAAGTCTCCCACGAAAGTAACTGTCTGCCCCCCTATAACCCCTTTCTCCTTGCGAATGGTATATACATCTAGAAGAGCTTGCGTTGGATGTTCTCCACTTCCGTCACCGGCATTAATGAAGGGGTGTTCGGCATTATCAGCTGCAATCTGGGCAGATCCATTCATGGGATGACGCATAACAATAACATCTGCGTAACCATCGACAGTCCTGATAGTATCGGCCAAAGACTCTCCCTTAGCTGCAGAAGTACTGGCTGCACCAGCTACAGAGATTACTCGAGCCCCTAATCTATTGGCAGCAGTCTCAAAAGAAAGACGCGTTCTGGTACTTGGTTCAAAGAAAAGAGTTGCCACTATTTTACCTTCCATATTTCTGAGAATGTTTCCATCTTTGACTTGTTTTTCAAGATTTGCAGCGGTACTCATAATCAAATCCAATTCTTGAGGCGAGAACTGAGCTGTGTTCAATATGTCTTTCCCTTTTAGCATTTGGACTCACTCTCCCTTTGACATACTCTTACGACTTGTCCTAGCTTCAAGATATTGTTACGATTGGCTTTCCCAGTCCTACCCATTCTTGTTTTCTGTTTCAACAGAATCATGGGAAAGAATCGAATCCTTTTCTATCCCCTTCCCTTTGCACTTCTGTTTGATTTCCTCTTGGTACGCTAGCACTTTTTTTATTTGATGTCAAATGCTTCTGAAGATGTGCGTCGCCAGTATTCTATAGGGATTCCGTTTTAATCTGTGTCCTTGATGTGTTCTTCTTGTCTCAAGTCTGTTACATGTCTTCTCGAATTCGTGCTCTGGTACCTCTTGCCTCATATCAGAACCTACTCGAAGCCGAATGAGGTTGCCAGTCCCTGGCTTTCCTCGGAATGATGTCGAGTCGACCCTGGTTCCTAGTGAAGACAAGGTCCCGTAGATGCCGTTCATCCTGAAGGATCGTATTCATGGAGAGCGACGGAACTTCAGCTGCCTGTGCCACCAGGAGGGTCTCGTGGGCACCAGCGTCACGTCCCCAGGACCATCCGCTTCGCATAGGTACGGAGCAGGTATGCTGCGTAGGGAGGACTGTACCCCGTGGTGGCACAGAATTCCTGCAGCATGATTCTTTTCTCCTTCTTTCGGGCACGGAGGTCCCGCAGGGCGACCTCTTTCCCGACATGCCGTTTCTCTTGCATCGTTAGCGCTACGGAGGAATTTGAGCATACCGACCAGATCGCCCAGGAACACAGCCTTCCGAACTTGCGATCAAGTTCCGTAATGAATATGGAGGCCAGATTCTCGCGGCTCGGACGGCACCATAAAGCCATCACGACTGAATCAGAAGTACCGCTATACTCGCGTATCCCCACGGTCCATGGGAAAAGCCCACCGATAAAGCGGGAACGGCCTGTCACGTCAGTTCCTTCTGAAGCACATGAGCTCCTCTGACGGTGGTGAAGAAGGAACATCTGGATCATGGAATCCACCTGCTCGACAATCGTCCGCGCAAGTGCCTTAACTGGAAAACGCCTTACCAGACCTGAGCAGAAGAGTTGTTGCACTTGGCTTGACAAACCGCCAGTTTTCTATGAAATAGTCCTCGGTTTGAGTTTGGAATACCTTATATCGCGTCCATTTTCTTACTGAACAGGTGAATATCTCTGCACTCTTATTACTTCTCCATATCCTCGAGAGACAGTTACTTCTCCATTATCGAAGACTATTTTCCCTCTGACTATAGTCTTTTCCGGTTTTCCGTAGACTTCCCATCCATCATACACCAGCGCACTATCTCTGCATTTAGTGAACATCTCATCTTTACAAATAGTACCTCTCTTATCAGGGTCAAATATCACAAAATCGGCATCAGAACCCACGGAAATCGTTCCCTTTTTGGGATAAAGACCAAATATCTTTGCCGGATTTTCACAGATGAGTTCTACCATTTTGTCCAATCCAATTTTCCCTTCCTTTACTGCTGTGAAAAGCAAGGGTAGTCTAGTTGATAGCCCTGGGAATCCTGCAGGAGAAGCAAATATGTCTTCACTTCCTCTTTCCTTTTCTTCTTTGGTATAGGGCGCATGGTCACTTCCTATAATATCTATACTTCCATCTCTCACAAAATCCCACATTTTCAGCCTTTCTTCTTCACTTCTCAAGGGAGGGTTACATTTCGCAAACGCTCCAAGTTTCTCCATAATATTTTCATTAAGAAACAAATAATGTGGGCAGGTTTCTGCTACAACAGATACTCCTTTGGATTTTGCCCTATTTACCAATTCTACAACCTCTGGCGTACTAATATGGCATATCTCTACCTTAGTACCAAGTTTCTCAGCAAACAGCAGAATCTTTGCTACTGTCTCAATCTCTACCACTGGTGGCCGAGACCTGCCATGATACAGTGGAGAAGTTTTACCTTCACTCTTTAGCATCGCGATATTCTTGTTAACCATATCATTATTTTCTGCATGGAAACCAACCATTACCCCGGTCTGAGCAACCTCTTTCATAAGCTCATATTGATCACCTGTCTTTGGTGCAGTAAGCCCGATAAACTCCTCTTTTCTTCCAGGAGGAGCCTCATGTAAAAAGGTTTTAAAAGCAACTATACCAGATTTGGCACAAGGGATAATATCCTCGATACAATCCGTTCCAGCCGCACCAAAGAAAGCAATATCGACCACCACTTCTTGACTTGCAATGTCCATTCTTCTTTGTACCAGTTCCGGAGAATGGGGTGGAGGAACAGATATGGGCATTTCGATGACAGTAGTGACTCCACCTGAAGCAGCATCTCTGGTGCCACTCTCGAAAGTCTCCCGCTCATCATGCCCAGGAGCCCGAATGTGGACGTGCGGGTCAACAGTCCCAGGCAAGACGAATTTCCCCCGTGCGTCGATGACTTTTTCAGCGCCCAGTTCTTCCTTGCTTATGGTGGCAATGGTCCCGTCTTTCACGCCTACGTAGCAGTCCAACAGCCTCCCATCTGTAAACACCTTGTCTGACTTGATTACGAGATCAAGCTTACTCATAGTTCATCCTCCCAAGTACTACTCCTTCAGTAACCTGATCGACAAATGCATTTCCAGCTGCACATTGCTCAGTTACATGTTACCTTCTTGCAGCAAGAAACATCAACTACGACTTGAGCGGTCACGATTCCAGATCTATTGTTTCGTCACCGCACATCAGTTCACAGGTATTTGGCCACCTTGCTTGTTGATACTCCGTACCTGACCAATGCTTCCATGATTAGCAATGCACTAACCACTCCATCGACGACTGGAACTCCGATCGCCTTTTCAATCTCCTTGTCCAGCCCGGCCATTCCTGCACATCCGAGGATGAGCACTTCCGCTCCGTCTTCTTCGACCGCCTTTCTACCTGCCTCAATAAGCTTGTCCTTCTTCTCTTCATAGCCGCCAACAACTTCCAACCCGGTTGCGCGGACAGAGGAGCACCGAGCCTCAAAACCATATTTCTTTATCAGATCTTCTTTCTGGGGAATCTTCTTCTTCCCTAGCGAGAGAATGCTGAACTTGTGCCCCAAGGGAAGAGCCATAAGCATGGAGGCTTCTCCAATACCTATTACGGGTTTATCGGTCGATTCTCTGAGCAAGTCCACTCCTATGTCACTGTGGCAGGCAATGATAAACCCGTCGTACTCCCCTTTCCATTCCTCGAATCTCTCCAACAGGTATCTCTCCGAGATAGCGGCATCGCGATAGCTCACTATGCCTGAGGGAGCTTCCTTGATCGATTTGACTTCTACTTCTGTGCCTGGTGAAGCATACTCTCTACAAAGTTCTTCAATACCCACTGTTACCTCAGAGGAACTATTCGGGTTTATGCACAGTATTTTCAAAACAGACCTCCCGAGAGCGATGCGCTATTGGCTATTTGTCGATCAGCTTGCCCTGTCTTGCGATCTTGTCAGCAACATCCTTTAGTCCGAGCCTTTCCAGACCTGTTCTGGTCTGCATCCCAGTTTCTTTGTCCCATCCCCAGAGTTCATAGAACTCATCGAGCATCTCGTTGTATCTCTCTTCCTCGATTTTGGCACCTTTGTACGGTCCAGATTTCACTTCCTCCTCTCGAAACCTCCTGGGTGGAAGATCATCTTTACGCGACATATCCGTGTGTAACGTATTAAATGCTTTTTCAAGATTTCTGCCTATGACGGCATACTGGTTCATCAGCTCCTCTTCAGTCAAATCAAGACCCATTCCAGCATTAACAAGTTCCGCAAAATCCGCTATGGTGAGAAAGTTGGCTCCAGACCAAGTTCCTACATAACTACAGATACCCAGGTTATCTTCCAGCTCCTTGGCCTTGCCTTGCCAGACTACACCCTTCGCCTGATTCCGGTAGCCGGTCACATCGAAATCACCTGGTCTTGGTTTGGGACCGTATCTGCTGCTTCCCATGGTTGCTCCTCTCAAGTGCCTGCCCGCCACAGGTGATGTAGATACGGCCAGTGCCCAGGCTTTGGGAATGCGAAAAGGTTCGATCGACGGTTGTCCTTTGACCTGGATGAGATAGTACTGTGAGCCATGACCGATCTTCTCTGCTGCTTCTACCATACCATCAGCTAGTAGATCGCCGATCCCTTCTCGATAAGCAAGCATTTTAATCAGCTTGTGTAGGGCATCTCCGTTCCCCCACGTTAATTCCAAGCCATTGGTTTCTCTCTTGGTGATGATTCCTTTTTCGTACAATTCAAACACCCAGGCCAATCCAGCTGCCACATAGTCACCGTCTAGTCCTAGTTCATTCGTAAGCAACCAGGACTCCACCACAGATTCGGGGTCTGAAATATCAAAGCGGCAAGCGTGCCCCATAATGGTATTGACCCAGAAACCTTCACCCGTCCTGCCTTTGTACTTCCCCTTATCTACTTCCATGAATGGCATGCATCCACAAGGACAACAGGGGCAGGCACGTACTCCTTTTTGAATGGCAGGAACACCCGTCGCAGGATTCATGAGCCTGATCCTCTTTTCTCTCTCCCATTGATCGTCTTGACCATTTCTGGCCACGATGTTGGTGTCCCATCCTTCCGAGTCAGGATCAGAAAACAGGTTCAATGGCGCCTTGCGCCACACTTCTGTCCTGGGTTCATCTTTGCACCGCTGGTAGCATTTCGCCACTGCTTTCATGAATCTCTCTGGCTCAGCAACCTCGATCTTTCCGTGCCCTCGAACTGCGATGGCCTTCAGTCGCTTGTCGCCCATCACACAACCTACTCCTGAACCAGCAGCAGCTTTCGCGTTATCCATGATTATCGCGGAGCCTCTGACTCGATTCTCTCCGGCCGGTCCGATGCAGGCGATTCTTACGCCACTATCACGAAGTTCCTGGCGCAGTAGTCTTTCTGTTTCAGCAACTGTCTTACCCCATATAGAACCAGCGTCTCTTATCTCAACGTCATTGTCGTCTATATACAGGTAGACTGCTTGTTCTGACTTACCGACAATGATGATGTTGTCATATCCAGCATACTTCAGTTCTGCTCCCCAGAAACCTCCGACATTGGCTGAACCCTTTCCTCCATCGAACACGTTTATGCTGGAAATATCTACCCTACATGCACCAGGAGCAATGGTCCCTACCAGAGATCCTACTCCAAAACAAAGCAGATTCTCTGGATCATGCCATTTTACCTGAGGATTTATCTCATTGACCATAATGAGGGAGTTGATCCCTCTGCCACCCAGTGTAGTGATCGCATATTTGTCAGTTTCCTCAGTCCATATCCGCCCATCAGACAGATCTATGCGCAGAATCTTCCCAGCAAGACAGTTCTTGGCGTTCGCTACTCTGTTCGCAGACACAATTCTCCCCCCTCCTACCAACCCGCTACTCTGCCTTGAGTGCCCCGTAAACACAGTATTTGACGCACAAAGGCTCGATCTCGTTCAGACATTTATCGCAGGTTGTACAAATGCCCCACCTTACTACCCCATTTTGAGGATTACGCGATACATCGACACTGCTTTGATCCGGCCAGAAGGCCCCAGTGTGATGAAAGGAACAGGCCAACTGACAGATATTGCACCCACAACATAGACTAGTATCCAACGTAATCTTCATGGTGACCGCCTTGGAGAGCTATTACGATGCGCGTCCCTCTGACTCAAACACGATATGTCCAAGCACAAGTTCTACAATTAGCACTATGAAATTGATGGCCAACCCCAAACATACTATATCTCAGAAGTAAGCGTCTATCTACATGACGAAATGGGCTACAGCTAGCTGTAGCCCATTTTCCAAAAGACCCCCTACTGACCTATCTCTTCCCCCACTCTGGTGCTGGGTAAAGAGGGGCCTTTTCCTGAGAATCCTCAGGATATACGAGTACAAACTGACCATTTTGTACCTGTATTACAGGATGTATCGTCTTAATATCCTGTCCTTTCTCATTAAAAGCAATCGCGGGCCAAGTGGCAAGCTTCACGTCGAGACCAGCTAAAGCATCTCTTACTTTGTCGGTCTCAATCGAATCAGCTTTCTTTATGGCCAATTGAAGCAACTCTCCTGCAGCGGTGGCACTGGACGTGTGATAGTCCGGCGAATAGTCGGCCCCAAATTTGTCCTTACACGCTTTCACATAATCTGCGGTGGTTCCGAATATCTCATCAGTAAGCTTCATGCCCGGCAGCCACCATTCGCCTTCAAACGCGTATTCAGCACTGGCTCCCAATTCCTTGACAAAACCAGGCACCATCACTCCTACCGCAAAGATGTACATCTTGGGATTAACATCCAGTTCCTTGCATTGTTTCATAACCATCAAGCTATCTGCTGTATAGCCGGAGTCAACCAAGATGTCGGGATTCAAGGATTTGACCTTGCTAAGCAAAGTCGATATGTCAGTGGCCCCCGCAGCATACTTCTCATCCAGCACTATCTGAAACCCCAATGCTTTGCACTGTTCCCTGAATCCATTAGAACAGCTTATTGGGAACAGATCATTCGCAGTTATAATTGCTACCGTCTTGGGTTTGGGGTTCATCTTTGATGCAAGTTCGGCTATAGGTACCATCAACGCAGGTGCTGGTGGAAGAACGGAAAACACGTACTTGTAGCCTCGTTCATAGACATTGGTGGCATTTGCCTCAGGGGCTATCGTAAGTTTCTTGTATTTCTCACCAATAGCCGTAGTGGCAAAGGTAATAGCGCTAGAGAATGGGCCAAACAAGAAATCGGCCTTGTCCTGAGTTATCAACTTCTCGGTAAGGTTCGCACCCGTTTTTGCATCACTCTGATCATCGTAATATACCATCTTTACTTTGTAGTTCTTCCCTCCAGCGGTAATACCTCCATGACTATTGACCCAATTTTCCCAAACTACATACCCATCTTGAACCAGTTTTCCCTCATAGGCTGTTTTGCCAGTCAGAGAGACTGCCGCCCCGATCGTTATTGTGTTTTCTACCTGAGTAGTGGTTGCACATCCGACTATTCCGGTTAGCCCAAGTAATAGCACACAAATTACCGCTACGAAAAGTACTCTGCTCAACTTTCTCTTCACTATATTTTCCTCCCTTTTACTCAACCAGATTATGCTACCAGCCAAGTATCCACTTACCCTTTTATTCCCCCATACTTCCCTATTTTTTTCAACTACAACCTTCTTCGTCCTCTTTCGATCTCACTTTCAGGAATCACGTTTACGAGTATTCCAGTTCTGTCCAGGTGTCTTGGCTCCAAGATGTAGTACGCGCAAAATCCCAGTTTTTTCCACCCCCTTACCTTTGCACGTCTGATTGATTCATTTTTTTACGGTAGCACTTTTCCCATTTGTGTCAAATGCTTCTGAGGATGTGCCTCTGTCGGCATTCCGTGTCAACTCACGTGAGAATTATACGTGAACCATCAGGTCGTCAACTCACCAGAAATGGAGGTGTAGCTACCGCGTTTGTTGATGACCAAAGATTGTCTCTTTTTGGCAATTGCATCCAGGTGTTCCTGGCCAATACACCCCTCGGATACAACAACATCCTCGGGGGAGGAGGATCTCGTGGAGTAACGTTGTCGTGTCCGGCTCTGCACTGGTAGCCCTGAGACGTTTTTTCGTCCCTTCGGCAACATCCTGCCATGCCAGCATCCGTGCGCACGGGAGAGCACCCCTCGGATGGGACGAAAGTCCTCGGGGGTCTGTGCCATGTCGTACCCCTTGGTGATGTGACTTCCGGTCCGTTCCTTGTGCAGGAGCTTCTGGCTGGGAAGGAACCAGTTCACCATGAGGTGCAGCGCCTAGTATGGCCGGTTCAGGAGGTTAATCTCCCCCTGGATGTCATGCCGGTCATACCCCACGAACTTGCGGATGACAGAGTTGTTCTTCTCTTCCACATGTGAATTGTCATTCTTGTGCCAGGAACGGGAACGGGTAAAGGGAATATCCCTGGCATGACAGAAATGGGTGAGATGTCCATGCATCGTGAGGTTCTCCGCGAAGAGACGCATGCCTCCTGCAATATCCAGTCGATTCACAGAAATCGTCTAGCGTTGCTGACTTCTTGGTCTTCCCTGCCTTCAGATATGCTTGTGTCTTGACCCCCTCCGCTTCTTTCATTCTTGTATCGTGAACTCCATTCCCGCTGCTCCTTTCCCACATGCTCACACGAGCATGTCAGCATCATGGCCACCTCCTCTCGTTTCACGATGATTTCTTCGTGATGGGACGGAGGGAGTACACGATGAATTAAGATGATGTAACTCGGCGCTTGCACGAAAACACGATCTTCGTATACTCTCAAAGGGTCATGTACCCCGTTAATCAGACAATGGGGGAACAGTATGCTCAAAGGCCGGCACCTGCTTGACCCGACGGACTTCAGTCCTGGGGAGCTCGACGAGATTTTCGACTTCGCTGACCAGATTATTCAATCTCCCGCTCAATTCAATCACCTGTATGACTCTTCCATTCTTGCAACGCTCTTCTACGAACCCTCCACCCGTACCCGTTTCAGCTTTGAGGCTGCCATGCTCCGTCTCGGCAGCAACGCCGTCGGCCTCTCCGAACCCACCTCCAGTTCAGTCGCCAAGGGCGAGAGTGTCGCCGACACCATCTGCTTAGTAGCGTGCTACGCCGACATCATCGTCATGTGTCACCCCAATGAAGGGGCTCCGCGCATCGCAAGCAAGGGGCATAGCACCCCATTCGACGGCAGGACGCTGGTCGGCCACGTGATCATGACCATCAAGGCGGGAAGGATCGTCTACGATGACACTACATCGAGCCAGGAGGAACGCCAATGATCGTCGATAAGCTGTTTGATGCCGTGGCGACGCACGGCCCCGTCTGCGTCGGCCTGGATACGTCGCTCGACTATCTGCCGCCGGAGTTCCGCGCAGGATTCGACGACCCCGGCGAAGCCCTGTTCCAGTTTAACCGGCGTATCGTGGACGCCACGATACCAAGCTGCGCATGCTTCAAGTTGCAGATCGCCTACTACGAGGCACTGGGGCTGGAGGGGCTGCGCGCATACGCCAGGACGCTGCAATACGTCCGGGGCAAGGGCTGCCTCGCTGTCGCAGACATCAAACGCGGCGACATCGCCGCCACCGCCCAGATGTATGCCAAGGCACACTTCGAAGGCGAGTTCGAGGCTGACTACGTGACCCTCTCGCCGTATATGGGCATGGACAGCATCGAACCCTGGCTGCCCTGGGTCCAGGACCACGACAAGGGCCTCTTTGTCCTCATCCGCACCAGCAATCCAGGGGCCGTCGACATCCAGTATCTCGAACAGAAGTCCGGCGCCCGCGTCTACACCGAGGTCGGCCGGCGTGTCGCCGAGCTTGGGGCGCACGCCATCGGCACCTGCGGCTACAGTAGTGTCGGAGGCGTTGTCGGCTGTACCCACGTGGAGGAGGCACAGGCGCTGCGACAGCAGCTGAGCACTGTCTTCTTCCTCGTCCCCGGCTATGGCGCTCAAGGCGGCACGGCTGCCGACGTTGCGCTGTATCTCACAAATGGCAATGGCGGCATCGTCAACTCCAGTCGCGGCATCCTGCTGGCGTGGAAGAAGCAGGAAAGCGGCGCTGCACACTTCGACGCCTGTGCAGCAGCCGAAGCGGAACGCATGCGGGATGATATCCGCGCGGCGGTGAACGCGCTGCGGGCATGACAAGCCCATCGCCTGCGTACGTTGAAGGAGCGACCGCGGTGCAGGTCGGCACAGCAACCTTCGTCAAACCGACCGCCATGCTGGACATCATCGACGGCCTGGAACACTACTGCGCAACCGAGCTACTGCGCAACCGAGCACCTGACCAGCCTCGCGACCGTCTGTAACATTCTCGGGACGGTTCCAAAACTGTAACACTCTCAGGAGGAAAACATGAAAACTGACGAACTAGTCTTGAACGAACTCAGGGAAACCGGAACCCTGCTCCGGGGACACTTCGTGTTCACGTCCGGCAGGCACAGTGATCGCTACGTCCAGTGCGCGCGTCTCCTGCAGTACCCCGACCGCGCAGCCCGTGTACTGGCAGTAGCTGCTGAACAGCTCAGGGCTGTCCCATTCGACCTCATCGTGGGACCCGCCATGGGCGGCGTCATCGTTGCATATGAGCTGGGACGCCAGCTGGGTAAGCCCGGCATCTTCGTGGAGCGTGAGAACGGCATCATGTCCCTGCGCCGCGGCTTCGCTATCGCCGAAGGCACACGCTGCATCATCAGCGAAGACGTTGTCACCACCGGTCTTACTTCAGAGGAAACCGCAAAGGTCATCCGTGAATGCGGCGGCCAGGTCGTCGGCATCGCATGCATCGTCGACCGCAGCGCCGCACTCATCCAATATCCCGTCTGGAGCGCCATCCGCGTCACCATGGAGAGCTGGCTCGCAGACGACTGCCCACTCTGCAAACAGGGTATCCCCTGGGTAAAACCCGGCAGCAGGGGGAATACCTGACGTGTCGCAGAAACCAGGCGTACCTCTCCTCAACGCATCTGTCTGAGAATATTACAGTTTGGAACCCCCCGAGCCCTTTTGTTCAAGGCAAGGGGGTCTCTGTCCCGAAGTGTAACAGACTCGGAGAATGAGAGACAGCTGACGTAGTTTGCGCTTGACAGAAACGTCCGCTCCGCTACGCTACCTCTCAACTCAACTCCTCAGCAGCGCAAGCCCTGGAGTATCCGTAAACGAGGGGACAACAATGGAACGAACGAAAGTAGTTGTGTGTGGAGCAACAGGGATGGTCGGTCAGATCTACGTCGCGATGCTGTCGGACCACCCTTGGTTCGAGCTGGTCGGCGTCGCCGCCAGTGAACGGTCGGCTGGCAAGCACTACGGGGACGTCGCACGCTGGTACATCCAGGGAGACATTCCGGCCCACGCACGCAGCATGACCGTCCTTCCCTGTACGGCCGAGGCCATCGCCGCAACCGGCGCCACACTGGTCTTCTCCGCACTACCCAGCGACGTTGCCGGCCCCGTCGAGCGGTCGCTTGCAGACACAGGCATGGCGGTCGTCGCCGACTCTGCGTCACACCGCATGGACGCAGATGTTCCGCTGATCGTCCCCGAAGTCAACGCCGACCACCTGGAAGCATTGTCCCTACAGCGGAAGGGGGGCAAGCGGGGATTTATCGTCACCGGCCCCAACTGCAGTACTGCGGGACTGATCCTGTCGCTCAAACCTCTCCAGCTGGCGTTCGGTATTCGACGGGTCATCGTCGTGACGATGCAAGCCCTGTCGGGCGCCGGGTACGCCGGCGTCCCCTCAATGGCCATCATCGACAACCTCGTCCCATACATCAAAGGCGAAGAGGAGAAGATGGAGCGTGAGACCCGGAAGATGCTCGGCTCCTGGCTGGATGGGGCCTTCCAGCCGGCGAACATTCCCGTCAGCGCCTCGTGCAATCGCGTCGCGGTGCTGGAGGGGCACACCGAGTCCGTTCTCGTAGAACTCGACCGTCCGGCGTCCTCCGAAGAGGTCGAGAGTGTGATGCGCAGCTTCCAGGGAGAACCCCAGCGCCTGCACCTCCCCACGGCTCCCGACCACCCCATTATCGTGCGCTCCGAGTCTGACCGTCCCCAGCCGCGCCTTGACCGTCTGGCAGGTGAACCGGCACGAGCCCGCGGCATGGCGGCGGTCGTCGGACGCGTCCGCAACGATCCCACATTCGCAACGGGGATCAAGTACACGGTCCTGTCCCACAACACCATCCGCGGCGCTGCGGGCAACGCCGTCCTGACCGCCGAACTGCTGGTGGCAAAGGGTCTCCTGTGAACACCGTCGTGATGAAGTTCGGCGGCGTCCTCGTGCAGGACGCCCCGGCCATCATGCACTCCGCCCAGCTGGTCGTGCAGGCGGCACACAAGAATACCCGTACCGTCGCCGCCCGCCTGTTCACCTCGCTGTCGTCCGAAAACATCAACCTGCTCATGATCGCCCAGGGCTCCAGTGAAGTCAACATCTCGGTCCTCATCGCCGAGAAAGAGGTTCAGCGGGCCGTGCGCGCTGTTCACGCCGCATTCGGCCTGGCGGCAACGACGTAGCCAAGCGTCAGGACAAAGCGCTCTGGCTACTACAGGGATAACGGCGGCATACCCCCTCCCCTGTAACACATTCGTACTTCACACAAAGGCAGATGAGGCAACGGACAACGGTGATATAATAAATATAGATGGCCTTGAGCGATCCAGCAATTTGCGGAAAGACAAGGAGGTAGCGGAATGACACAGAAGTACGAAGTCTACAAGTGCGAAATCTGCGGCAACATCGTTGAAGTAAGTCATGAGGGTGTGGGCGAACTTGTCTGCTGCGGGCAACCAATGACAAAGATGGTCGCAAAATCCACTGAGGCAGGAAACGAGAAGCACCTGCCGGTTGTCGAAAAGGCAGAACATGGAACAACGATCAAGATCGGCGCCACTCCACACCCGATGGAAGAGAAACACTACATCGAGTGGATCGAAGTATTCCTGAAAGACGGCAAAGTTGTGAGAAACCCGCTGAAACCAGGTGACAAGCCCGAAATGCATTTCGGTCACAACATTGAGGACTTGCTCGAGGTAAGGGCCTACTGCAACGTCCACGGGCTCTGGTCCAAGAAGCTGGCATAGCGCACAGAAGACCCTTAAGAAAGCATTCCACAGGCAATCTATGGGCAGGTAACAAAAAGTCCTATTTTCTCGTCGTGCACTCGCCGGCCTTTGAGACAAAGAACCTCAAAGGCCGGCGAGACAAATGTTCGTGCAGGACAACCAAGAAAGTGGTTCACAACACATGCTGCGGGGCACGCTTCAGGACCAGAGTCACCTCTCCGCTTGGCCCTCGTCCGGCACCAGGGTGTCGAGGACCGCGGCTCCGG
>Ga0209429_10000647_pt1 | contig 22999 bp, 21 predicted proteins | sample BarGraNGADG00212_3_FD_184493 | JGI IMG/M metagenome (GOLD analysis project Ga0209429, IMG submission 184493) | Arctic peat soil microbial communities from Barrow, Alaska - Barrow Graham LP Ref core NGADG0004-212 (SPAdes) (version 2) | ecosystem: Environmental > Terrestrial > Soil > Wetlands >...
TTAGTATTCTCCCAAATATCTTTATTCATCCCTCAGGGTTCGATGAAAATCTTTTTCTTCGTTCCTCTTCCAATGCAATAGCCATTTCATTAAATACATTATTATATATTTATATTATTCTTGCTTTAATATTTAATCAAAAAAAATATATATATCTGAAATTGTTTTTGATTTCAATAATAAATCTTGTTTTAATTCTTATCCAACAAAGTCGAGCAGGAATATTTATTGCCATTTTGCTTATTTTTATTATAATATACCAATATTCAAGAACCTATCAAATTCCTTCAAAAATTAAATATATTTCAATACTTTTTTTTGCAGTAGCTATGACTGTTTTTATATATCAATATTACGTCACTATAACCGATTATATTAGTATTATCGGTAATGTTAGTGGCATATCAGCATATGAAGAAGATGTCAGAAGTTCTCTTGTTAAAGGTTTTTTTGCAGATATGGATTTAAATCGTTTAATTTTGGGATATCCGAATGGTTTTAAGTTTGGAGGAACAGATTATAGCTATACATACAATACTTTTCTCGATGTATGGAATAATTACACCATTATTGCATTTTTTACATTATCGATAGTTATTATTAAGCGTTTTTTGTTTTATAAAAGGTATTTCTTCCCTATATATATTCTACTCCCATTTCTAATTTATTCATTTGGTGAACCAAGATTTTTACCCAGTTATTGGGATTTCTCTATTTATTTGCTGCTATTCAAAAAAAAATAGACTACTATGAAAGACCTTCATTGTTTTATCATATATACTGAACATCATACCATGCAACTTGATAGGGCAATTGATTATTACCATATACCACTATCAAAAGTTATTATTGTTTTATATGTTTATCAACATTTACATCGGGATTTAGACTGGATTGATAGGTTAAAAATTAAATATGCGAAATGCTATTCTATTTTTCAATACAAAGCTTGGGGTATTAATAAAATTCAATACATAACTCTTCGTAAAGAAATAATTAAATTTAAAATCGATTTATTAAAATTGAAATTTAAAATTGTAGGTCTGTATTCCAGCTTATATGTTGATTCTGCTTTTGTTGCTTACAATCTTTTAGGAAAACCACATTTTACACTTCTTGATGAAGGAACAGCGAGCTTTGGAATAATTCTTCTAAGAAGAAAGAAAGTACCGATTCAGTTTATAATAAAAGAATCAATAGCTCATTTAATAATATTCAGATATCCCAAAAAAATTAATTATTTTTCGCAATATCAATTGCAAATAGACAATGATGATACTATTGATAATTATGAATTTAAAAAAACAAATAATCAATTATTGTTGATTGATGAGTCCGTTTTATTGCTAGGCAGTTCTGCAAGTGAGGTAAATGTAATGTCAGAATCTAATTATCTATTACTTGTTAATTCAGTCAGACAGAGATTTTCTAATTCTATTTTAAGTTATTATCCTCATAGATTTGAAAATGAAAACAAATTAAAACAAATACAACAACTTGGCTTTATCATTCAGGAGAATAAGGTTCCATTTGAATTATTGTTTTCATCACTAACTGAATGTCCTAAAACAGTTCTTTGTTTTGGTTCACCAATTTTAGGAAATATTCTGCAAATGTTCACAATTACCCCTAAATGTATAATGATTAAACCTCATTTCGATTTTTATTTGAAGGATGCATCTATTTATATGGATATCTACGATCATTATACAATTTTTAAGGAAATAGAAATTTGGGAAGTTGATAATAGAGATTGGCCTGTATAGCCTAATTAATCAAAACAGTTATGAAAAAAATAATTAAAACCATTATTAAAATAGTAAAATCATTAATTTTTATTCCTCATATAGCCTCTTATTTACTCATAAATAGGAGCAAACGCATACTGGTAAATAAGGACATTGATGCTGAAAAGAATAGGAATCAAATCACATATAATCGAATAATTGCGTTATTATTTTATCTTCAATATTCTCCTTATTATCGAAAAATATTTTATAAAAGGATAGGAATGTGTTCATATTTGCTCAGCTGGTATTCTCCCGGTGAGAAAACATTTTTACCTTATGCAAATATAGGTGGCGGAGTTTATCCATCACACTCATTTGCAACAATTTTGAACGCAAAAAGCATAGGTGAAAATTTTACATTTAGAAATTGTACTACAGTTGGTAGTAAAAAAGACGGACATAATGAATTAGTTCCGACCATACTAGATAATGTGATACTTGGCGCAAATGTTTGTATCATTGGTGATATTACTATAGGAAATAATGTGATTGTTGGTGCTGGTTCGGTAGTAATTCATAGTGTACCTGATAATTGTGTTGTTGCTGGTAATCCTGCTAGATTTATTAAAAAGAACCCTGATATTTAGAAAGATTCTTTTTTCATTGTTAAATAGAGCCAATAACTACCTTTATGTGCATGTCTTGAGAAAATGAGATTGTGACCTCAACGCGAACAATAGTCTTACTTAAAATTTTATTCAATTTTAATTTAACCCAATAGAAGGACAAAAAATGTTAAATTACTGGAGTTATTCGGATTTATCCGGTGCGCGAAGGATTTTTCTTGCCCTGGTGGTTTTAATGGGTAGTACCGGTTTGGCTTTTCCGCAGAAAACTGTTACAGATGCTGTTACTGTTGCGGATACTAATACGATGCAAAAGTCATTGCAAGTTTACAGTTCTAAAGATGGTGAATTTACCGATTTCAAGTTGCCTTTTATCATTGGCGACCAATTACAAATACCCCTAACTTTGAGTAAGGAAATAGCACTGGCAAGCTATTTAGTCCAAATCAGTATCACTCCAGGACTTAAAGGAGATTCCGATATCCTTTTTCAAAGTAAAGTTGAAGATATCAAACGCCAAACAACTAGTCTCAAATTTGACCTTTCCAAATATCCAATAGGCAAAATCACTATTCATGCAGTAGTCTCAGATGGCAAGGTCAAACCTACTATAATTATGGAAAAATTAAATACTGCACTACTCACACGGGGTATAACCTCGCTTAATGAGCTAAAAGAGGGTGAATATCGAATTTTTCAAGCGAGTGATGCCCAAGGAGCCAGCAAATGGGATAAAGGCATAGCCAAAAGTGCCAGGGGCGAGATCCCCTACCTTCGGAGTGCTTTAGGAAAATTAGAATTTAATTTACCAGGCACTGGTCGTTGCGCTATTTATGTGGGAATAATCGGTAATGAAAGCGAGCTAAATTTTGCCATCAATTCCCAAAATTATCCGGTTAAACTTGAAGGAATGAACCCTTTTTACAATACTTCTAATGTCTGGGGTGAAAGTTTTGTTGGCATTGTTGACTTAAAGGCTGCTAATACTGCGACGTTGTCTGCTGTATTCCCCTCCAGAGTCACTTATTTGAGAATTCAAAAACTCACCTCGAATCAACAAGCATTATTTGACAGCAATATACCGAATGTTCCCACAGTAATTTGTAGTCAGGATGGATATAGTAATTTTTTTTTCCACAAAAGCGATACTCCTGAGATGTTGCGTAACCTTATCTCCAGTACCAGGGATTTTGAATTACAATCTTACGACTGGTGTGTCGGCGTAACCACTGCCGTTAACTATAAGTCCAGAATCACTAGTAATTTTGGCCACAAAGGCAAAAGCATTCTGGATGGAGATAAACATGCTGTCGAAGTCGTCGATAAAATGATTGTAGACGGCTTTGACCCATTGGCGATAGTTATCGAACAAATTCATGCCGATAAATACAAAGCCAATGTGGTAATTAGAATGGATGCCGTTTATCCTCCACCCGCCGCTTTTGCCTTGAATGGTCGATTCTACGATGAAAATCCTGAAATTCGAATGCGAAACATCAAAGGCGTTCGTGGTATTCAACTGAGCTATGCATACCCTAAAATGCGCAAGTATATGGTGGATATGGTTAAAGAGATCCTCAAATATAATCCCGATTGCATCATGCTGGAATTTATGCGTCATCCGCCATTCTTTGGCTATGACCAACCGCTGATTGACCTTTACACTAAACGTTATGGCAGTTGTACGCCCTATGATTTTGGCACGGACCAATGGAAAAATCTGCAAAACGAGTTAATGACATCGATGATTATAGAGATGCGTCAGGCGATTGATGCCAAATCCCCCAAAATTCAACTTCATGTTTCTTTTGACTTCGAGGATTACAAAAATTCAGGTATCGATGTTGCTACCTGGACTAGCAATGGCTTAGTCGATGCCCTCTGCCCGGGGCGTTATATAATGAATGAAAAAAAACTTTTTGATCTCACCCCATTTGCCTCCATGGCTAAAAACTCTCCTCGTAAATGCATCCTAATCCCTCGAGTAGAAGCAACGATTGTAGGCAAAGATCCCACTCGATCCGAAGAATTAGGGCAAGAAAAGCCTCCTTTACATATATACCTCTCGCCCAACCAATACCGCCAGATTATGAGTGAGTTTATCAAAATGGGAGCGGTGGCACTCCGACCCCTAAACGGGGGTGGGGACAGAGAAACCTGTTTAGCCCTGGCCGATCGCAAAGGTTTAGCTTTGTGGTTCGAATTCAAGTATCCCGTATGTAGTTTAAGTGAAAGTGTAACATTGCCTGAATAATAAGTTAAAGTTTATAAAAATATCACAATTAGGAATAAAAGTATCATTTTCCGTCATTTAGTGACTTTTTTTAAAATTATGGGTTCAATTGAAATATTATATATAACCAGTGACGCTTCTATATATGGAGCAAATAGTTCATTAGTAAATCTTCTCCAATCTCTAAAAAATATTAAGGGTAATAACATTAGAGTGAATTACCTAGTAATAATTCCTTTCAAAGGACCGATTGAAAATACATTTAAAGAATTAGGAATCCCATATTCTATTGTTTTTTATAGGGAAGATACTGCTCTTTGGAATAAAAGCGCAAGTTCATATTTATCATATATTCCTAAGTTTTTTTATAAATGCTGGGTTGAAAGGTTTGCAATAAAGAAACTGCAACATATTGTTTCTGAAAAAAAAATACAGATTATTCATTCCAACAGTTCGGTAATTGGCATCGGATTACATCTTGCTATAAAATGTAAAATTAAACATGTATGGCATTTACGTGAATTTCAAGATTTGGATTTTAATTTACGTCCATATCGTGGTTGGAATCATTTACACAAAGAAATTAATAAATCTAATGCTGTAATTTCTATTTCAAAGTCAATAGCACAACATTTTAAAGTAAAAAATAATTCTTATATAATCTTTAATGCGGTTTCAAATGAAAAAATGATTCAAAGTCCTTGTAAAAAAGAATCTTATTTTCTCTTTTGTGGAGCATTCTTACCAAATAAAGGTGTTCATATAGCCATTCGAGCATTTACTGAATTAAATAAAATACACCCGGGCTATAAATTGTATATTGCAGGCACTGCTATTTCTGCATATAAGGATTATGAAATGGAATTGAAGAATATGGTTAAAGAATCAAATTTAAATGAATCTATTCTTTTCCTTGGATACCGAAATGACACGAAACAATTAATGGTTAAAGCTCTGGCATTGTTAATGTGTTCAAAAAGCGAAGCCATGGGAAGAGTTACTCCGGAAGCTATGTTAAGTAACTGCATAGTAATTGGATACAACAACGCAGGAACAAAAGAAATGGTTACGCACGGAATTACAGGTTTATTATATCAAAATGAATGTGAACTTGTAAATCTAATGTCAGATATTATTTTGGGTAGAATAGATACGGAAATTCTTCAAAAGAATGCTTTTTCTTATGCTAAAGAAAATTTCCTAGAAGAGAATTATGGAAATAAAATATTAGATATTTATGAATCAATTATAAAATGATATTTTTTAAACTTATTTTTTAAAGTGGTTCGTTCAAAATTTAAATATCATCAGCAAGCTATCTTGCCGATATCCAGTAGTGCTTTGACTTTGTGCTGATTTTCTGTCGTGTGTGGGTTTAACCCGAACACGCTAAAAAATCATTTGAGTAGCAATTTCTTGTGATAGAGCGTTTTGATGTTGGCCATCGAAAACGATCCCCGTTCTTCTTTTGGTAAGCTGAGCCAGTGCTCAGACTTGGCGATGTTGACCGCTGTCAACGATGTATTCACGTGGAAGTTCAGCTTTTCCCTGCTCCAAGCCTGAGAATCGCTTCATGTCCATAGCATCCAGATTGACCTTGCCTTCGTATTTTGTTTGTCTTCCTCTCTTGCCGGTTAGATCAGATTGAAGGAAAGTTTGGACAAGGCAAGAATGGTTACATCCAGAATCAAATCCGGGCCAAACTATCCTCAACCTCAATGAGTTGGATCGCAGCCATCATATTTTTAATGAATATTATCCGGTATACCAGGGATTACTCTGGTTATATATTGAAGTGTCTTTATGCTAATGTGATGAAAATGAGAGAAGAAATAATATTAACATTCATGCCAGACCAAAGAAATTTGGGGTTGATTTGAATTATTCAGTGCACCCTAATTATCATTATGAATATTTGTATAATAACTGTTACTTTTAATGATAAAAGTAATTTGATGCGTACTTTTGAAAGCATTCGATTGTACAAACAAAAAAATCACAAATACTACGTTATTGATGGTGGTTCAAACGATGGGTCTATTGAAGAAATTCTAAATAATCTTGATATAATAGATGATTTTATTTCAGAACATGATTTTGGCATATATGATGCAATGAATAAAGCTCTTAACTTTTGTAATGATGATGATGATTTTCTTTTTTGGCTAAACGCTGGTGATGAGTTATTAGATTGGAGTACAATAAATGTTGAGGATTTTAGAAATAAAGAATGTGCGTTTTATGCTGTGTTGACAAAAGTCAGTATCGCTGATAAGCCAATGTTAGTAATGCCAAAAATCAAGTTACCATTTAACGAAAAAAATTTCTCTATATCAGATTTTATGCATCAAGGTTTTCTAATTAAAAGAGAAATATTTAAAAAAATAAAATATGACACTTGTGTTGGATTGCAAGCTGAGAATTTATTAATGTCAATTTGTATTCTGAAGTATAGTAAATTTATATCCGATCAACCAATTTCAGTGTTTTACTTAGATGGAATTTCTAATACGAATTTTAAGGATGTCAAAAATTCATATTTTAAAATTGCAAAAAAATTAGGTTACAATATGTTTAAAATACACTTTTTTAATTTCTTCTCATCTATTAAATATTTAATTAAAATAATTACACCCATGAAATGCATTAAACAATACAGAATTATAAATAGAAGGATAAAAAATATATAGTTTTGCGCAAAAATAAAGAACATATAAATGAAAATTGGAGGTATTCTTGTAACTTATAATCCAAATATTGAACTTCTAACAAATGTCATTGCTTCAGTAAATGATCAAGTAGATTCAATATGTTTAATTGATAATTCTCCTTATCCCGTTAAAAAGGATTTTCTTAAAAGATTTAAGAATTTAGTTCCGATTTTTCTAAAGAAAAATATGGGAATTGCAGCAGCACAAAATTTGGGACTTGAATATTTTCAAAATTTACAGTATGACTATATTTTGTTTTTTGATCAAGATAGTATTTTACCAAAAAATATTGTCAAAGGATTATTGACAGCATATCAATTACTAGAAAATAATGGATTTAAAGTAGCAGTTGTTGGCCCAAAAGCTGTTAATAGAGATAACAATAAACCATATAAAGAAAAATATCCAGTATTATCAAGATTTTCAATTAAAAATAAAATTGATAATATTATATTCAATTTTGAGATGGTAAATTCATGCCTATCTTCGTCATCATTAATTTCTATTAATAATTTCAATAGAATAGGATTAATGGAGTCAAATTTATTTATTGATGGGGTAGATAATGAATGGTGTTGGCGAGCAAAATCAAAATGCAAATTAGATTCTTTTGTTGTTTGTAACTTTGCTATTAATCACAAACTTGGCGAAGGAGATAAATCATTATTTGGATTTAAAATAGCAATTGCTTCACCATTTAGAGTATATTATGAGTTTAGAAATTATTTTTTACTTTGTAATAGGGATTATGTTCCGGTAGCATGGAAATATATCAACGGCGTAAAGTATTTCATTAAGATTTTCTATTTTCCAATAGCTGTCGCTCCTAGATTAAAGTACCTATCAAGTATTTATAATGGTATAAAGGACGGTTTTTCTTCATATTTTAAAAATAATATTACGAAATAAATTGAATTTAAGATTGCAATTTGGGGTTTTCATTCAATCAAACGAATAAGTTATTTTACAAACAAACCCATAAAACTAAGGGTTTACTATTAATGATGGAAAGAATATTGATTAGATTTGCATTGAGGTATAGATTAGGCGTACAAAAAATAAGCGATTTTTAAAATAATGTTTTTTATTTATGAATGATAGTAATATTAAACCCTTGGTTTCAGTTATATTGGCGACTTACAACGAACCAGTTGAATTTCTTCATCAAGCAGTAAATAGTATTTTAGAACAAACATTATCCAATATAGAACTTTTGATTATAGATGATAGTACAAATGTTGATACAATTTTAAAAATAAATGAATTCTCTAAAGATTCAAGAGTAAAAATTATTAGAGAAGTTAATCGAATCGGTTTTGTAAAGGCCTTAAATATAGGAATCAAACTCTCCGAGGGTAAATATATAGCAAGAATGGATGGTGACGACATCTCCCATCATTCACGCTTGGAAAAACAAGTCGATTATTTAAAGATTCACCCAGATGTTGATTGTTTAGGAACTTGGGCTTTGGAAATAAATGAAAAAGGCGAGGAATTTTTTAAAAAAAATATGCCAATAACTCATGAAGAATGTTTTGCTTTTTTTAAGAAAAGAGATTGCATGATACACCCATCAGTTATGTATCGGAGATCATATTTTGAAAAAGCTGGTTTATACTTAGAAGATTGCATTATGGATGAAGACACTATGATGTGGGCACAAGGTTTTAAAAATGGTTGTGTTTTTGCGAATATACCAGAGTATCTTGTGAGTTTTCGAATTGATTCAGATTTCTTTGAAAGAAGGGGGGGGTGGAAACATTTAAGGTCGTATTACTTAATGAGAGTGAAAATTAATAAAATGTTAAAATATGGTTTTGATTCAAATTTATACGCATTTATTATTGCATTTGTAAAGTTAATGCCGAAATCGATCTTAAGATTAATTTATAAAAGTTATAGATAAAAACCATACCTTCTTATTTGTTTGACCTATCAAAATGATAAAAAAGCTATAAATTTCTTATAAATTCCAATAATCGTTAGTATAATGAAAGAACTGATCCTTTGTAAAAAATCACAGGTGCAAGCTGATACAAATATTTTCTGTGGTGTAATTTCCAATTTAGAATTTCAGGTATGAATATATTAATAACTGGTGGTGCTGGATTTATCGGATCTCATTTATGTGATTTCTTATTAGAAAAAGGACATAAAGTTACGGCAATTGACAATCTGCTTCTTGGTAGAATGATGAACATTGATCATTTGGAATCATGTGCAGAATTTAATTTCATCAAAATAGATCTACTTAATCTTCCGGAAATAAAAAAGATCTTTGCTAATTCTGGCTTTGAAATGGTTTACCATCTTGCTGCCAATTCTGATATTCAAAAAGGTGGAAATAATCCAGAAGTTGATTATAATTTAACGTTCAATACCACTTTTAATGTTTTACAATGTATGCGGGAATTTAAAGTGAAAAAATTATTTTTTTCTTCAACTTCAGCAATTTATGGAGAAACATTAGAAAATTTGACCGAGGACTTCGGCCCACTTCTGCCAGTATCAAATTATGGTGCAAGTAAATTAGCAAGCGAAGCATTTATTAGCGCATTTAGTTCGAGTTATGGTATTCAGACCTGGATAACTAGGTTCCCTAATGTTGTAGGTGAACGTTTTACACATGGTGTTATTTATGATTTTATTGGTCGATTAAGAGCAAATCCTAAAGTACTTACAGTCTTAGGCAATGGGCAACAGAATAAGCCATATATGTATGTGAAGGATTTAATTGAAGGAATAATTTTTGTGTGCGAAAACTCAACGGAACGATATAATGTATTTAATTTAGGCTCTGAATCTAGAACTAAAGTTTCTGAAATTGCAAAAATGGTTATTGATGAGATGAAATTAAATTCTAAGATAGAATATACTGGTGGCGACAGAGGTTGGATTGGTGATGTTCCAGAATTTAGATATGATTTAAGTAAAATTCATTCTTTAGGTTGGAATGCAAAATATAATTCAAATGACTCTGTAAGATTAGCAATCCAAAAAATATTGGAAAAATGAAAGTTGTAATTTTAGCTGGAGGTAAAGGTACTCGAATTGCATCAATTTATAATGAAATCCCTAAAGCAATGATACCTATTGCAGGGAAGCCTGTTTTGGAATATCAAATTGAATTAGCCAGAAGATATGGATTTTTAGAAATTATATTAGTGACTGGCCATTTAGGAGATGTGATTGAAAACTATTTCAAAGACGGTAATAATTGGGGTGTTTCAATTGAGTACTTTAGAGAAGAAGTTGCTCTAGGAACAGCTGGGGCTTTACCATTCCTTAAAGCAAAATTGTCGGAAGATTTTTTTGTTTTCTATGGTGATACTATCATGGATATAGCTTTAGATGAAATAGTAGCTTTCCATAAAGAAAAGCATGCGGATGCGAGTCTGTTTCTCCACCCTAACGACCATCCATATGATTCAGATCTGGTAGAAATATCTGAAAATGGTCGAATTACAAATTTTTTTTCCAAACCACATCCAGATGGATTTGTTTATAAAAATTTGGTAAATGCTGCATTATATATATTATCTCCTAAAATTATAGAATATATCCCCATAAATCAAAAAACGGATTTTGGCAAGGATATTTTCCCTTGTTGTTTGATATCTGGGGTAAGGCTGTTTGGGTATATTTCTGCTGAATACGTTAAGGACATGGGATCTCCTGACAGATTATTGAAAATAGAATCTGATGTAATTAGTGGCAAAGTTAAACGGCTAAATAATCAATATATACGAAAGGCTATTTTCATCGACCGTGATGGTGTAATCAACAAAGAAGTCAATAATTTAAAAAACGCATCTGAATTTGAGCTACTTGAAGGAGTAGCTGAGGCGATAAGAATTATTAATCACTCGGATTTTCTAGCAATTGTAATTACAAACCAACCTGTTATTGCAAAAGGAATGTGTACTTTTGATGAATTAAAAGACATTCATAACAAAATGGAACATCTTTTAGGATTGGAAGGGGCCTATTTAAATAAAACCTATTTCTGCCCTCATCATCCTGATTCTGGTTTTGATGGTGAAGTTAAAGAACTAAAAATCGAATGTACTTGCAGGAAACCAAACATTGGAATGATAGAAAAAGCAACTGAAGAATTTAATATTGATATTAATAGTTCCTATTTTATTGGTGACAGCACAACAGACATTCAAACGGGCATAAATGCTGGACTTCTAACAATTCTCGTTAATACTGGTTACGCTGGAAATGATAAAAGATATAATATTTTGCCTTCATTTAATTCGGAAAATTTATTGTCTGCAATAAATGAAATAATGTCTATCGAATCAAATGCTGAATTATTTGAATGCATTAATAAAATTATTGATTTACAAAAAACAAACAAGAAAGTATATATTGCAGTTGGTGGTTTATCTCGTTCAGGTAAATCAACAATGGTTAGCTTCCTAAAACAAAAGCTAAAAAAATATTATTTAAATACGACCACTATTGAACTAGATAATTGGATTGTACCAGTAGAAAATAGAAATCCAGGTATGACTGTTAAGGACAGATATCAATATGAAATCATTTCAAATGATATTCTGCAACTTCTAAAAACCGAAAAATTAACGATATATCCTTACCAATACCAAACTCGTTCCCTTGCTCAAAAGGAAAAAAATCTTTCTTTAAAAGATATTCAGGTAGTATTCATTGATGGTGTAATCGCTCTTGATCACCCGATTATCAATAAAATATCCCATTTCAAGATTTATGTTGAAATAGATGAATCCTTAAGAAAGAAACGTTTTGTTACTTTTTATCATGGTAAAGGACTCAATTCTCAAGAAATTAATTTGCTTTATAAGAAAAGGTTAATAGATGAAGAGAGTTTCGTTCTTACCACTAAAGATAATGCAGATATAATCATAAAATTGTAAATATAATGATCATCTCAAAGACTCCATTTAGAGTATCTTTTGCGGGAGGAGGTTCCGATTTACCTTCTTTTTTTAATAATGAAATGGGCGCCGTTTTAAGTACATCGATCAATAAATACATATATATAGCAATACATCCATTTTTTGACCCAGATAAAATCCAATTAAAATACTCGAAAACAGAACTTGTTTCTTCAATCGATGATATTCAGCATCCAATTTTCAGAGCAGCACTTAACATGTACAGACTTAAAGGTGTAGATATCAATTCAATTGCGGATGTTCCTTCTGGTACAGGTTTAGGATCTAGTAGTTCATTCACAGTTGGATTGTTAAATGCCCTCAAAGCTTATCAGAATATCGCAGTATCATCAGAGGTGCTAGCAAGTAAAGCCTGTAATATTGAAATAGATATTTTAAAAAGCCCAATAGGAAAACAAGATCAATATGCTGCCGCCTGTGGAGGATTGAATCTTATCACGTTTTATCCAGATCAAAGGGTTAATGTAGAAAAGATTATAATGAACCCACAAAAAAAACAGGAACTGGATGACAATCTTATAATGATTTATACAGGAGACGTTCGTTCTGCTAATAAAATATTAGAAAAGCAAAATTTTGCATTCAAAGAAAATAGCAATTTTAAATGTCAAAAAGAAATGGTCAATTTGGCCTTTGATTTAAAAAAGGTATTGGAAAAAGATGATATTGACGATTTTGGACGAATTTTACATGAGGGATGGATACTTAAAAAATCAATAATTAAAGCTATTTCAAATCCATTGATTGATGATATTTACGAAAAAGGTATCCATTCAGGAGCATTGGGTGGAAAGCTATTAGGAGCTGGTGGAGGAGGATTTGTTCTTTTTTATTGTCCGTTAGAAAAGCAGGATTTTTTTAGAAAAGGTATGCAAAACTATCGAGAGCTGAAGTTTGGTTTCGATTATTTTGGTTCAAAAATAATTTATATTGGAAATAATGATTGATTATAAAACATCTATTAAGGAATATTTGTCTAAACTGAAGAGTACAATTGATGCTGTTTCTATTGAAAGTATCAATGAGTTTATGAACATACTTGTTAATGCAAGAAATGAAGGTAAGACCATTTTTATAATGGGAAACGGGGGATCTGCTGCAACAGCATCTCACTTTGTATGTGATTTTAACAAAGGCTTATCTTTTGAAGGTCAAAAAAGGTTTAAAATTATCTGTTTGAATGATAATATTCCTTCCTTGATGGCCTATGCTAATGATCTTTCATATGAAGAAATTTTCGTAGAACAACTTCAGAATTTTTTCCAGAAAGGCGATGTTGTTATTGGAATATCTGGTTCGGGAAATTCCAATAATGTAATCAAAGCAATTAATTATGCCAATGAAAATGGTGGAATTACAATTGGAATAACTGGATACAATGGTGGTAAGCTTTATTTAATTAGCAGTAATAATGTTAATATTCCAATTAATGATATGCAAATAACGGAAGACCTACATATGATTTTGTTTCATTGCATGATGAAGGTTCTGTATAACTTTAAAGAGTGTTCAAGCTTAGCTTAAAAAGAGTATCAGTTGCTCTGACTGATAGGGAGCATTAAACAAAGAGCATTGTCACCAACTGTATACGAGAGCTGTAAACCTTATAGTACTTATCTGATTCATTACGTTTAATGTTGGATTTCAAATCATTATTGTCAAGTAAACCCAATAATTGTTTAAAGATAGGCTGTCCGACAAACTTTATTTCAGTATTTATGCCCATATGGTTTCTCTGTTGGTGATACTACAAATTTACCAAATCGGGAGGGTTTACCAATTCAAATTGGTGGCTCCATTTTGAGTGATAGCTGGGTTCTCAAATTTTAGGCAGGCAGCAGTGAAAAAAATGAATAAAAACGTCCACCCAAATTAATAAACATTGTGCAACTACTACCCGAAGAAAAACTAATCCTTGCATGTATAAAGATCAACCCTTCATCTACTGAAATTGAACAGATAAATGGGTTAATTGCATTAATTAAAAACTGGGACTATTTGACTAAAACTATTATTGATAGGGGTATAGGGCCTTTGTTATATAAAAAAATACCAATTCTTAAAAATTCTAGTTTACCTGAAGATGTTAAGCTGAAACTCCAGCAAGCGTACTATAAAACCTTTAGTCGAAGTACAATTCTATATGAACATTTTCGTCGAATTGCTACTGAATTCACTTCCCAGAATATTCCAGTAATAGCATTAAAAGGCATTTATCTTTCTGAATGGCTTTATCAAGATATAGGGATGCGGCAATTCAGTGATATTGATCTTTTGGTAAAAGAAAGTGATGCATCAAAGTGCCTTTCTGTTCTAAGAGAAATGGGCTATAAACCCGCAAATACAGCAGATCGGAATTTGTCCCATTTAGTTGAGGAACAATTTGATAACGATATTGTTCATTACCCACCAATGTTATTGAATGGGGTATCTATCGAAATACATATAAAACTTCACCGTAAAACTGAGCAATATAATTTATTTGTTCCAATAGTTTGGAAAAATGCAATACCAGTAATTATTAATGGTATTAATGTTAAGGCCATGAATAACAATGACTTGTTGATACATTTATGTTTGCATCTTGATAAACATGTCTGTGGAGGTCATGTTCAATTTACATGTTATAACGACATTACAAATTTATTGGAAAAACTAGCAAATGAAATCGATTGGGAAAATTTTTCGGAAGCCTGTCGGTTATATAACTGTGAAAAAATTGTATATAAATATATTGTGATGATATATAAGTATATGAATGCAACAATCCCAATTGGTATTTTTAGAAAATACGGTTATTTGGTGAAAAAAAGAGATGAGCAATTATTTAGAAATTATCTTCGAGGTTATAAAAGTGAAACTGCTAAATTAAAATTATCCGCTCATTTCGCATATATTAAGAATCTACAAAAACCTTCTAATAAGGTTAGGTATTTAAGAGATGTATTATTCCCTTCCAAAGCTTTTATGATACAAACATATAATATTAAAAATAATTCACTTGTATTATTTTATTATCCATATAGACTGTATATTGGTATCATGGGTGTTATAAATCATTTCAGGAGTAAGATCCGAAGCTGAAATGTCTTTTGGTACTAAGAGCACTGAATGTAAAATTAGGTAGGACAATAATCCTTAGCATGTAAACATAGTATGAATTGAGAGGCAAAAAGTGAAACCCTTTTTCAGTATAATTGACATTAATATTCTCCTGATTAAATATATAGTAATATTTAATCAGGAGAATTCCTCGGAGCTTTCCAAGGGGTCAAAGAGGATACTTTGAAAACCCAAGGTTTTCAATAAGCTTAAAAAGCATAAATTTGTTTTATGGATGAATACATATTCAAAAGGCACAACAAAACGCGTCTTCTTTATCATTAGGTCTTTCCTATAAAGTACCGGCGTAATGTGGAGACGATCAAGGAAATATGCTTGGAAATAGGAGAATGTAATGAGATTGAGTTTGTCGAGATTGGCACTGATGAAGATAACATCCTTTTTTTGGTTCAGAGTGTTCCGGCGCTGTCCGTTGACCAAATGAATATGCTGCCCCGGTGGTCTGAAAGAACGAGAGTACTATAATATTTCTTAAGATACCTCGGGGCTTGCCCCGGGGTTATTCATTAGAAAATTGAATAAATAAACAAATGTTATGAAAATAAGTTTCTCACCCCCGTATATAGATTATTTAGTAATCAATGAAGTGGTTGATTGCTTAAAATCCGGTTGGATTACTACAGGTCCCAAGGTAAAAGCTTTGGAAAATGAAATTCAAACTTTATCTAACTCACAAGCTGTATTATGTGTTAATTCATGGACTTCAGGTGCAATTATGATGCTTCGATGGCTAGGTGTAAAAGAAGGCGATGAAGTAATTTTGCCTGCCTATACCTATGCAGCCACTGCATTGGCAATTTTACATGCTGGGGCAGTGCCGGTTATGGTAGATAGTAGTGACGATTTTAATATCTCATTGGAGGCGATTCGTAAAGTCATAACTTCAAAAACAAAAGCCATCATACCGGTAGATATTGCCGGTTGGCCATGTGATTACAAGGAGTTGATGGATATGGTTTGTGAAAAAGAGATTCAAGCGCAGTTCGTACCTACTTCGGATACACAAAAAAGGTTGGGAAGAATACTGGTATTGAACGATTCTGCGCATTCACTTGGGGCAAGATACAACGGAAAATCGGTTGGAAGCCAAACTGATATTGCCATTTTTTCTTTACACGCCGTTAAAAATATTACAACTGCAGAAGGTGGAGCAATCTGTTTAAATATGCCTTTGCCTTTCAATAATTTGGAATTGTATAATGAGCTAAGAATGATGTCGTTGAATTGTCAGACTAAAGATGCTTTCAACAAATCGAAAGCAGGTGGCTGGAGGTATGATATAGTAGGTCTTGGGATGAAAATTAATATGCCTGATATTAATGCCGCTATTGGATTGGCTCAGATACGTCAATATCCTGTTTTGTTGCAACGAAGAAAACAAATTTTTGAACATTATCAGAAATCATTTTCTGCTTGTGAGTGGGCAGTAATTCCTCAACAACTCTCTTCCATCAAGGAATCTTCTTATCATATTTATGCATTGCGTATTAAGGAAATAACGGAACAACAACGTGATGATATTATTAATATAATTGCAGAACAAAATGTCGCTGTTAACGTACATTTCATACCCATGCCAATGTTAAGTTTTTTTAAAAATAAAGGTTATAATATTATTAATTATCCTCAAGCATACAAAAACTATGCTCATGAAATATCTTTACCAATTTATCCTCAGTTGACTACTGAAGAAGTGGATTTTGTTATTAAATCAGTGGTCAATGCCTATGAAAAAGTTATGCAAAGGAAATGAATGCGTATAAACAGATTATGAACAATAAATAATGAAGCGTTTCTTTGATATTTTATGCAGTGGACTTGGACTTATTGTCTTGAGTCCACTTTTTTTACTTATAGCTATTTGGATTAAGATAGATTCCAAAGGGCCGGTATTTTACAAACAAAATAGGGTAGGGGTAAATAACCGGGATTTCATATTGTATAAATTCCGGTCTATGTGTATAAATTCCGATCAAAAAGTATTAATAACTGTTGGAGATCGTGATGTTCGAATTACACGTTCGGGTTATTACATTCGCAAATTCAAGCTGGACGAGTTGCCTCAATTAATAAATGTATTAATGGGTGAAATGAGTTTAGTTGGGCCTAGACCAGAGGTTAGAAAATACGTTGATTTTTACACAGAGGAACAAATGAAGGTCTTAAGTGTGAAGCCTGGCATTACTGATTATGCCTCTATTGAATATGTTGATGAAAACACTTTACTAGGTTGCGCGAATGACCCACAAAAAACATATTTAGAAATAATACTCCCTGACAAGATTAACCTAAATATGAAATATATTAATAATCAGACGATTATGGAGTATTTTAAAATTATATTCCTGACTTTATTTCATATTTTTAAAAAATGACCACAAGCACAATGTCAATGCTTTTGAAGAAGCATTAGCCACCTTTATTGGAGAAAACAAAAAAGTAGTTGCCATAAGTGCTGGAACTGCAGCCATTCATTTAGCATTAATCCAGTTGGGAGTCGCTCCAGGCGATGAAGTTATTTGTCAATCGTTTACTTTTTCGGCTTCAGCCAATCCAATATGTTATTTAGGAGCAATGCCTGTGTTTGTGGGTAGTGAACATGTTTTCTACTCCCCAATCCTTGGACCACCAGTACTGCTTTCTTAGTTGAAATTTAGATTTAAAACTTAATCAAAAAATAATAATGATGATGAATTCCGTCGTGTTAATTGCGGGAAATAACTCCTTAGATTGCTGCTCCAAAATCAGATGAAGTTTTGAGGAGTTATTAATCGAAGGCACAAGTTTACTTCGATATTAATACTCAAATAAGAATTTTTATTTTCAATAATATTATCTTTAAACATGAATATAGCTATAGTAGGAACCGGATACGTTGGCCTAGTAAGTGGGGCTTGTTTTGCTGAATTAGGAATTAATGTAATATGTGTTGATGTAAATAATGAAAAAATTGAAGGGTTGAAAAATGGTATTGTTCCAATTTATGAACCTAATTTAGATATTTTAGTCGCTAGAAATACAAAATCAGACCGTTTACATTTTACTACAGATTTGTTATCTTGTTTGAATAATGTTGAAATCGTATTTATTGCAGTCGGAACCCCACAAGATGAGGATGGAAGTGCTGATTTAAAATATGTACTTGAGGTTGCTAAAACAATAGGATCAAGCATCAATAAATATACATTGGTTGTTACCAAAAGCACTGTTCCGGTTGGTACTGCTCAGAAAGTTAAGGCAATGATACAGTCTGAGATAGATAAAAGGGAAGCAGAGGTACAATTTGATGTTGCTTCAAATCCGGAATTCTTAAAGGAGGGAGATGCGATAGATGATTTTATGAAACCAGATAGAGTGGTTGTTGGTGTTGACACAGAACAAGCAAAAAAACTAATGACTCGTTTATATCGACCGATGCTCTTAAACAACTTTAGGGTTATTTTTATGGATATACCTTCTGCAGAAATGACAAAATATGCTGCTAATGCTATGTTGGCTACTCGAATAAGTTTTATGAATGATATTGCAAATCTTTGTGAATTAATAGGTGCAGATGTAAGTATGGTTCGTAAGGGTATTGGTTCAGATTCCAGAATTGGTAATAAATTTTTGTATTCAGGTTGTGGTTATGGTGGTTCATGTTTTCCGAAAGATGTAAAAGCACTTATTAAAACAGGACAAAAAAGTAATTATCAATTACAGGTTTTAGAGGCTGTAGAGGCTGTAAACAATAATCAAAAAAACATACTTTTTGAAAAATTCTCAACCTACTTTAATCGGGAAATAAATGGTAAGAAAGTTGCAATATGGGGCTTATCATTTAAACCGGGAACTGATGATATGCGTGAGGCACCTTCATTAATTCTAATCGAGAGTTTATTGAAAGCCGGATGTGTTGTAGTTGCATATGATCCTGTAGCAATGAACGAAGCTAAACGTATATTGGGAAATCGGATTGAATATGCAACAGACATGTATGATGCTGTTTTGGGTGTAGATACAATTTTTCACTTAACGGAGTGGAAAGAATTTCGTATGCCAAACTGGGAGATTATTTTACAGACCATGAAAACACCATTACTAATTGATGGACGAAATGTTTATTCAAAAGCAGAACTGAGAGGGCTTGAATACCTGAAAATTGGTTGATAGTTTAATATGGTTTATAAAGAAATAATTTAAATATATGCGTTTTGTTTCAATAATTTGCCCAATACTTAATGAAGAAAAGTTTATTGATATATTTGTAAAGTCTATTATTGCTCAAGATTATCCAAAAGATTCTTTAGAAGTTTTTTTTGACGGTATGAGTACAGATTCTACCAGATCAAAAATACAAGAATATAACAAGAAATATAGTTATTTAAAATTATTGGACAATCCCCAAAAAGTGATTTTAGATACTAACCCTGGACAAAATCAGTAATCACTTTTGGGTCAATCAATCGGAGGTACAAGTTTACTTCGACCCTGTATGATTCACGGCCCAGGTAATAAGGGGAACTTGAATTTGCTTTACAAGGTAGTGAGTAAGAGCATTCCTTGGCCATTGGGCGCTTTTGATAATCGTCGTTCGTTTACATCCATCGATAATCTTTGTTTTGTAATTGATCGGTTAATTTCCGAGAATATCAAACCGGGGGTTTACCATATAGCAGATGATGAGCCGCTTTCGACCAATGAATTGATTGAGGTCATTTGCGAAACCATGGGGCGCAAGGCTCGAATATGGTATCTGCCGCAAAAGCTGATGAATGGCGTAGCATGGATAGCTAGAACGTTTACGTAAACTGACAGAAAACTATGTGGTGAGCAATGCCAAAATAAAAGAGGCATTAGGGATAAAGCGCATGCCGGTCTCTGCAAAAGAGGGATTAAGAAGAACGGTCAAGGCGTTTCAAAAATAAGCAAATCAAATACGATAGAAAATAAAGTGTTTAAATCTTGTAATATAGTCAACAAATGTATATTTTTGTGACTCTTTCAATGATTACTCATCCTGAAAATCAAGTTTTTAACACCTTTATTGCAGTAAGAAATATTTAATTATATGATGTTTACCAATTATAATAATAACCTTATGACGCAAGAAATGGCATTAAACTTTGTTTATACCAAGCAAAGTGGAGAAATTTCAGAACTAAGAAATAAACTTAGTGATGACGTGGTTAATCAATTTGAATTAGTTGGATTTATTACTCGTGGCATTGACTCTCAGTCTGAAAATACCTGGAAAATAACGGAGACTGCAAAAAGAATATTTACGACGATGTATAAAAAACCGAGCTTTATTGAAAGTCTAAAGGGAATGTACTGTCATTATATATTAAAATTTTAGTCTGTGGCGTTAAAGTATTGTGCATTTTGGATTCCTACAATTTATCATTCCGAAAACTGTCCATGTATTCAAAACAATATCTCTAGGGATATTTCGGATAATTCTTCTCAAAGACACCATATTACAGTTACTCTGAACACTGATCGTGGAATTGTGATTGTAAACAATACAGGAACAGTGAAACTTACTTATAAAACCCATAGTAAGAATGGGCTTTATCTTTATGAATATGATATCGACGAAGAAAGTGATTCATCATTGCTTTTTATCTCAAAAGAGATGCCCAATGCCATATATCATATTATTAAGGAGCTTTTTCATTCCCATGTACACCATGAAGAAAATGCTGATTCTCTTTTAAGGGCTTATGTTTCAAACGATCCTTTTGATATAAAGTCAGAGAATAACCCAGCCCTGGTGCATTATCTAAGCATATACGAAAATAAGTTTATTGCATATTCTAATCAAATCTCATCATTATGCAATACATTATTATCAAATAGTCAGATAATAACTAAAAAGCATCTTAATCTTGGAGGCTATAAAGAGATTGAACGGTTGTGTTTTAATGCATTAGGTGAGGCACTATTTTGTGAAACACTCTTGAATTCAAAATACACCAATTCTGATAATCATCTATCTAATATTGATCATAACAAACAAAGAATTCGAATTTTAAATATTAGAAATGCGGTACAAAATATTAAATTAATTGAGAAGCGAAATTTAACAGAGTTTAATTTCAGGAACACCAAAATTGCTTTCAAGAACAATACTCAGGGACTGACAATTTCAATTTTTAGCATTATTCTTGCTACTATTGGTATTTACTTGACAGTCAAAAGCTTTAGTACTCCGCAATATGCTAAGGACATTATGGTATCTCAAATTAATATTGAGAATGAATTGGATTCCTCAAGATTAAATGAAAAAAGAATTGTCAATCAAATTGAGATATCGGAAAAGAAAATTCTTAATTCTGGCAGAAGCAAAAAAAGAATGTAACATATTGAATAATAATAAGTTGTTATGTGAATGACTTGCAAAATGGAGCAATACAAACTTAAGTATTAGCTCCATTTTTTTTAGTTCTATTTATGCAGGCGGTAAAACTTCAACATGAATAGAATGTAGGTGACTCCTAGAATAAGCACAACGATGGACAAGTACCAATAAGGATTATTAGTAATTACCAATCCTACTACTATAAGCGACTGTAATAGGCAATAAATGCCTGATACAACCACATGCGGTATCTTCAATTCATTGGCCATGATTTGATACAGATGTTTGCGGTGGGCTTCGAAGATGTTTTCTTTCAATGCGATTCGATGCACGATGGTGCAAACAGTATCGACGCCATAAAGAGCCAGCAAAACGATATAACTAAAGTTGTTGGTCTTAAGAATGAGCGTTCCTAATAAAAAGACAATAATAAAAGCTATGGAAATAGCTCCGACATCGCCGGCAAAACAGTTGGCTTTCTTTCTGAAATTGAAGAAATTAAAGATGAGCAAAGCGATCATCAGTGCATAAAGCAAGTTGTTGTCGATAAAGGATACCTGATGCGTGTTGATGTACCACAAAGCACCCACAATGACCAGGCTATAGCCTCCAGTTAAGCCATTGATGCCATCCATAAAGTTATAGGCATTCAGTATGCCGGTAGAAACAATAAGTGCTATGAGCGTGAAATACCAGGGCAGTTCGAACAATCCCAACTGATAGAACATAAATGCCATCGCGATGAAATGGATGAGCAATCGTAGTTTGGAGGATTGGGGTTTGATATCGTCGGCAAAGCTGATTCCGGCAATAAGAGTTAATCCAAGAAGAAACCAGGGGTATTGAAAGCCTTGCAGCAAAAAATAAAAGAGTACGCTGAAATAAAAAACGATACCGCCACCACGCAGGGTTACCTTGGTATGGGAGCTCCGTTGGTTGGGCTTATCTATGATGTTGTAATGGTTCGCGATGCGAAAGTAGGTGAGTTGAGTGGCGAGGATAAGGATGAATTGTAGAAGGTAGGTCATAGTGTAGAGGTAAAAGTTCTGGGTGCAAAGATACACAATTCAGTGATTTATGAATTAACTTTGATTGAGTAACAATTTAACAACATTGAATCGTCATTTTTTAATATTTTTGCATAGTATAAACGTTTTATTTAGGGTCCGCTGAATAATTGATATAATATTGAATATCAGTAAAATAAGTTACCAAAACACTTGCACAAGTGCAAATTTTTAGGTATTTTCATACCGAAAAGTCTGCATCACATGAAAAGATACAACA
>Ga0209429_10000648_pt1 | contig 22993 bp, 22 predicted proteins | sample BarGraNGADG00212_3_FD_184493 | JGI IMG/M metagenome (GOLD analysis project Ga0209429, IMG submission 184493) | Arctic peat soil microbial communities from Barrow, Alaska - Barrow Graham LP Ref core NGADG0004-212 (SPAdes) (version 2) | ecosystem: Environmental > Terrestrial > Soil > Wetlands >...
CAGCGCCTGCTTGCGCTTCTTCCTTTCGGTTGATTCCTCCGCCTGCCTGATCCCGCCACTGGCGGCGGCAGGCTTTGTCACCTTCTTCTCTCGACTTTGATATGACGAAAAATCTCTCTTCGCATCGACGCATTACTGTTTTCAAATTGTATGAGCGTCCTCTGCTCAAGATCCGGCACACCAAAAAACTTCGGGATGTTGTTACATCCCGAAGCCATATTGGAACCTATGTAATTGTAAGCTTCCCCTGATTTGAGTACCTGCTGGGTGTCGCACCGTGGCCGGTGTCCATGCTGTATGCCGTGATAGGCTTTCCGTGATGGATCGTTTGACCACCTGGGTTGATGACTTCCCGATAAACTGTAACCTTGGTCGTTTGGTAATGATAGCGTATGTATACGTATAGCGGCCATCCTGGGGTGAAGGCTTCGTATGCCTTGGCTATACCTTCATACCAATCCGAGTCTTGCCACGGTTGCGCATCACCTGAGTCACCTTTACCTGGTTTGTTGGCACCGAAGTCGCAGGTCCTGGTCCTGAGGCGTTGCTTGCTGCCCTGTGTTCACACGCCACAAGGGGCTGATCTTGGAGATGTTCGCATGACAGCCGAGGGGTAGGCCTCGGGGCTGTGCTTTGGAACGATACTCCTGTTTAATCGAACAATGCTGGGGCGAGGCAAGCAACAGGTTCTGTGATCGGTTCTGTATTCAGTGAATCGCCCTCCTCGAACCGTGTATTTGCGTAACTCCTTTGACTCCCTTGACTCACTTGACGCCTTTGATCCCCTTGACACTTCCCTTGGTTCAGCTTCACTATAACAGCGCTCCGTGCCCTTGTCAAGCATTTTTAGTGCAATTGGGTAGAATAACTTCCTTTTCAGCCGAAAATGCTGCTGAAGGCGTGTCCAATCAAGCAAAACAATCATAGTCGATAGTGTGCACATTTCAGGATCAAGAGGGTGAGGTGTTGGAGAGGCACTCCTCTCCAACTGCAATCCGACCCAGCGACATGCGCGGTGGGGCGGAAGGCTTTGCGCAGCAAAGCTTACCTTGCCATCCGGCGCCCGGGAGCGAAGCGACAGCCGGATGGCCCAATCGTCTTCACCCGGGTCAAAAAGATTGCCACAGCACTTTTTTGACCCGAGGCTCTGCCTGTGGACGGGCACCCTCAATTATGCTATTCTGCTGATGTAGGCATTTGGCATTCGCGGGGGGAGGATACAGGGTGATGGCACCGGAGCAAGCGGCTTCTGTCCTGCGCCCCTGGCTGGGCAGCGACTTTGTCATGGCAAACGCGCCGCTTGTCGAGCGCATCAGCTTGCGATTGTCTCAGTTTTTGCCACAACGCGACAACCTGGAGAAGACCGCGCAGGACCTGGACAGCCTGCTGTTCATGGCCGTGCGCGATGCGACGGGCGGCCACATGCTGCTAAGGCTGGACAGCAACCAGTACATTCGCGTCAAGGTGGCGGACTTTGCCGTCATGGCCGATGAGCTGCTGTACCTGTTGATGGAAAAGCTCAGGGTGGACGAGCAGAACTTCCTGCTGATCAAGGATTATTCCCTTCACGCGGGCTCGCTTGCCGCGCTCAAGGCGCTTTACCTGCATTACGAAGCATATCAAAGCCAGGAAGAGTTCAAGACCATCGTGCGCGTCATCAGAACCTGTCACCCGCCCTTTCGCTGGCGCGGCTGGCTGCAAGTATAACTATAGGGGGATGCATGGGAAAGATCATCGCCATCGCCAACCAAAAAGGCGGCGTGGGCAAGACGACGACCGCCATCAACCTGGCGGCCTGCCTGGCTGAGCTGGGCAAGAAAGTGCTGCTGCTGGACCTGGATCCCCAGGGCAACGCGACCAGCGGCGCGGGCATCCAGGCAGGCACCAATACCAGCTATGAACTGCTGATCGATCAGCTGCCTTTCGCGCAGGCCGTGGTCAAGACCGCGGTAAACGGCCTTGATCTGCTGCCAAGCGATATCCGCCTCGCCGCCGCGGAGGTGGAGCTGGTGCAGCTGCCCCAGCGCGAGTACCGCCTCAAACAGGCCCTGGGTGATCTGGCAACTCACTATGATTACTGCCTCATCGACTGCCCACCCTCATTGGGCTTGCTCACTATCAACGCCCTGACGGCGGCAGACAGCGTGCTGATCCCCATCCAAACTGAGTACTATGCCCTGGAAGGTGTCACAGCGCTTGTGAACACCATCAACCGCCTGCAGCATTCTGTCAACAAGGCACTGCAGCTGGAAGGCGTGGTGCTGACGATGTATGACGGGCGCACGAATTTGAGCCTGCAGGTGGCATCCCAGGTCAAGAAGCACTTTCGGGGCAAGGTTTTCAGCGCCATCATCCCCCGCAACGTGCGCCTTGGCGAAGCGCCCAGCCATGGGCAGCCCATCCATGTATACGATCCGCGCAGCGTGGGAGCCGAGGCTTATCGGGCGCTGGCAGCGGAATTGATCAAGCGCAACGCGGGATAAGAAGGAATTGCATGATAAAGAAAAACGCATTGGGGCGGGGGCTTGACGCGCTGATGCCCCAGGCTGATTATCAGGACAGCGTGCGGGATATCCCCATCACCCTGATCGATATCAGCCAAAGCCAGCCACGCAAGGCCTTTGATCAGGCAGGGCTTGAGCAGCTGGCCGACAGCATCCGCGAGGTGGGCGTGCTGCAGCCGATCCTGGTGGTCGAATCCGCCGGCCGCTACCGCATCGTGGCGGGCGAGCGGCGCTTCCGCGCGGCCAGACTGGCCGGCCTGACCTTCGTCCCCTGCATGCAAAAGAACTTTGCGCCCCAGGAGGCGATGCTGGCTGCGCTTATTGAAAACCTGCAGCGCGAGGACCTCAACCCCATTGAAGAGGCAAATGCCATCCACGCTTTGATGGAACAGGGCGGCCTGACGCAGCAGGATGCCGCCCAGCAACTGGGCAAAAGCCGGCCCGCGGTGGCCAATGTGCTGCGCCTGCTGAGTTTGCCTCAAGCCGTGCAGGATATGGTCAGCCAGGGCAGTTTATCTGAGGGGCACGCGCGGGTGCTGGCCGGACTTAAGAGCCCTGCCCAGCAGGAAGCGCTTGGCCGGCGTGCTGTGCTGGAGGGCCTGAGCGTCAGGACGCTGGAGAAACTCTGCCAGGCGCCTCATGAGGACAGGCCGCGCCTTGTACCAAGACTGGCCCCTGAGCTCAGGGACTTTGCCGAACGTCTGCAGCAGGCCACCGGCCTGCGCGCCAGGATACAGGGCGATCTTCAGCAGGGCACTATAACCTTGCGCTACACCTCCGCCCAGGAGCTGGAGGGGCTCTACGAGGCCCTGGAGCAGATCCTGCCATGAAGCGCGACGCCATGATCGGAAACAGCCTCCTCTTCATCGCAGCCATCATCTGGGGCTGCGCCTTTGTTGCGCAGCGTATGGGCATGGACTTCATGGGCCCCTTTACCTTTCAGGCGGTTCGCTCTCTGCTGGGGGCCGCGGTGCTGCTGCCCGCGATCGCGCTGCGCAATGCCTTCAATAAGAAGCGCGGCGGCTATGTCAAGCCCAGCCAGGCAAACAAAAAGGACCTCCTGCTGGGCGGCCTTGCCTGCGGCACCTTGCTGTGCATCGCCACCAACCTGCAGCAGGTGGCGTTGCAGTACACAAGCGCCGGCAAGGCAGGCTTTTTGACGGCGCTGTACATCCTGCTTGTGCCTGCGGTGGGTGTATTCACAGGCAAAAAACCCAGCCCCCTGTTGTGGCTTTGCATCCTGCTGGCTGCATTCGGGCTCTGGCTGCTCAGCGTGAAGGATGGCTTTTCCATTGCCTTGCCGGATCTGCTGCTGATTCTGTGCGCCATTGTGTTCACCGGCCATATCCTGCTGGTGGATCACTTCTCCCCCAAGGTATCTGGCCTGCAGCTGTCCAGCCTGCAATTCCTGGTCGCCGGCCTGCTGTCCTCCATCCTGATGATGGCTTTTGAGCAACCCAAATGGCAGGGCATCGTCAGTGGCTGGGCTCCCCTCCTCTACGCCGGCGTGCTGTCAAGCGGCGTCGCCTACACCCTGCAGATATTGGGCCAACGGCGCACCTCACCCACGATAGCTTCGCTGATCATGAGTGTGGAAAGCGTGTTTGCCCTGCTGGCCGGTATGCTGATCTTGGGTGAACAGCCCAGTTTACGCGAGTTGGCAGGCTGCGCCATCATGATGGCGGCCATCATCCTGGCCCAGTGGGCCCAACTGCCAAAACGTATTGTTGAAGGAGTCGTACATGAAAATATTTGAACCTTTTACCCTGAAGAATATGACCTTGAAAAACCGCATCGTCATGCCGCCCATGTGCATGTATTCGGCCCTGCAGATGGATGGCCGGGTCACACCCTTCCACATGGCTCACTATGGTGCCAGGGCAATCGGCGGGGTGGGCCTGATCATTGTGGAGGCAACGGGCGTCACGCCCGAAGGCCGCATCAGCGACCAGTGCCTGGGCCTTTATGAAGATGCCCAGATCGAAGGGATGCGCGGGCTTGTGGATAACGTGCACGCGCTGGGCGGCCGTATCGCGCTGCAGATAAACCACGCCGGGCGCAAGTCCCAGACTGCCTCGCCCCATCACCTGGCCCCTTCGGCCATCGCCTATAACGAGCACCCGATCGACTATTCCCAGATGACCTTGGACGAGATCGCTGGCGTGGTGGAGGCCTTCCGCCAGGCAGCCCGGCGCGCCGATGAGGCCGGCTTTGACGGCCTGGAACTGCACGGGGCGCATGGATACCTGATCCACCAGTTTCTCAGCCCCCTGTCCAACCAGCGCGCGGACGCTTACGGGCAGGACAGGGCCCGCTTCCTGCGGGAGGTGGTCGCCGCCGTGCGCGGCCAGTGGCCCGGGCAAAAGCCGCTATGGATACGCGTCTCGGCCACAGATTGGCTGCCCGGCAGCATTGCTGTGGGGGATTGGGTAAGCTGGCTGAATGCGCTCAAAGGACAGCTTGACATGGTGCACGTCTCAAGCGGCGCACTGCAGGCGGCCCAGGTGCATGTTTACCCCGGCTACATGCTGCCGCTGGCCGAGGAAATCCACGCAGGCACCGGCCTGCCCGTCATCGGCGTGGGCCACCTGGATGAGGACCAGCTGATCATGCAGGCGCTGGAGCAGGGCCGCTGCGACCTTGTCGCCCTGGGCCGCGAACTGCTGCGCAACCCCAACAAGGCAAACGACCTGGCAATGCGCTATGGCCATCCTGAGCTGGTGACCCCGCAGTACCAGAGGGCCTACCGGGAACGGATGTAATAAACGCCACCGTAAAAGCCGCTATGAATCAGAAGATTGGCAGCGGTGTTTGCATTGAATAGCACAAAAAATGAAGGTGCAGAAATGCTTTCAGCCTCTTGTCTGTGCTACCACGCTATACTTTTCCGGGAGTACAGGGTCTACTGTATTTGTAGAAACGGATCAGAAATCAGTGTGAAAAATCAAAAACAGCACTCCTCGGCGAGATGGAGGAGAATGCCCTTATTGGTTATTCTTTGGAAAATGGGAAATAAGCAAATCGCAAAGCGCATTCAGTAGAATCTTCGTTTCTTGTGTTCTAAGCGAAATGCTAAAATACATTATCCTAAGTGGTTCATTATTGTTATGGTCACCTCTAAAAACTCAAGCAAAAAAGCCGAAATCATGGTAAAATGGAAGCATGAAACAGATTGGATTTTTTGATGAGAACAATTGTCTGAGAAAACTCAGCAAGCTTGGGGATCAGTTGGAGAAGCTGAGCCGCGTTATTGAATGGCGGATGTTTGAAAGCATCCTGAACCGTGTTTTTGCCAAGGAGCATAAAGGCACGGGAGGACGCCCGCCATACAGTTACCTGCTGCTGTTCAAGATACTGATCCTTCAGCGACTGTTCAACATTTCGGACGACCAGGCGGAGTTCCAGATCAATGACCGGATGACATTCAGGCGGTTTCTGGGACTGTCATTAGGGGATCAGGTGCCGGACGCTAAGACGATCTGGCTTTTCCGCGACACGCTTGTGAAAGCAGGCGTGATGGAGGAGTTGTTCAGCTGCTTCAGCCGTCAGCTGGAGCAAATGGGCGTCATATCGCACAAAGGAACGATTGTGGATGCAACGTTTGTGGAAGCGCCGCGGCAGCGGAACACGCGGGACGAGAACCAAGAAATCAAAGAAGGGAAGACACCTGAGGAGTGGGAGAAGCCTGAGAATATTCACAAGCTGCGTCAAAAAGACATTGATGTCCGCTGGACGAAGAAGAATAAGGAACGGCATTATGGATACAAGGACCATGTCAAGGCGGACGCGGAGAGCAAGCTTATCACGGACTATGCAGTAACGGATGCTGCGGTACACGACAGCCAGGCATTGATCGAGTTGTTGGATGAGAAAGACAAGGTGCTGTACGCGGACAGCGCGTATTCCGGCAATCCTATTGCCGAGCAGCTCCCCGAAGGAATTGAGAACCAGATCCACGAAAAAGGGTATCGCAACAGACCGTTAAGCGAGGAACAGAAGGCAGAGAACAAAAGGAAATCCAGGATAAGGGTGCGCATTGAGCACGTGTTTGGTTACATGACCGGCACCATGCGTGGAATCACTGTACACAGTATCGGAATCGCACGGGCGAAGTTCAACATCGGGCTGACCAACCTGATTTACAATCTGTGCAGGTACGAGATCCTGAGCCGAAAACAGCTTATTACAGGATAACTATGCCCAAATCCAGGGAAACAGGGTGCCAAAGGGGAGAAAAGTGATGATCTACCATCATTTTTCAAGAGATTACAGAGATGTTATCTCAAAAAATGAGCTTTACTCCCTGATGTGTGCAAAAAACGGCGTTTTTAGAGGTCCCCAATAATTATACACATAAATGCATGTTATAACCAAAAGGATTTTTGCGATTCATGTTGAAACCGTATGAGAGGTGAAAAGACATGGCAGCACAGAAGCGATATGAGATAACGGACGATGAATGGGAACGGCTGAGGAGATATTTTCCAGGACGAATAGAGGGGCAAATAGGCAGACCGAGGAACGAAGACCGGCAGATTCTCAACGGTATCCTGTGGATTGTGAGAAGCGGCGCAGAGTGGCGCGATCTTCCGGAGCGGTATGGCGCATGGAGTACGGTATACGGTCGCTTTGCTGAGTGGCAGGAATCAGGAGTGTTTCAGAAGATTCTGGCCGAACTGGGTGAGGAAGCCGATCTTGAAGACATGAGCATAGCGCTGGTGCAAAAAAGAGGCTGTAGACAGTGAATTCAAACAACATATCGGAGTCAGCAGGGGTGGAAAAACAACGAAAATCCATGTAATTGTTGATGCGTTGGGGAATCCGATCCATGTACATCTTTCAGCCGGTAACCTGCATGACTCCACCGAGGCAGAAGCATCATTGATGGATGTTCCATTGAGCGGAACGGTGGTATTGGCTGACAAGGCGTATGGCGCAAAAGCAATCCGCGAGTTTATTCATGAAGCTGGAGCAGATTACTGTATCCCACCCAATTCAAACGAAAAGAACCCATGGGTTTGCGACTGGTATCTTTATAAGGAGCGCCATTTGGTAGAATGCTTCTTTCAGAAGTTAAAGCAGTTCCGATGTATCGCCACCCGATTCAATAAGCTTGCATGCCGTTATCTCGCGTTCGTTCAGTTGGGTTGTATCATGATCTGGTTGGCTTGATATGCATGGGTATGCATTCCAGAACACGCCCTAGTACGCTAGTCAAAGACGAAGTCAAGCGCCACATCGACCACCCTGGGCTTATCATCTCTCAGCCGCAGCGCCGCCTGCGTCAGCCTCCTTGCCCGAATGTAATCAAATGGCGCCTTGCCGGTCGCTTTGCTGAACATGCGGGCGGCGTGCCGGGGGGAGTAACCCGCCACTTTCGCCAAGCCGCTCAAGATGATAGGATCATGCAGATGCGTTTCCACATACTCCTGCATCCTCTGCACAGCGGCTGCCATATCTTCCTCAATCATCAATCCCGCCTCCTACCGCGACTCAAGGATACCACTGAGCCAGGGCACTTTCTTGACCTGTATTGTGGTCTTCAAATCTGTTTTTGAACAACTAAACAAACTGGAGAGGATCTCATATGAACTTTGTAATACGCGTAGAACAACAGAGTGACTGGCAAGCCGTTGAAAACCTGACACGCGAGGCATTCTGGAATGTCCACGAGCCGGGGTGCAGTGAGCACCTGCTCATGCGCAGGATGAGAAATTCACCGGCCTTCATCAAAGAACTGAGCATGGTGGCAGTTGATCATGGTGAGATTCTGGGGCACATTGCCTATACACGCGCCGCTGTCATCCCAATAGACGGCATACAGTACGAGGTGATCTGCTTTGGGCCTGTATCGGTGCTGCCTGCCTGTCAAGACCGGGGCATTGGTTCTGCCCTGATCAAACATACGAAGGATCTTGCCCACAATATGGGTTTCAAGGCCATTCTGATCTATGGCGATCCCTTGTACTATGAACGCTTTGGCTTTGTGAAGGCTGAACTCTTTGACATCTGCGCGCCTGACGGCATGTACGCGGACGCCCTGCAGGCATGTGAGCTCTATGCGGGTGCGCTCATCGGCATCACAGGTGCGTTCAAAGAGGATGAGGTCTTTGATGTGGCGCAGGTAGATGTCGAAGCCTTTGACCAAAGCTTCCCGCCCAAAGAAAAGGGCTTCCTGCCCTCACAGGCGCGCTTCCTGCAAATGGTCAACGCGCGCAGGCCAAGAGTAATCAAGCAGCTTTAGGACATTACTTGAAGCAGACTTTGCAGGCTTTGATCCCGCGGGACTGCGCATCCTCAAGGGTTATTTGAACTAGATCGGTTTTCCCCGCCACATGGCGGCAGCTTATTTTATGGTATACTTTGCCGCTCCTGGTCATCCATACTGAGTCTTCAGCGGGCTCCTGGGCAAGGGCCTCTTTCTCTTGCTCCCCGGCCATCCTGGCGATCTCATCCTGCCACTGCTGCTGAGCGGCGGGGCTAAGTTTGCCAATATAATCGGTAAGCGCAAGCGCTTGCTCCTCAACGCTGTCTTGAGCGTTCAACGTCAATACAAGCAGGCCGGCAGCCTGTGCAACGGCAATAAGCAAGAGAAGTGCAATGAGTGAAGCGACGAAAACGCGTCGCTTCATACTTCCGCCCCAACCTTGTGTCCGGCAAAGTCGCGCAGCGCGGCTACGAAGGCCTCTGGCTTCTCAAGGAGACTTGCGTGGGCACAGCCGGTGAAGACCATCTCACTGTAGTGGCCGCCTTTTTCCCGATATTTGTTTAGCAGCACGCGCGTCTGCGCCACCATGGGTTGGGACGGGAATACTTCTTCGCCCGGGTATCCGGGCACAAAGCCCAGCTGTCCCAGCGTTGCCAGGTCAGACAGGGAGCGGTCGCTCACCAGCTTATCCAGTTCGCCGCGTATCCACAGGACCGGCGGCTTGGGCTGTATGTCCTGGAAGGCTGCCATGTTGGCATACTGGGGGGCCAAAGAGTTGGAGATGCCGCGCTCGCCCGGCAGCACATAGGGAAAAGCCGCCAGCGGCACGAAGTCGCCCGGGTAATAGTCCTGGCCAAGATGGATCTTGAGGAGCTCCTCAACATAGAGATCCTCCCACTGCCTTTCCAGTGTAAAGCCTTCCGCAAACAGGGACTTGCGCAGCACAGCACGCGCGGTGAAGGGCGCGTCACTCAGGTCCTGCGCATGGAGCCTATCCAGGAAATCCTTATTGGCAAAGCCGCCAGGCGAGCCCCAGCCCTTGTCGTCATAGGGGATGCCCTCTTCGCCCCGGGTGCCGCCAAAGCCGTAGGGCGACATGGGTGAGAGCATGATGAGGTGCGTCAGCCGCGATGAGTAGTCAATAGCGTAGCGCCAGGCAACTCCGCCGCCCAGCGACCAGCCCAGCAGCGCAAAACGCTCCCAGTCCAACGCATCAGCCAGGGCATCGATGTCTTCTGCCCAATCCTTCAGCGCAGTCTTACTGTGGATGGGGCTGGCCTGGGTATCGCCAAAGCCGTTAAGGTCAGGGGCAACGACGTCAAAAGTCTTTGCCAGATCATAGATCGTCGGAAAGAAAAAGGCGGATGACGAGGCGTTGCCGTGCACCAGCAGCAATTTGGGCAGCGCCTGAGCCCCCAGGCGGTAATAAGCTGTCTTACGCCTCGCGGTCTGGATGAATTGCTTTTGTTCCATTTGACTGCCATCCTTCTTAACTTTCCTGTCGTTTGCCCAGTGCTGCTTTGCCGCCCCTGATAAGCCATATAGTTTTGCACTTGCTTGATTATACTGTCCTTCCCCCACGTTTGTCAAATCTACCCAATCACTTCTGGTGTATAGGACTGCCCTTGTATACAAACGGCCCCTGCTTTGCTTCCGCGCATTTCATCGCGATGTGACAGTCTTTTCCGTCCATTTCTCAGGCAGGCTTCTTCACACGATGCATAATAATATAAGCATAAGCACCGTCTATCTTTTCGACTTTGTAGGATGTATAAAAATATACCATATCTTCCTGTTGACAGGGAGCGCGCGATGCTGTACAAGTGAGGTGACTTATGAATCATGATTCACCTTTCCCCAGGGTGAGGAAGTCATGGTTTATGCACATCAAGCCACAGGGAAAGGGGAGCTAACCATGGGAAAAGTGTATGTCGTCTCGGCGCTGAGAACACCAATCGGTGCCTTCCTGGGGGCGCTTGGCTCAACGCCGGCTGCAGAATTGGGTGCCACGGTGGTCAAGGCCCTGCTCAAGGATGCCAAAGTAGCGCCCGAAAAGGTGGATGAACTCATCTGCGGCAATGTCCTCTCAGCCGGGGCAGGCCAGGGCGTTGCCAGGCAGATCGCAGTCAAGGCCGGCATTCCCGTCAGCGTCTGCGCCTACTCGCTCAACATGCTCTGCGGTTCTGGCATGAAAGCCGTCCTCAACGCTATCAGCGAGATCCAGAACCGGGAGGCGGATATCGTCATCGCAGGCGGCGTCGAATCCATGTCCTGCGCGCCCTATCTGCTGCCCCGTGAAACGCGCAAAGGCATCAAGATGGGCAGCTTCCAGGTGGAAGACCATATGATCAAAGATGCCCTGACCGATGCCTTTGACGATATCCACATGGGTGTTACCGCCGAAAATATCGCCGCCATGTATGGCATCACCCGCCAGGAACAGGACGATTTCGCCTACGCCTCCCAGCAAAAGGCCATCAAAGCCGTGGATGATGGTCTATTTGATGAGGAGATCGTGCCCCTTGAGGTCACTGTTGGGCGTGACAAGGTTCTGTTCAGCCGCGATGAATACCCCAACCGCAAGACCGACCCGGAAAAGCTGGGCAAACTGCGGGCAGCCTTCAAGAAAGATGGTTCCGTAACAGCAGGCAACTCCTCTGGCATCAACGACGGAGCGTCCTTTGTGCTGCTGGCCAGCGAAAAGGCAGTCAAGGAACTGAATCTGCAGCCCATGGCTGAGATCCTTGGCTGGGGACAGGGCGGCGTTGAGCCTTCCCTGATGGGCCTGGGCCCTGTACCCGCCATCGAAAAGGCACTTAAAAAGGCTGACATGAAGCTGGAAGATATCGAGCTCATCGAGCTCAACGAGGCATTTGCCGCGCAGTCGCTGGGCGTGGTAAAAGAGTTGGCGGACAAACATGGCATGTCAGAGGAAGCTATTAAGGAGCGCACCAACCTCTTTGGCGGCGCCATCGCCCTGGGCCATCCTGTAGGCGCTTCCGGCAACCGCATCCTGGTCACGCTGGTGCACGGCCTGCAGCGCATGGGCAGGAACACGGGATTGGCTTCGCTGTGCATCGGGGGCGGCATGGGCACCGCGATCATCATCAAACGGGCTTGATTGCCCCGAATAAGCATGGTATTATTAAAGAAAGAAGGAATATTCACATGAGACTGGAAGGCAAGGTCGCTATCGTCACCGGGGCTGCCAAGGGTCTAGGCGGTGAAATGGCTCAATTGTTCGCCAGGGAAGGCGCCAAGGTCATCGCGGCCGACATGGCACCGCTCAGCTACGAAGTTGAGAACGTTGAATATTTCCAGCTCAACGTCACGGACACCGCGATGTGCGAAGCGCTTTTCAACCACGTCAAGGAAAAGTACGGCCGCATGGATGTCCTGGTCAACAACGCGGGCATCACCAAGGACGCCATGACCCGCAAGATGACCGATGAGCAGTGGGACGCGGTGCTCAATGTCAACCTGAAGGGCGTATTCAACCTCACCCGTCTGGTGGGACCCTTCATGCAGCAGCAGGGCAGCGGCTCTATCATCAGCATCTCCAGCGTTGTGGGCGTCTTTGGCAATATCGGCCAGGCGAACTACGCCGCCGCCAAGGCTGGCATCATCGGCCTGACCAAGACCTGGGCCAAGGAATTTGCCATGAAGGGCGGCAATGTGCGTGTCAACGCCATTGCCCCCGGCTACATCATGACCGATATCCTCAAGACCGTCCCGCAGGAAATGCTGGACAAGTTCGCCTCCTGGACCATGCTGGGCCGCCTGGGCCAGCCGCATGAGATCGCCAGCGCCGCCCTTTTCCTGGCCAGCGAAGAAGCAAGCTATGTAACGGGCCAGGTACTGCAGGTAGACGGCGGCATGCGCCTGTAACTGAAGAATATAATACCAGTCGAAAACAGTAATGCACCGATGCGAAGAGAGATTTTTCGACCTATCGAAGTCGAGTGAAGAAGGTGACGAAGCCTGCCGCCGCCAGTGGCGGGATCAGGCAGGCGAAGGAATCAACCGAAAGGAAGAAGCGCGAACAGGCGCTGACTGCGAAGCGCTCCGACCATTGAGGTTGCGGAGGAGTCGGAGCCTACGCAGACTGAGGGCAGAAGCGAGCGCCCGCGGTGCGGGATAAAGCGAGCTGACAGCCCAATGAAGCACAGAGCGTGTCGACCGAGCACTGCGAGGGCGAGCAGGCTACCATGCTGAATTGAGAGAAGGAAAAGATCTGCCACATCAAAGCATTAATGAGTGAGATTGGGATAAGAGGAGAGCATCAATGAGCGCCAAGCATGTAGGTATCGCAGGCACGGGCATTTATCTCCCCAAAGGCGTGATGACAGCGGCCCAGATAGCAGAGGCGACGCAGGGCGTGTGGAGCGAGGAAGCGGTGCGGCAAAAGCTGGGCATCGTGTGCAAAGCGGTGCCTCAGGACCCTGTCATGGACGGCACACAGGAGATGGGCGCCCTGGCGGCGCTTGACTGCCTGCAAAAGACCAACACCGATCCTCTGGATATTGATGTGATCCTCTGCATTGGCGAGGAATGGAAAGAGTATCCGCTCACCACTTCCGCCCTTTACATCCAGGATCGCATCGGTGCGGTCAATGCCTGGGGCATTGACGTACAAAATCGCTGCTGCACCTGCGTATCGGCGATGAAGATCGCCAGGGATATGCTGCTGGCTGACGATGAGATCAACACCATCCTGGTCGTGGGAGGCTACCGCAATGGCGACTACCTTGACTACACGGATAAGAATATGTCCTTGATGTACAACCTGGGCGCGGGTGGCGGCGCAATTTTGCTCAAGAAGAACCTGGGCCGCAACCTGCTGCTGGGCAGCCACATTGTGGCTGACGGCTCACTGTCCCGCACGGCCGGCGTAGAGCTTGGAGGTATCAGCAAACCCATCACGCTGGAAAACCTTGAGGAATCGCGCCACTCCCTGCGCCTTTTTGAGCCAGACAAAATGAAGGCGCGCCTTAATGAGGTCTCCGCCGCCAACTGGGTCACCTGCATCGAAAAGTCGCTGCAGAAGTCCAACCTGGAGATCAAGGACCTTGATTACCTGGCCATCCTGCACATCAAGCGCTCAGGCCACCTGGGCATGCTGAAGGATCTTGGCCTCAGCGAAGATCAGTCCATCTACCTGGAAGATTACGGCCACATCGGCCAGATAGACCAGATCCTCTCACTTCACCTTGCCCTTGAGCAGGGCAAGGTGAAGGATGGCTCAGTCATCTGCATGCTGGCAGCGGGCATTGGTTATGTCTGGGCCGCCAACATCATCAAGTGGGGGCCAGCCTGCCTATGAGCATACAAGAGATCCTGCAGACCATTGTCAGTTCCCTGCCCATGATAGGGCGCTACGCCCTGGTCACGATTGGCATCGTGCTGGTCTTCCGCACCACCGCCACCACAAACTTTGCCCAGGGGCTGATCGCCACTTTCGGCACCTTCGTGGTGACTTGGGCTGCCTTCCTGTGGACGGCTCTGCCTTTGTGGATCTGCCTGCTGATGGGCATGCTGTCCGCCTTCCTGCTGGGGATGTTTGTGGATGTCGGCCTGATCCGCAAGGCGCGCCACGTCACGCCATCGGGCAAGCAGATGATTACCATGGGCGTGATGATGATCCTGGTCAATATCACCCCCCTGATCTTTCGCGATATCACGATCTGGAACCGCCCAGGCAAGGCTTTCTCAACTGCCATCTATCAATTCAGGCTATTTGGCTATAACCTGAACATCACGGAGATGGGCCTTTTATGCTTTGTACTGGCAGCGCTCCTACTCATCCTGGTTTTCACGGCGCTCAAGTTCACCAAGTGGGGACTGGGTGTGCGCGCTACCGCCGCCAACGAGAGCGTGGCGCAGATGCTGGGGGTCAACACCCGCGTCATCACCGCCTTCTCCTGGGCGCTGGCAGGCGCGCTGGCGGCGCTGAGCGGCTTTTTCACGGGTGCCGGCAACGCGCTCAACGTAGGCCTGATGGGCAATACCCAGGTCTTCGGCTTTCTGGCCTGCGTGCTGGGCGGTTTCTCCAGTTTCCCCGCCCCCATCCTGGGCGCGATCATCATCCCGCTGATCTACAACTTTGCCGGCAACCCCAACCTCCTTGGCCCGGACGCCGGCATGTGGCAAAACCTGGTGACCTTTGTGCTTGTTCTCTTGCTCATCCTCGCCTTCCCCAATGGACTGCTGGGCAAAAAGTATATCAAGAAGGTATGACATGCAAAACACCTATACCCCCTTCAACGGCAAGAGAATAAGGACCCTGCGACAGAATCCCTTCTTTGGTTTTCTTTTGATAGGCGCCCTGCTGCTCGCTTTGCAGCTCACCGCCATCCTAACAGGCGGCGCCTGGCCCAAATCCTCCATGCTCAACGGCTTTGCCACCGTCATGATTTACGCCATTGTGGGCTATGGATTCACCTATCTGCTGGGTTATGCCGGCCTGGCTTCGCTGGGGACGGCCGGCTTCGTGGGTCTGGGTGCCTACGTCACGGCCTATTTCCTCAAGTCGCTGCCCGGCGTGCCCTATCTGGCGGTCATTTTGATCACGCTGCTGGTATCATTAGTGCTGGGCCTGGTCGTCGGCTTTGTCTCGCTCAGGATAGAGGGCATTTTCCTGGCCATTGTCACGTTGGGTTTGAGCGAGATATTCTATCAGATATTCAATAACTGGATCGCCTTCACCAACGGCCCCAACGGCGCCTCGGTGGCAAAGTTCCCCCTCTTCCAAACGCTGATGGAGATGAAGACGCTGGGTGCCAGGCGATCGTTCTTTATCCTGCTGGTGCTGATATCCGTGGGGCTGATGATGCTCACTCATAACCTGGGCAAATCAAGCACGGGGCGAGCGATGCTGGCCATGAAAAACTCGACCAGCGCCGCGCAGGCCATGGGCATCTCCCTGCTCAAATACAGACTGCTGGCCTTCCTCTTGTCCACAGCCTACGCGGGTTTCGCGGGCGTGCTGTTCATGAGTTATTTCAAGTACTCCGCACCGCAGAACTACACCATCCTGTTTTCGCTCAACATCCTGGCGGCCGTATTGATAGGCGGATCGCGCAACCTGGTGGGCACCTTCCTGGGCTGTTTCATCGTCTTTGGCATCACACCCATATTCCTGCAGGACATCGCGCTATTCCGCGATAATCCCTGGATCATCAACGTCACTATCGGCGCCATCATCATCATCATCGTGATGTTCTACCGGGGCGGCCTGATGCAGCTGGCTGGCAACTTCAGCACTTCTTTACGCAAAATGGGTAAGAACAGGCGGTTGTATCGATATGGCGAAGACGACTGATCAGGCGCGCGGCGCAGACCTGCGCTACGCCAGAAAGATGCGCCGCCTCTTTGAAAAGATAGAGCACATGGAGTGGCAGGTCGATCTGGCACGCGAAACCATCGGCCTTGAGCAGCGACGGTTTGACGAACGCAGGCAGATAAAGGTGGCAAATCTGGATAACCGACTGAAGCGCGGCCTTTATCAAAAGGAGTTGCGCCTGGCCTCTGCCGGCGACGCGGCGCGGGAAATGCTTGATAAACGCATGCCATCCTTTGATCAAAAACAGAGGCTGGCCTACCGCAAGACGCGCCAGGATATGCGGCGTCAGGAAGGCCTGCTTGACAAGACTGGCCGGATGCCGGAGGGCAAGGCGCTTTCTGAAGCCAGCCAGGAAAAACTGGACGCTTTCGCTGCCCGGCAAGCAACAGAGCACGAGGGGTTCAAACTGCAGGTGCAGCGAACCGCCGCGGCCGGGCGCCCGCAGCCAATACAAAGGGCGAACCTGCATAAGGAATACGTCCAGCTGATGGATCGAAAAGCAGCGCGGCTGAAGGCGCTCGATCAGCGCCTGGTGGCTCGTGATGCCAAGCGCATGCTGGCTTTCAAAAAGCGCCAGAAGGGCATCACTGACAAGCTTGAAGGACAGATCGCCCTGGCAAAGAAGACTCTCCTGGAAGGCCAGGTCCGCCAGGTCTATCAGCTGCCTGAGGATGTATGCCTGCGCCTGAACAATCTGAGCATGGTGTTTGGCGGCTTGAAAGCGGTTGACGATCTCTCCTTTGATGTGATGCAGGGTGAGATATTCGGCCTCATCGGCCCCAACGGCGCAGGCAAGACGACGGTGTTCAACTGCATCACGCAGTTCTACAAACCAACGCACGGGAACATCTTCTTCCGCACGCGGGAAGGCAACGTACTCAGGCTCAACCATTACCAGGTGCATGAGGTGATCACCAAGGGCATCGTGCGCACCTTCCAAAACGTGGAGGTCATAGGCGAGCTGAACATCATGGAGAACCTGCTCATCGCAGCGCACCCGCAGTTTCGCAGCTCGCTGTTCGCCCAAATGTTCAACACACGCAAGGTACGCCAGGAGGAAATGGTGCTGCGAGAAAGGGCTCTGAAGGTGCTTGACTACTGCGGCCTGACCGCCATCAAGGATCTCCCCCCTGTGGGGCAGCCCTACGGCATCCTCAAGCGCATCGAACTGGCCCGCACACTGATGGCCGGCGCCTCCCTGATCATCCTGGATGAACCGGCGGCCGGCCTCAATGACCAGGAGACTGTAGAGCTCACCCACCTTATTCGCCAGATACGCGATGAGTTCAAGCTGACCGTCTTCATGGTAGAGCATAACATGGGCCTGGTGATGGACCTGTGCGACCACATCTGCGCCATCTCCTTTGGCAAGAAACTGGCCTACGGCACGCCCAATGAGATACAAAATAACCTGCTGGTGCAGGAGGCCTACCTGGGCACCAACGATGTCGGCCGAGCGGAGGCAAAGCCATGAGCAACACGCTGGAAATCAAGGACCTGTCTGTCAGCTATGGCGCCATTGAGGCGCTCAAGCACGTCAACCTGACGGTCACGCAGGGCAGCATCGTAGCGCTGCTTGGCTCAAACGGCGCTGGCAAATCCACCTTGTTAAAGACCATATCGGGGCTGGTCAAGCCAAAGGGCGGCTCCATCCTGCTGAATGGCAAACACGACCTGGCAGGCATGTACCCCTACAGAATTGCGGAGCTGGGCGTCATCCAGTCCCCCGAGGGCCGCATGATCCTGCAGGGGCTGACAACGGAAGAGAACCTGATGATCGGCGCCTATGGCCTGAAGGGCACCACGATGCAGGAGCAGCAGCCCGACGGCAGCCTGCGCCAGGTGCGTGTATCCAGGGATAAGCGGGTGCAGGAGAACTTCAAGCAGGTATATAACCTCTTCCCCATCCTGCAGGAGCGCAAAAAACAGCAGGCCAATACCCTGTCAGGCGGCGAGCAGCAGATGCTGGCCATTGGCCGGGCCCTGATGGCCAGCCCCCATGTGCTGCTGCTGGACGAACCCTCCCTTGGCCTTGCTCCGCTGATCATCCGCGATATATTCGCCATCATCCAGCAGCTGAAGAAGGCGGGCAACACCATCCTGATCGTTGAGCAAAATGCCTTCCAGACGCTGAAGATCGCCGACTATGCCTATGTGCTGGAGCTGGGCCGCATCTCCATGCAGGGTCCCGCCTCGCAGCTTATCCACGACGAAGCCCTGGTAGCGGCCTACCTGGGCGGACAGCGGGCATGAGCGCCCATTCAAACTGCTATTGAACGCGGGCGAAGACTCCGTGTTTGATAAATATTAATTGAGGGGAACCTCAAGGAGTGAGACCATGAAGAAATCCATCGGCAGAATCCTGACCCTGGTCCTATCCCTGGCGCTTATCCTTTCCATGCTCTCCTTCAGCGCTTTTGCTGAAGTGGGCGTGGACACCAACCCCGTCACCAAGGGTGACGTGCAGTACAAGGGCACCGTCAAAATCGGCTCCGTCATGTGCGAAACAGGCGCCGTGGCCGGCGTTGGCATTCCCTACAGCCAGTTCTACAAGCTGTTTGTGAAGTACATCAACGAAGTCTGGGGCGGCGTTGCCAAGGGCGCTGACGACGTTGGTTACTACCTGGACCACACTTCCTATGATGACGGCACCGACGGCGTGCAGGGCTTCACCTACATGCAGAAGCTGATCGATGACGATCAGGTCTTCTCGCTGGTAGGCAACCTGGGCACCTGGAACATCGCATCCTCGCAGAACTACATCGTTGAATCCGGCGTTCCCTCCGTGTACTGGGGCACCGGCTCAGCCCTGCAGTACGCCCTGCCCGCCGAGGGCAATCAGCGCTTCACCTTCCCCGTACAGCCCATCTACATCACCGAAGGCCGCATCATGCTGCTGCGCGCCATGAACATGCCTGCCATCGCTGATTCCGGCGTGGAATCAGTCAAGAAGATCGGCGTTATCTACTCCGCCGATGACTCAGGCCAACAGATCTATTCCGGCGTTGAGCTTCAGCTGGCGCAGGTCCAGGGCGACAAGCCCGAGGTCGTGTATGTGATGGTCAACACCAAGGTCGCAGACGAGATGACCTCCCAGGTCGCCCAGCTGGAAGGCTGCGACGTGGTTATCATCGGCGGCCTGCAGGCCTACTTTAACCCCATCTACACCGCCATGCAGTCCAACCCCACCACCCGCGGCATCCCCACCATCGTCTCCTACGTCAACGTCGCGCTCACCAACATCCCCGTGGATGTGGCTAAGGAAGCCGATACCTCTGACATTTACGGCGGCGCCTGGGTCGTGATCGATCCCGCTGCCCAGACCGAACAGCAGAAGGCCGAGATCGCTGAGTTCCAGGCTGTGCTTACCTGGGGCGCCGAAAAGGGCTACATCACCGCGGCAGACCGCGATGCCTACATGGGCTCTGCCTACTCCATGTCTTCCTACATCGCGCTCAAGGTGTTCATGACCGGTATGGACCGCCTGGCCGACAAGGAAATCACCCGTGACGCATACCTTGCTGCCATGGAATCCGAACGCATCCATGTACCGATCTCCGGCGGTGTCGACTACTCAAACGCACAGCGCATCGGCCTTGACGGCATGGCTTTTGCCAAGTTCAATAAGGCTTACACTACTGCCTTTGACGCTTTCTTCACGATTGACGGCATGAAGTCCATCAACGAGCTCCTGGGCCAATAATCGCCACCTGATCACACTCCGGGGAGGGAGCCCGCGGCTCCCTCCCCTTTTCCCAAACAAGGCCCAGACCCTACGATGCATCTTGAAAGGACGGATTAATATTGGATTATCAACACAAACTGATCAGCGTGCAGCAGGCGGTGGACATGGTCAAGTCCAACGACTACATCGTGACGGGCCTGGGTTGCTCCACAGCGGATGCGTTTTTCAATCATCTGCACACGGCGGCGAACAGGCTGCGGGACGTACTCATCTCCACCTGCCTGCCTATGCGGGATTACCCTTGCTTCAACGATCCCGCGTACAGGGAAAGCTTCCTGCATGACAGCTGGTTCTACAGCGCGGCCACCCGCAAGGCACACAAGAACGGCAACACCTCCTTCGTACCCAACTGCCTCCACTTCGCGGCATATAAACGTTTGGCCCACCGCAAGCCCAACATCTATGTCGGCGCGGCCTCCATGCCGGACCGGCACGGTTATGTCTCCCTGTCCTGCTCCAACACCTACGAAACTCATATAATCGACGCGGCGGATATCACGATCCTGGAAATCAACCCGAACTACCCGCGCACCTTTGGGGATGTCAACATTCACGTTTCCCAGGTCGATTACCTCATCCAGGCGGACTATGAGGTGCCCGCGCTGCCCGACGTACCGCCCAGCGACAAAGACCGCGTCATCGGCGGGCTGATCGCGCCCTACATCAACGACGGCGACTGCCTGCAGCTGGGCATCGGCGGCATGCCCAACGCCCTGGCGGAAGCGCTGATGGACAAGAAGGATCTGGGTATCCACACCGAGATGCTAACCACCAACATGATGAAGCTGTACAAGGCTGGCGCCATTACCGGGCGCAAGAAACAGATCCAAAGAGGCAAGATGGTGTGTACCTTCATCATGGGCTCAAAGGAGCTGTATGAGTATGCGCACGACAACCCCGCGGTCGAAGTGCTGGCGGGCAGCTATGTCAATGACCCCTATGTCATCGCGCAAAACGACAACATGGTATCCATCAACTCTACCATGGAGGTGGACCTGACGGGCCAGTGCGCCAGCGAGTCCCTGGGTTCGGTCCAGTTTTCCGGTACTGGCGGGCAGGCGGACACTGCCGTGGGCGCGCAGAACTCAAAGAACGGCCGCTCCTTCATCTGCCTGTACTCCACCGCCATGGTCAAGAACCCCGAGACCGGTGAGCGCGAGGAGGTCAGCAAGATCGTACCCCAGCTCAAGTCCGGTGCTGCCGTCACCCTTTCCCGAAACGACGTGGATTACGTGGTGACGGAATACGGCGTCGCTTGGCTGCGGGGAACCAGCATCCGTGAACGTGTCGAGTTGCTGATCAATATCGCCCACCCCATGTTCCGCGATGAGCTGCGCCGGCAGGCTTACGAGATCGGCATCGCGTTCCCAAGATGAGCACATTCGCATTTCAAGGCAGGCAAGTCTATTACGAAGTGGTGGGCGAAGGGCACCCGCTGGTGCTCTTGAATGGCATCATGATGTCCACCAAGAGCTGGAAACCCTTCCTGAAAGCCTTCTCAAACGGCGGCAACCAGCTGATCCTCGTGGATCTTCTGGACCAGGGACAATCCGAGGCTATGGACGGCGACTTTGAGATCGCCTTGCAGTCGCAGATGCTGGACGCTTTGTTTGACCACCTGGATATCCCCCGCGCCGCTCTGTTTGGCACCAGCTACGGGGGTGAGGTCGCGCTGAACTTCGCCGTCAACTGGCCACATCGCGTGGAGCGCATGGTTCTGGCCAATACGGTCGCCCGCACCAACGCCTGGCTCAGGGAGGTCGGGCAAGCCTGGAACCTGGCGAAGGACAATCCTGAAGCCTACTATGACACTACCATCCCCGTCATCTACAGCCCGGATTTTTATGAGCGCAGGGCTGACTGGATGAAAAAGCGCAAGGAGGTCCTGACCAGGACAGCCTTCGCTGACCCGGATTTCATGGCCCGCATGGAGCGTCTGACCAGATCTGCCGAGAGCCATGATGTGCTGGACAAGCTGGCCAGCATCGATTGCCCGGTGCTGCTGATCTCCTCTGATCAGGACCATGTCACCCCGCCTGAAGAGCAGGTCCTGCTCCGCAACGGGATCAGGGATGCCCAGCTGGTCCTCTTGCCCAAGACCGGCCACGCGGCCTTCTATGAGCGGCCAGACCTCTTCACCAGCATCATGATGGGCTTTATCAATCACCGCGAAGCCATTTTGCTGCCTTAAACGCAGCATTGCCCTGAGGCGCTGGCTGGCGCCTTTTGTCCCTGATCCATTGGCTGGAAGGCAAGCGGAAGGTAAAAGAGATGAGCAATACACCCAAAACAGAGCGCGGCCTGGTGACCATGAACCGCATCATCAAGGCTGCCGAGCAGATGTTTGGCAAACAGGGCTACTACAACACCAGCATGAATGAGATCGCCACCAAGGCCAAAGTCGCGCCGGGCACGATCTACATTTACTTTGACGATAAGTATTCGCTCTACTGCCATCTGCTAACGCAGTACGGCCACTCCATCCGCAAGGAGATCGCAAAGAAAACCCAGGACAGCGGCAGCCGCTTTGAAATCGAGCGGCAGGGCCTGCTTGCCTTTTTGAAGCTGGTGCGCAAGAAGCCCCACATGTACAACATCATCTGGGAATCGCTGTACATCAACCCTACCCTCTTCGCGGAATACTATGAAGCCTTCGCAGAGCGTTACAGGGCGCAGCTTGACCATGCCAAAGGCGAGGTGACTGATATGGACAATACTGTGCTGGCCTACGTCCTGATGGGCATTGCCAACTTCATCGGGCTCAAATACGTCTTCTTTGACAAGGACGCTGACCTGGAGAAGGTAGTGGATGAAGTGATGAAGGTCTATACCCACGGGATCATCCGCAGCTGAGTATATAGAAAAGGTTTACACTTTTAGACAGACAACCCACAAACGACAAGGGCTTGACAGCGTCCTCCTGCAAGCCTATACCTCGACTTTATAAAGTGTTAAAGTAGAGCAGAATGGCAACGCTCATAATCCGCAGGACAGTGTCAAATTGTTATAAATTTGCATATAATATCATTGGTTGTTAGTTGACATACTTTCGGCACTCTGCTACAATCCCGACTTTGACACTTGCGAGAAGAATAAGGCCGCCTTGCCTGTTGATTTACAACGGGTTTGGCGGCCTTTGATATGCGTCAAAAAGTGCGTACTGTCAACTGGATTTTGTGATTTTCAGGATCGAT
>Ga0209429_10000649_pt1 | contig 22945 bp, 21 predicted proteins | sample BarGraNGADG00212_3_FD_184493 | JGI IMG/M metagenome (GOLD analysis project Ga0209429, IMG submission 184493) | Arctic peat soil microbial communities from Barrow, Alaska - Barrow Graham LP Ref core NGADG0004-212 (SPAdes) (version 2) | ecosystem: Environmental > Terrestrial > Soil > Wetlands >...
CTCCAGCGTGACAGGCTGGCATTCTAACCAACTGAACTACTGCGCCATTATGGTGGGAACAACAGGGCTCGAACCTGTGACCCTCTGCTTGTAAGGCAGATGCTCTCCCAGCTGAGCTATGCTCCCGTTTCGGTACTGGAACGCTCATTTCGGAGCGCAAGAGGAAGTATACTAGATAGGCTTTGGCTTGTCAACAGGATTTTTCAAACTTCGAAAAAATCTTATATTTCGAAAAGCCGACAGGCATTTTTTGCAGTGACATCCGCCATTATTTCAGGGGTCACATCCTTGAGTTCCGCCATTTTTTCAAGAACATATTTCACATAGGCCGGCTCATTTCTTTTCCCCCTAAAAGGCACGGGAGTCAGATAAGGGCAGTCTGTCTCAATCAGCAGGCGATCCATCGGCGCCCTGGCAATAACATAGGGAGCCCTTTTGCTGTTTTTAAAGGTGATCGGTCCGTCAAATCCCAAATAAAATCCGTAGGAAAGGAGTTTTTCAGCAACCTCTTCACTTCCCGAAAAACAATGACAGACGCCGGGAACTTGACGCAGCTTCCCTGCTTTCCTGTACTCATCAAATATCAAAAGCGTATCCATTACGGCATCACGTTCGTGGAGGACAATCGGAACATCCATTTCAAAGGCAAGGTCGAGCTGCCGGCGGAACACCTGCCGCTGAAGCTCCCTTGGCGACAAATCATAGAAATAGTCCAGCCCTATCTCTCCAAGAGCGACTATGCGGTTCTCTGCGCGTTCTGAGAGCCACGCGCGCAACTGTTCGTGGGTCGCATCCGTATAGTTTGCCGCCTCATGCGGGTGAACACCAATCGTGCACCACAGCTTGAGTTCAGGAGTGGTTTTTCCGGCTGTGATGCGAAGTGCGTCACAGCAGTCTTCAAAGGAGGCAGTCGCAAGAATCATCCGGGTAAGGCCTGCTTCTTTTGCACGAAGCAGAACCTCATCCAGATCATCCTTATAGCGTTCGTCATTCAAATGAACATGGGTATCAAAAATTTCCATTATGAAATTCCTGCCCCCGGATTTGCATCTCCGTCCACGGTAATCAGACGATATCCCCGGGGGGATTCAGCTGAAAGAAGCATGCCGCATGATTCAAGTCCCCGGATTTTTCTCGGGGCTAGATTGGCAATAAACACAACCTGCTTCCCTACGAGGTCAGCCGGATCATAGTATTCTGCAATACCGGAAAGAATCTGGCGTCCGCCCATACCGTCATCAAGCTGGAAGCAAAGCAGTTTATCTGATTTTTTGACTTTTTCACAGGAAATGACTCTGGCTACCTTCAAATCAAGTTTTGCAAAATCATCAATTGTGATTTCCGGCTTCACTTCAATTGCCGGCTCCGGTGATAACGCCGCTGTCCCTGAAGCTTCAGGCTCCCCAGGATGGTCCGCCGGATTGTCCAGCAGGGCATTGAGTTCTTCAATCTCTTTCTCCAAATCAATGCGCGGGAAAAGTACACCGCCTTTTACAACAGTGACAGACGGCCTCAAAACGCCTCTCTTAGCCGCATTGGCCCATACCGTATCCTCTTTGCCTGCCCCGATCTGTTTCCAGATTTCAGGGCATGCAAACGGCATGACAGGGCTCAGAAGGGTTGATGTGATTCGAATCACATCAAGAAGGTTATACAGTACCGTCGCAAGCCTGGGTCTTAGTGCATCGTCCTTGGCAAGAATCCATGGAGACGTCTCATCGATATATTTATTTGCCCTCGAAATCACCTTGAAAATTTCCGCAAGCGCAACTGAAAAGTGGAAATTCTCAAAATTCTCTTCCACAGTTGTTTTGAGTGTGTCGGTCATGGAAAGAAGCTCTTCGTCAACAGGTTCCGTCATGCGGTCAGTCGGCAGCGTTCCGTTAAAATACTTGATGACCATTGCAACGGTTCTGGACACCAGATTGCCTAAATCATTGGCAAGATCACTGTTAATCCTTTGAATCATCATCTCATTTGAAAACGCACAGTCGGACCCGAAAGGCATTTCACGGAGAAGATCGTAACGCAGGGCATCGACTCCATAACGGTCGGCAAGTACGAAAGGATCGATGACATTACCGAGGGACTTACTCATCTTGGCGCCGTTGAAAGTAATCCAGCCATGCCCGTATATTTTTTTAGGCAGGGGAAGATCAAGAGCCATCAGCATCGCCGGCCAGATCATAGAGTGGAACCGTACGATTTCTTTGGCCATCATATGGACATCGGCCGGCCAGTATCTGTCAAAATCGTCGTATTTCTCATTCTTGTAGCCCAGAGCGGTTATATAGTTGGAAAGTGCATCAATCCACACATAAACGACGTGTTTCTCATCGAAAGATACGGGAACACCCCATTTGAAGCTGGTTCTCGATACACACAGATCCTCGAGCCCCGGTTTGATGAAGTTGTTCACCATCTCGTTGACCCTTGAGGCAGGTTCCAGAAAAGATCTTTTCTCATCCGTAAGAAGCGCTTCGAGCTTATCCGAAAACGCTGACATTTTAAAGAAATATGCCTCTTCTTTGGCATCGACAACATCGCGTCCGCAGTCAGGGCACTTTCCGTCGACCAGTTGGCCGTCCGTCCAGAAAGCTTCGTCATCCGTGCAGTATTTCCCGACATACTCGCCTTTATAAATAAAGCTCCTGTCAAACAGCTCTTTGAAAATCTTCTGTACGGATTCAACATGGTAATCATCCGTAGTCCGGATAAACCGGTCATAGGTTATCCCGATACGCTCCCACAGACGCACAAAGTTAGCTACGATGTCATCTACATATTTTTGGGGAGTTACTCCTTTTTCAAGGGCCTTTTTTTCAATCTTCTGCCCATGCTCATCCGTACCTGTCAAAAACATAACATCAAAACCCTGCATTCGCTTATAGCGGGCAAGGCAGTCACAGGCAAGCGTCGTATAGCAGTGCCCAATATGTGGATTGCCTGAAGGATAATAGATAGGTGTTGTGATGTAATACGTCTTTTTTTCGGTCATGGAAAGACCCCCCTTTGATAATGTGCATATCTATTGATTATATCGAAAAGGGTTCCCTATTACAAATGTAAATACGCTGTCCGTCAGGTTCTGAACGCGGGTTTGCTCAAAAAACGCAATTCAAACTCCGGAGCTGAAACCGGTCTTCCGAAGAAGAAGCCCTGAAAAACGTCGGCATGCAGCGCCCTTACGGTCTCTGCCTGCTCGTTTGTCTCTATACCTTCTATACATACATTACGCGGTATGCTGTGTGCCAGAATAATCATCGCTGAAATAAAGGAGTGATTGTAACGGTCCTTCCGGATATTCTCAAGAAAGGCACGATCAATTTTGATCTCGTCGACAGGCAGTTCCCGCAAATAATTCAAAGAAGAGTAGCCGGTCCCAAAATCGTCAAGCGAAATCTTAATTCCGGCTTTGCGGAGCCGGATCAGGTTCTGCCTGCACAATGAAATACTTCTCATTAACGATGTCTCGGTAATTTCGAGAATCAGATTCCCGGGATTCAGGGAGTATTTGGCTAGAAGTGAAATAACGCTGAGCGAATAGTTGGGTCTCATCAGATCTTCAGCAGTAATATTAACATGAAGGACAAAAGCAGGATTGACACCCTCTCTCAACCACTTGCTGCACTGATAGATTCCCTGTTCAAGAACCCATGCGCCCACGCCGTCCATATGTCCTGTCGCTTCGAGCGCTGCAATGACCCGCTCCGGGCTGATGATTCCCTCGTTTGGGGAAATCCATCGTAAAAGTGCTTCCGCACCGATGAGTGTTTCACTCTGTGCATCAAAAAGGGGCTGGTAATACAGCAGGAAATTATCCTGTGTATTTAAAACGGATTTGGAAAGCTGGGATTCAAAATCCAGCTTCTCCGTCAATTCCTTTTTGTCAGACGGAATGAAAATCGAATAATGCTTTCTCTTTTCGCGTTTCACCTTATTGAGAGTGATTTCAGCATTTACTAGAAGTTCATCCGCAGTATTGCCGCAGGAAGGAAACAGGGCGGCACTCATAGCATACGCTACAAATACATTTTCTTTTCTGATGACTATTGGCTTTGCCGACTCACTCTGCAAAAATATCATAAAGTTCTCAACCTGCACACGCCATGCGTGCGGCCACAGAATACAGAAATGATCTACATTGATATGATAGAGGCTTCCGCTGTCAGGCAGTCTCTCCGTAATCATGTTGGAAATACCGCGGAGAATCTCGTCGCCGGTGGCTCTGCCGAAACGGTCGTTATATGTGTGGAATTCTCTGATATCGATTAATATTATGGCTGCCGACTGTATATTCCTGTCGCAAATCACCTTTTCAAGATCATGAACCAGTCTTTTTCGAACAGGAAGATCCGTGACCTCATTCCTGCCTGCTGATTTTTCAAGAATATCACTAAAATAACTCATATCACTTAAGTTCACTATTGTACCCACCGCCATCTGCGACTGATAGGCTATATCCCTGAACGACTTACCGCGGACAGCAAGCCAGATCTCACTGCTGTCCGGTCTGCGCAGACGAAAATCAAAGGAAAATGAACTGACACTGTCCGAAAGTATCTGTTCAACCTGATTAACAAAGCATCGACGGTCATCAGGGTGGATATACTCAGTAATTCGTTCAACAATGTTTCCGCTGAATGCAAGCGGTGCATCCGGCAGGATCTGTTGGAAATTCCCGAAAAATTCGATGTGGTCTTTTCCAAGATCCGCTTTGAATATTACATCTGAAGAACTCTCGATAAAATTCTTATGAAGGGATGCTGTTTTTACCTTATCCGTAATATCCACAAATATCCCGGTAATATATCGAATGCTTCCTGAGACGTCAAAATCAGATAATCCGCTTGCGTGCATCCAAATCTGGTTTCCATCCCCGGTAATCAATCTGAAATCTCCGACAAGTTCATCATTTTCATGATTGATATAGGATTTAAAATAACCCCGTGCACGGGAATAATCGTCCGGATGAATAAAATCCATTACCCTGCGGGATGCATTCTCAATATAATTCGTCTTCAGATTAAGAATATTCATGAAATGAGAGTTGATGCAGCAGATATCAGTGACCATATCATAATAATAAATACATTCGTCAATGCCGTCGGTAAGCATCTGTGAAAGAATGCGTTCAGATGTATTCTGCGTCCTGTCCAGAATTGCTCCCCATATGCAGTGTCTGTCACCATCCTGGACAAACTGCATGTGTACCTGAAGCCACATTGTACCTGCATCTGCCGTATGCAGCGAGTGCCGGAAAGTTATCGTTCCGGCTGTTCCCGACACGGCGGCAGCGAAATATTCACCATATTTCCTTGCTGTTTCCGCCCGGTCATTATCAGAGACATACAGCAAAAAATCGGGCAGAAGCATTGGCCCGTTTCCGGTCAATCCGACTGCATCCGTCAGGCCGCGGGAAAAATAAAAAATCTGCTGATGATAATCTGCAAAAAAAGTACAGAAGCACATACTTTCCATTACCGGTGCAAGTCTTGCGACATTTACTGCATCAGAAGAATACATATGAACCTCACATGAAGCCCGGCCCCCCAGGGCTTCATTTTGTTCCACCTGACTCCTATTCATCAATACACCCCACTGGTTATTAATGAATTTATTTTAACATTCTTATTACAAAAGAATATACATTTTTGCGCGAATCGTTCCATTCAATTGCTAACAATTGTGAAATCTCTTTTGTTGAATAATTTTGCGAAATCATCTGGCTTACGCGGGCTTCCCTGTCCTCCTGCGTAAGTACTTTTGCCTCCTCTTTACACGGCGGTTCCCCGCCGGCAATGACAAGTACAAACTCGCCCCGCGGGGGAGTTTTACGATAATATTCGCAGGCTTCAGATACCGGCATGCGAAGAACCTCTTCGTACTTTTTTGTCAGTTCCCTGCAAATGGCGGCATTCCGATCACCCAGTCCGATTGAGATTAGATCCTCAAGAGTTCTCAAAACACGGTGCGGTGCCTCGTAAAGAATAAAAGTATGCCTGTGCAGAATCAGCTCCTGCAGCCGTTCTTTTCTGTCTTTTCCCTCGGAAGGCAGAAATCCTTCGAAAAAAAATCTTTTGCTGTCCAGCCCTGAAAGAGCGAGCGCGGATATGCCTGCAACCGGTCCGGGAATAACCTGAATCTCCAGATTTTTGAGGGCGCAGTCGCGGACCAGTTCCTCTCCCGGATCCGAAATACACGGCATTCCAGCATCCGAAACCAGGGCCAGATTCTGGCCTTCCTCAAGCATCGAAATTAAAATCGGACTTTTCTGTGATCGATTATGTTCATGATAACTTATTAGCTTCTTCTTAATGTCAAATTTGGAAAGGAGAAGTCCTGTGCGTCTTGTATCCTCACACGCAATTGCGTCCACCGAGGAAAGAACCTCGAGTGCTCTGGGGGAAAGATCCGATAAATTTCCAATAGGTGTTCCAACAAGATACAGCATGGTCAGTCTCCTTTGTCCGTGTAAATGGATTGCAGTTCGTCTGAATATTTGTGTTGATCCTTATATAGAATCAGCGGCGGCATGACTTGAAATCCTCCGGATTTCCCCTGTTTCTGACCGCACAGCAGAAAAAGTGTCGCCGGTTTATCCGGTCGTACATGCACGAATCTGATCCGGTTCGGCTCCAGCTGATTGTCTGCCATGTGGTGCAGCACTTCCGGCAGCCGTGACGTCCTCTGTACAAGTACGATTTTCCCCTGAGGCAGCAAAAGCCAGCTGGCAGCATGGAAGAAGTCTTCCAGTGTACCGTTCACCTCAAACCGGGCTTCCAAAAGCTCTCGCGAGTCGGTTTCCTTTGTAGTCACCGGTCCTCTGCCCGGAACATGATAGGGCGGGTTAAAAAAAACCAGATCATAGGATGATTTCCGGATTTCAGCGGGACCTACGGTAAACAGATCCCTTATATCAAAGCAGAACGAGCGAAGTCTGTCCTGCAGATGATTCATAATTATATTTTTTTCAAAGACACGGGCGGCTTCACATTGTACTTCGATTCCATCTACAGCAATATCTTCCCTTCTTGCTGCCAGAAGAATACTGGCGGCCCCGCAGTTGGTACCGAGTTCGGCTGCCTTTTGCACTCGTCTCTTTCTGGACGCCATCTGTGCTGTAAAATAACTCAGAAGAACAGTGTCTTCTCCATAGCGGAAGCCGTTTTTCTTCTGAATCAGATTAAAGCCTTTCCGTCCAAGATCCTCCATCGTTTCCATGTCATCGAGAGTGGGTTTTTCAGGCAGCATATCCAGTACCCTTTCACACACATTGGCTGATTCATAATATTGCCGGTGCTTTGTCCAATCCGGAAAATCCGGATAACCCGAGGTAACCCCGGGCAAGGAAAAATGCCCTCTGAGGAATCAATCGCTCAGAGGGCACTCTTATGCGTTTGCTTAACTGAAAATACTCAGCCTGCTGATATAGCGCCGACGGGGCATGAAGCCTCACATGCGCCGCAGTCAAGACATGCTGCCGCATCAATTACATACTGGGAATCACCCTGGCTGATAGCATTCACAGGACATTCACCTTCACAGGTACCACAGGAAATACATGAATCAGAAATTACATATGCCATAAAAGACACCTCCTATTTTCTTTGCTCTATTCTAACATCCCGAAAGATGACGTGCAATAATCCAAATACCATTATACATCAATCTTCAAAATCAATGATTTCATCATCGATAATCTGTAATTCTTCCGCAGCGCCGCATTTTCCCTTGCCATGTCCCTCGCAACCTGAGCGGCCGCACGGGGGCTGCTGCGGTTTTTTAGCTTTGTGGGAAAGAACTTCGGATTCAGTGGCAAAAATCGTAACCAGATCTGCCCCGTCATCCGCCTCAAGACGGACAGTAATTTTTTCACGGAGAAGGTCAACAGTTACTACCGTGCCCTTACCTTGCGGGGTCATTACAATATCACCCTGCTTGGGAAGTCGGGCATGAGCATCTTCATAGGCCTCCTGCTCATATTTGAGACAGCACATCAGACGGCCGCATGCGCCGGATATTTTGGTGGGGTTCATGGAAAGACCCTGTTCCTTTGCCATTTTTATGGAAACAGGTACAAAATCATTAAGGAATGAGCAGCAGCAGAGTTCGCGGCCGCACAGGCCTAATCCGCCGATCATTCTTGCCTGGTCACGTACACCGATCTGTCTGAGTTCAATGCGTGTGCGAAATACTGCGGCAAGATCCTTCACCAGTTCTCTGAAATCAACACGGCCATCCGCAGTGAAATAGAACACAAGTTTCTTGCCGTCAAAGCTATACTCTGCCTCGACAAGGTTCATCTTTAGCCCTCGGGACACAACCTTTTCCTGACAAAGGGCAAAGGCTTCCTTCTCGCGGCGTTTCTTTTCTTCATATCTCTGGTTGTCCTCTTCATCCGCAAACCGGATAATCGGACGCAGCGGCTCCACAATCTGCGCAATCGGCAGATCCAAAGCTTCTTCCGCAATATGTCCGAGATCAAGTCCCTGACTTGTTTCGACAATTACGGCATCTCCAAGATGGAGATGAAAATCGACCGGATCAAAATGATAAATTTTCCCGGCATCATGAAACCGGACGGAAACTACTTTTGGCATTTGTAAACTCCTTCTGGATAGATAAAAGCATCTGGCATACAGTGCTCTCAAAGCTGCAATTTGAAGAAAGGGCCTGTGCTGCGTGCGTTGCAGCATTGGATGCTCTTTCGATATTCTGTACAGTTAACTTATTTTCGGACAGTATATGAATCATTTTATCTCTTTTGTCGTCATTCAGCAAGGAACAGGACGTCCGAAGGCTAAGCAAAAGAACCATATCACGGAGAATGAGCTGCATGATCAGCAGAATTTCCGGAACATGATCCTTATTCGTGTCAAAAAACGAATAGGATTTCGTAAGTATGTCGGCCTTATTTTGGGACGAAATCGAAAGAAGAAGGTCGATAGAGTCCTCCCGCAGGCTTGAAAACCATTGGCTCTGCGCAAGCGATAATGCCTGCCCCGGGATTCCGTTTGAGTAGCGAGCATAGAAAAGCGCATCATCATCATCCAGATTCATCTTCTGACGGAGAATGGCAAGTATCTCCTGCTCGGAATTAGGAGACAGGGTGATGACCACAGCTCTTGAAATAATTGTCTTTAGAAGTTTGCCGGCATCGGCAACCGTCAATATGAACACGACCGACGGCGGCGGCTCTTCAAGAGTTTTGAGGAGAGCGTTCTGACCTTCTTCATTAAGACCGTCCCCATCAATAAGATAGACTTTCCTTGAAGCAATCTGCGGATAAATATTCACATCAGCACCGATTCGCGACCGTACATCAGCCACACGGATTGTTTTCTCGCCCGCGCCCAGTGACAGTTCGCGAAAATCAGGATGTGATCCTTCATCAAAATACCGGCAGCAGGGGCAAACTCCGCAGGCACCATCCCCGGTCGGGCTGGAACAGATGAGTCCTTTGCTGACTTCTCTGGCAAGCATCGTTTTACCGATACCTGCAGGTCCGGTTAGGACATAAGCATGCCCCGGCTCGCCGGAAAACAGCGTACCGAGGCGCTCCTTGGCATATGCCTGACCAATAATGGACGACAATGCCATATCTTACATCTTCTCGAATTGTTCGACATTAAGAACGAAAACAGTTGCTCCTCCGACCATGACCTCAACCGGGTAAGGAATATAAGCTCCTCCCATGGCGGATGGCGTCACATTCGTATTGATGGCAGACTGCCTGCTTGAAGAATACTTGCGGATCAGACCCATTACATCTTCAATCTGTTCATCTTCAACAACAATCATCAGGGTTGTATTCCCCGAGCGAAGGAAACCACCGGATGAATTCAGCTTCGTGACACGGTAACCTGATTTGTTAAGCTCCGCCATTAACCGGGGACTGTCCTCATCGTGAACAATTGCAAAAACGAGTTTCATGCGTAAACTACCTCCCAAAACTTGCGATCAATATATTCTGCCAGCACCGTGGCCGGTGACATTGCATCCAATCTAATAATTCTTGCGTGTTTACCGGCTAATTCCAGATAACCTGCACGAACTTTTTCCATAAAACCTAACCCTTCAATTTCCAGTCTGTCATGTGAGCCTTCCCGAATGTTCATCCGTTCCCACGCGGCCTGTGCCGGCAGGTCCAAAAGGAAAGTCAGATCCGGCTCAAGTCCTCCCGTTGCGAACTGATTCAGGGAATCGATCGATTCTAACGGTAAACCTCTCGCATATCCCTGATATGCCACAGATGAATCATAGAACCGGTCACAAATCACGACTTTACCTTCAAGTAATGCGGGTCGTATCACTTCACTTACAATCTGTGCCCTGGCTGCTTCATACAGCAGAACTTCCGTCTCGGATGACATACCGCAGTTTGCATTATCCAGCAGGATTGAACGAATCTTTTCCCCTATGAAAGTTGCTCCCGGTTCCCGTATTACGATAACCTTCGTCCCCTTCGCCTCAAGAGAAGCCTTAAGTGCAGTTACCTGTGTAGTCTTACCGCATCCGTCAATTCCTTCAAATGTAACAAACAACCCATTGCCTTTTCGCACCGTTTGTTAACTCCTTATTCATTATATCGCAGATTATACGTAATTTGTACAGATCCTCTATGCATTATAGCGCAACAACGTCATCTTCTCCACCAGAGATTCATTCCAGAAGCACATCAATTTCACCCGAATGTACTCCTCGAACGGCAATTTTAAGCTCATCAAGTCTTTGAAGAACTTCAATATGCACTTTGGAAATTCTTTCCCCGGGCCATAAAACAGCTATACCCGGAGGATAAGGCGCAATTGCTGACGCACAAATCCGGTCTACAGCCTGGGCCAGATTCATTGTTTCCTTCTCATACCCTCCGAAGACTGCCGACCGCAGAGAAATTCCTCTCTGCGGAACTCCTGTCAGCACAGTGCCCCACAGTGCGTCCAGCGCCGCAGCATCCCCGGGCAACGGATGTCTGTAAGTTCTGCCGTCCCTGATGCCTGCTGCCCGTGCTGCAGAACGTTGAGTGTGCATATGGCACACGCTGTCGGAGACAGCATCAAACAGGGCATCAAAATCCTGGCTGCTCTGCCACGGAGAAATAATCAGGACCAGACGCAGCAGGTCTGCAAACTCAATATATATTCCCCTCTTCTCAAGCGCCTCCATCAGCTCCGGAGCAGAGACCAGATCTGGATCGCACGACAAAACCAGATGAAGCGGATCCGTCCGCCCGGGTCTCACGATTTCTGTATTCTGCTCTCCGAGTAACGGCGCAATCCGGGCTGTGAATGTTTGAATATCCCGGATTCTTTCTGCAAGTGCCAAAGAACCATGCTTTTCCATCCAGGCAAGAGCAAATTCAGATGAAGCCGCAATGACAAAGGACGGACTGGAAGTCTCGAAAAGCCTGAGCATATCCCACACATGTAAGGAGGAAACCTTTCCGCTTCTGATGGCATCTGCAGAAATGTGAATCTGTGATGCCATCGTTAATGCCGGAAGCGTCTTATGGAGGCTCTGCACACACATATCAGCACCGCTGCTCATCGCATCCGGCGGGAAAAGATCTTTAGCAAATGAAAAATGAGATCCGTGTGCTTCGTCAACAAGAAGCCGGCAGCGATGACTGCGGGCAATAACAGCAAGAGCCGGCAGATCTGCACACTGACCGTAATAGTCCGGGGAAACCAGAAGAATATCCGTTGCCTGAGGAAAAAGATTTAGGGCATCTTCCAGACCCTGCGCCGAAAGCTGCGGGTACAGATACGGATTCCGGCTGTTTGATGCCTGAGAACGATCCGCTTTCTCAGGATAAGGTATGAAGGCATACTCACAGTCAAGGAGAGCCAGTACATGAAGGACTGACATATGGACCGTTCTCGGGATCAGCAAGAAAGTGGCCGGTGTAATAATGGATGCGGTCATCACCTGAATGCCGGTTGTCGACCCGGTCGTCACAAAAAGAGTCTCGCCGCTGCCATACAAACGGGAAGATTCCCGCATGGCAAGAAGTGCCGGTCCGGAAGGATCGTGAAGATCATCCGAGGAGGAAAGCTCGGTAGTATCAATGGAAATTAGAGCTTGGGCATAGTTATTGGTAAAGAAGCGCGCAGCCGCATGCCCGGGCATGTGAAAACCGGGATGACCGGCAGTACGCGCTGACATATTCCACAAATGCAGCGGGGGTAAATCAGGAAAAGTCATATCCTGCTTTGAAGCTGACATAAAAATCCGTTACCTTTCTGTCAGTCAAGCTTGTAGGTATGAATACTGGCAATTTCCAGCCAGATTTCCTTTTCGAGTCTTTCGTTTTCTTTGTGAATATCTTCATGAGTTTCTTCCGTACGGATATTTCTCGCCCATGTGCGCGGTTCACGCGGACGCTCGGTCCGGGGTGCAGGGTTTGCGTTATTCTTACGGCTGCCAAAAGCCTGATTCTCCGTCTTTTCGTTGCGTACAGCGGGAATCTGCCTCTCACTAATCTGTTCCGGTTTTTCAGCACTGCGGCTTGCATTCTGAGGAATATTCACAGAGACAGGCTTACCGGCAGGCGGAGTATTATGTGTGTCAGCAGGCTGGTTCGGCCTTTGCGGACGATTATTGTTGCGTCTCTGCTGATATGGATCCTGTCGGGGAGATTGATTCTGCTGTTGTTTGCCGGCTTGTATGCCTGACTGCGTACCCGGCTGTGTTCCTGCCGACTGCACGTTCTGACGTACGGGCGCACCGGGATTACTTGCCGCCGGGCGCTGTGAATGATTCGCCGACTGTTCGCCACCGATCTGCTGCGAAGGACGTCTTCTCCGGTTGTTTCGATTCCCGGACGGATTGTTTCGTCTTCCACCCTGATCAAAATGTCCGCCATCACCGCTGTTCTCAGAACCTGTGCGGGCAATGGGCTGGTTGGCATTATCACTCATGATGTTCCTCCTATATATTCAGGCTTATGCAAATAGAAATGTACTACTATTATATCTTTTTTTACGGGTGCTTCAACCAGCAATTATCAGGTACTGGTCCAAAATAGCGTACAGATGTGTCTGCATCGTGTTTGGGGCCGGTTCCGTCCAGTATTTCATGCAGGGGAATCTGTACAAAAAGCCGTTCACGCATACGCGGATGAGGCAGAGTCAGTTCGTCTGTTCTTATCACAAGCTCATCATATGTCAGAATATCTACATCAATAGTACGCGGTCCAAAACGGATGGTCCTCTCGCGGTGCAGAATCTGCTCAATCGTCATGGAATACGCAAGCAGGGCCAGCGGAGACAGATCTGTTTCAACCCGGCACACGAGATTCAGAAAATTGTCCTGTTTTGTATATCCGACAGGATCGGTTTCGTATACGGATGATACATTGCTTACAGTAATCGAAGGATGCGAAGATAAAAGCGACAGCGCTTTTTTCAAATATCCCAGTCTGTCACCAAGATTGCTTCCCATTGACAAAAAAGATTCACTCATATTTCGCGGCCGTCCACCTTCCGGTTTGGTTTGCGTTCCCGGAAAATCCGTACACTCATCGATTCGAAAACACCCTCAACCGGCGCATCCGGCTTGGATACAACGGCCTCCGCAGCCTGTATCAAAGGGAATTTATCGAGAACAGCTGACAAAATCTTTCCTGCCAGATGCTCAATCAGGTTGCACTTCCCTGTTTCGACTATCTCCTTAACAACCGCAAATACTTCCCCATAATGAACCGTATCCGTAAGGTCATCCGTAACAACAGCCCGGTTCTCAGAAAAGCAAAGAACCAGATCAACTACAAACGTCTGTCCGCGCTGCTTTTCAAAATCAAAAAACCCTGTATACCCGTAAAAAGACATTCCCTCCAGGCAGATGCGGTCAGGATAATCAGAAAGAATTTTCACTTCATTTCCTCCAATGCTGGAATATTCATTATGGCATCTCTCATTTTAAGGGCATCTGCGGCTTCCGCAACATCATGGACGCGCACCGCATTAGCACCGAGGCAGACACCGACACAACATGCTGCAACCGTTCCGATCAGCCGGTTTTCAACCGGCTTACCGAGAACTGCACCGATAAACCGTTTTCTCGAAGGACCTATCAGCACAGGAAATCCCATATCCCGAAGTGTTGGAATGGCATGGATGAGAGCCAGGGACTCCGCTGTGCTCACCCCAAATCCGATACCAGGGTCTGTCATCAGCTGATCATCCCTTACTCCGGCCTTCCGTGCAATGCGGATGCTCTCAGTAAGATATTCAACGGCATCCGATACAATATCCCCTGATTTACGAAAAAACCCGGAATCAAATGCATTGAACATCACAATGAGCCCGGCACCTGCTTCCGCCGCAACAGCTGCAATATCCGGGTCTCTTCTGCAGCCCCATATATCATTGATGATTGATGCGCCTGCCTCAACTGCAGCAGACGCAACGGATGCTTTCCATGTGTCTACGGATATCGGAACAGAAATCGACTGTTTCAGGGCACGGATGACAGGAATGATTCTCGCTGTCTCCTCCATGGCATCAACCGGTGTATGCCCGGGCCGTGTAGATTCACCTCCGACATCAACTATATCAGCTCCTGCTTCTACCATTTGCCTGGCATGATTAACTGCCTCGTCAACAGCATAATATCTGCCGCCGTCAGAAAACGAATCCGGAGTCACATTCAGAATGCCCATGACAAAGGTCTTTTTATATATAGGGAGCTGATAGTCACCTGCCCTGAATAGGGTTTGATTTTCTGCCCTGCATACAGAAGGCCCGCAATACGGATCAACCGGCATATACATGACCTCCCTTCCAAAGAATAGTGGTTTCAAACCAGACGCCTGTTATCACATCCGGGTAATATTCCCGATTACTTGCGCGGACGATTGATTAGGGATAGTGCCTCTGCTCTTGTTTTCGCATCAGATCTGCATCCCCCTCGCATTGCTGAAGTAACCGTTTTGGAACCGGGCTTCCTTATACCGCGCATTGTCATGCAGAGATGTTCCGCTTCAATTACCACACATACGGACAAAGGGTTGACTGCAGCAAGAACCGTATCAGCTATCTCAGAAGTAAGACGCTCCTGAAGCTGAGGTTTTCTTGACAAAGTATCAACGATACGGGCAACCTTGGAAAGACCCAGTATCCGGCCTTCCCTTGGAATATACACAACATGTGCCGTGCCAAAGAAAGGCAGGAGATGATGTTCACACATCGAATAGAATGGAATATCACCGATAAGTATCATCTCATCGTTTCCCGGCTCATTAAAGACTTTTATATCCTTGTGGATATCACGATGAAGGCCCCAGAATACCTCCGCATACATGCGGGCTACGCGGGCCGGGGTCTCAAGCAAACCCTCACGGTCAGGATCTTCCCCGACAGCGAAAAGTATTTCCCTGACTGCCTTCTCTATACGCGGCAGATCCATATTCCCGAGCGATTCGTCCGGTACTGAAAAATCATCCTGAGTCAATAGTTTATCCTCCTTACGGTATGTCACATCTCTTTATCAGATCCGAGAACCATCTGCCGATACTGCATCGGAGTCATTCCCATATGTTTTCTGAATGCCACATTAAAACGCTGCGGACTTGAAAAACCAACCTGAAGGGCGACACCGCTCACTTTTATATCCCTTTGAGCAAGCAGTTTGCAGGCATGGTTGACGCGCACCTGCATAAGGAAACCCATTGGACTTATTCCAAGTTCATCCCGAAAAGCCCTTGTAAAATATCCCTGGCTCAAAAACACGTAGGAAGCCGCATCAGCAACGGAAATACCGCGGTCATGATTTTGCACGAGATAATCCCTGGCGATAAGGACAAGCTCCCTTGCTTTACCGTGTTTAACACGAAGACTCTCTTCCCACTCTTCCCGTAATGCACGCGAAAGGGTTACCAGAAGCTCCATGGCAAGGAACTGCATCATCAGATCCTTTGCAAAGGCGTCCTGCATGCTTTCTTTCATAATTCGCTCGACCAGAGCCGCTATATCCTGTCGACTCTTGCCTGAAATAACAAGATACGGAGAACTCGGTGCATCTTCACCTTCTTCACCGCGGGCGAAATCCATAAAACTCTCCAGTGTCTCCGAGGAAATGCCCATCAGTGCAGCAGGAACGGACGGCCCGGTCTTTCTGTTTTCAAGACTCTGGCGTGCATTTTCCGAGGGAGTACGGAGAGCGAGCTGTGCCTGCCGGATATCCTGGGAAAAACCGAAATATAATACAACCATATCCGCATGACCGCTGAGCACTTTTATTGCATGACTGACATTTGGCCGAATAACAAGAGACGACCCCTTTTCAAGAAGAACCGTTTTGCCGTTTATTTGAAATTCCGTTCTGCCGCCGCGAAGATACATCAGTTCGTGCGAAGAATGTTTGCTTATTGTAGGTACAGGTGTACTTTTTTCAAAATTGTGTTCAATCCCTTCAAAAACAACCGGAATTGACCCTGACGCCTCAAGGATGCTTCTCTCAACAGCAGGAAGTAAATCTTCAAACATGAAAGCTCCCCTTCCAAATAGTAAATTGATTCAAACAATATTTTATCATTTTGGCGCATGCACTGACAACTTTACCATGCAAGGCTCCCCCTGCACAAAGGAATTTCAGGTCAAAAACTGAATATTATCAATGTAAACAGAACCCTTTTTTTCAGAATCCTTTATGCTTATCTCGAACATACTGATCTTCATCGGTACAGATTCCTCATATGTCAGAATAAGTGTCTGCCACATGAGTCCCGCTTTAATAACCGCCGATTCCTTAAAACCGTTAATCATCAGTTCCTTTGATTTCTGATCCGGATTGAATACGTCAATGCTTACCCGCTTAAATGAAGACAGTTCAAGAGGAGCATACATCGATGCATATCTAAGTATCGGCGCAAAAGAAAACACGTTGTCTTCCGGTGCATATTCAATTCGCAGGGCTCCAGCACCCTCAGTTTTGTTAAGCGTCTCGAGAAAAATCTTTCCGTCGCCTTTCAAAATCTCATACACGGGAAGCATGGAGAAATCCGAAGTCTCATGTTCCAGACCAACAAACGTCAGCTGGTCACAGCTTGTAAATGTAAGGTCAGGAGAGTATATCGCATCAGACCTGTCAAACCGGAAAGGGAGAACAGGAAGGTCGGCGCGATTCCGGAATGTCGAGCTGTGAGGTATCGGATAGAATCCGTATGTTACACCTTTGGGATCGGAAACACCCTCATGCCACACCATAACGCGGACACCGTGAAGAATTTTAGCATGAGCGGGCCGATATACCTTGTCGGGTCCGCAGATTGCAAACCCCCGGAGGACAGATTCATTTTCCGCAAGTTTCAATCCGTCACTTGTATTGTCAAAAGATATCATGACCTTATTACCGACGATTTCAACTCCGATACATTCAGGTGATGATGTAGGCATCTTCGGAGTAAAATGCAGTCCCAAAGAGAGAAATGAGAGTCGTCTTCCGATATAGAAAGTCATTGCTTTGTCCGGCAGCAGCATGTCATGCTGGCTCAGAACCCCAATCGGCATCGGAAGTTTACGCCGGATTGCGCAAATTGATTCATTGAAACGAACCAGTCTGAGCGGATCGGAGGCATCAGTATATGCCGGATGGACATTCAAAAGGATCAGTGACGGTATATGTTGACGGCTATGAATCTTGCGCGGTCCGAACACGGCTGACAGGTCCGAGATCAGCGCCCTCATAAGCGTCTCATAGTGTTCGGAAAAAATACTGTCTTTCTCATCAGGTGCAAAGAGAATTCCGCGTATGCTCATGTTTTTGAGCGGATACATTTTATGATTGAACAGTGCCGTCATAAGCCTCTCATCGGGAATATCCGGAAGCACTTCCGCTTTTTTGTCAGCATGCGGCTTTGGCAGTTCAGACATCAGCTTTTTATTGCCGACAGTGGGAACAGGAACTGCAGCAGGTTGTTCCTTAGGTTCCTCCTCATGTCTGTCAAGCAGTATATCAAACGGATTAAACGGCTCTTCTCTTTGTGTTACGGCAGCAGCTCCCTGCTTAACACCCTCAGTACGGCGGGTCCATTCCGCCTGATCAAAAAAGATGCGCTTATTTTTTAGAATCGCACACAAATCAGGATCAGATTCAAATGTACGGCGTGAAATCCAGCTGTAAATAGCAGACCCCTCCAGTGCCAGATCAATAATTCCAACAGGATAATGGAGTTGATCAGCCAGATGATAGGCCAGAGAAAATCCGACGGACGATACTCCTGCCAATGCCTTCCCGTTTCTTACAGTGATCCAGGATGCATCCTCAAGAGTCGTCTCGGGAGAATATGAGTATGTTTTTTCGGTTTGTAACCCTGTCCTTGACGAAACAAAAAACCGGATAAGATGAAGTGCAGAGTCTTTAAGCGGTGTCCTTGGTGCGCCGGTCTTAGATATCGGAATACAAAAAGGCATCGATCCAAGCATCAGCCAGACATCACCGCAGCGAAGATCCTTAACAATTGCCGTCTCACCTGCGGTGCTGAACAGAAGTGTATAAGCATCAGTGGACGGTTTGTATGCCGGCAACTCAAAGGAGAATTTTCCTGCATCATCAGAACGCGTTTCCCTGCTTAAAATGATTCCATAGTCCGTATCCAGTTTTGATACCTTCCGGCCATCCGTCGGGTCTTTGACTACTTCAAGCTTTATCGCCGCATGAGGTTGTGCATATCCAGACAGCAGAAACGGTACGCCCTGCTGGAAAACCATTCCCGTTGATAGCCAAGCAGGTAGCTGGATTGTACTCATTATCATCACAAATCCCTCTCTATCTACTTAATTTCTCGTATATTATACGCCAGCGAATCGATGCGGTAAATTGAAACAGATAGATTTTTACGGATTTTACATGTATGTTGACATATTTCGGTTTTTTTAAGGGAAAAAATCAAAAACCACAAAGTATTTTATGTTCTGTCAGTATTTTTGGATATATCATATTGACCGCTAAAATACATTGTATATAATTGTCTATATCAATAATAAATTGCTACGAAGTATATTGTTACAGCAGCATTAGGACTTAAAGTCCTAATCACAGGAGGATTACCGTATGATAAGCAGGAATTTAGCCGATCAAGCAAACATCATTACTATCGAAAACGCCTCCCGTAAATTGGGTCTGATTTTCAAACAGGCACGCCGCAAGAGAAGTCTGTCACAGAATTCTCTCTCGGAAGCTGCAAATATCAATAATTCATACTATTGCTCTGTCGAGAGAGGTACTGTCAATGTCACAATCAAGAAATTTCTCTCGATCTGCTGGGGCCTGGAAATCCGTCCGGAAGAAGTCATGAGGAGACTTGATTGTTTTCAGGAAGAGCAGGAAGAATACATAGATTCCTGAAATATCATTTTATTTATATTCCCAATCTCAGGAGACTGACAAATGCGTGCAATTTTGATAAAATCATGTGTGTATTTTGACATTCATACTACTGATAGAATGCAGAATACACTTTGGAGGAATCTATGATGAGCCACACAGTCAGAGCAACAAACAATCAATATCCTGTAGAATATGAGGACATTCATCACGCTGTCAAAGGCGAATCCATCCCTTTCTGTTCTCATTTGCACACCCAGGGTCCCCGTTGTGATGAAGTCGGTGCACATTATCATGAAGACATCGAAATCATTTACGTGCTTGAAGGCACCTTTTTAGCCTCAGTCAGCGGTCACGAGTTCAGCATTTCGAGCGGTGATCTTCTTTTGATCAATTCAAAGGAACCGCATGCATTCAGGCGCTTTCCGATGTGCCGGTATATTTGTCTGCAATTTGACCCCTTTATCCTTTTCTCAACTTCAAGGACATCTTTTGAGGCAAAATACATTATGCCTTTTATTATGTCAAGTTCTTCCCCGCAACGGGTTATTACGGCTGTTGAACTGGAAAGAACGAATGTCGGATCCCTGGTTGAGGATGCAAACCGTGAATATTACGCACGCGAATATGGATTTGAACTTGCCGTCCGTTCAAATATCTGCCAGATCTTCCTGTGGTTTCTCCGGAAATGGCATGCGCAGGGTGTCGATATGAGTATTAATTCGAGTATGCGCAGTGAAGATATCGTCCGTCTTGAGAGTGTCCTCACCTATATAGACGAAAACTACATGCATACTGTGGGGGCAGAAAAAATGGCATCAATGTGCAATATGAGTTACAGCTATTTTTCAAGGTTTTTCAAGGCATCCGTCGGAAAAACGTTCTCCGAGTATCTTTCATATGTCCGAATCACGGAGGCTGAAAAACTTTTAGTAAGCTCCAGCCTGAATATCAGCCAGATTGCGATAGAAACCGGATTTTCAAATGCAAGTTACTTTATTACGCAATTCAAGAGACACAGACACATGACACCCAAAAAATTCAAGCAGCACCTGCTGATAGAGAGTCCGGCATAATAATCACAGTCAGTTTATAGTGCGGGTTACTCAGATTCACTAAGAAAGGGCCGTCCCCCGAAAAATACCGGGGAACGGCCCTTATATATTATTATTGTTTGTAAAGAATCAGTCTTCCGTGCGCTTTTTTCTCTCGCGGGGCTTATCAGTCACATCAGGCTTCTTCTTATCGGCGTATGTTCTCTTCTTATCGCCGGCAGCCTTTGGCTCGGCATGCTTCTTTTCGCTGTAGGGTTTCGAATCGGAGCTCTTCTTTTCGCTGTAGGGTTTCGAATCGGAGCTCTTCTTATCACTGTAAGGCTTCGAATCGGAGCTCTTCTTATCGCTGTAAGGCTTCGAATCGGAGCTCTTCTTATCACTGTAAGGCTTCGAATCATAACTCTTCTTGTCTCCGTACGATCTCGGTTCCGAACGCTGATCATCACTTTTCTTTTTGCTGAAAGGAGTTCTTTCAGGTGCTGCGGAGCCGGCAGTTCCCTGAGAATCGTTCTTCAGCTCGACATTTACAACAGTTCTTCCGATTCTTTCCTTATTTGTTTTACTGACCACCTGGTCAGCTACTCCGGTAGGTACATCCACAAAGGTATATTCGTCGAAAATAGCGATTGCGCCGATATCTTTTCCGGGAATTTCTCCGTTGGATGCAATGAACTGAACAATCTGGTTAGGACGCATATGGTCTTTTATTCCAACGTTCAGGAACAGGCGCTGCATTCCGGCTTCGACATTTTTCCCGTGGTTACGGGTATTCGGAGGAGGTGTCCCGCCGTTCATCTCTCTGTTTCTGGATCTCTTGGCGAAATCCTCATAAGGAATGACTTCCTGAATATCATCACGCTGTGAAAGCGACTCGCCGCACAGTTGTTTGAGAAGAGCCGCCGCTACATCGGTTGTGGTGTAGAAATGATCTTCATCATTGGAGACATTCATTGCTTCAACATACTGATCAATATAATTAACATAATCGGAAAGATCTCCGTTTGAAAGGACTTCATCAGTACCGCGAAGAACCCCTGTCACTCTGCTTTCCTGAACGTTGACGAGAGTCGGAATACTTGCACGGGTTATAGTTGCTTTGATAGTATGCTGGATATTCTTAAGGTCAATAATTTCACGTCCGACAACAAAAGAATACGCCTTGCCGGTTTTTCCGGCACGGGCAGTACGTCCTACTCTGTGAATATAATATTCGTCATCGGAAGGCAGGTCATAGTTGAATACAACTTCAATATCGTCGACATCAATTCCGCGTGCGGCAACATCTGTAGCTACCAGCAAGTCAAGCTTTCCGGAACGGAACTGTTTCATGACTCTGTCACGGGATGCCTGCTTCATATCACCATGAAGTGCCTCTACCGAATAGCCGCGGGTATTGAGCTTATCGGTAAGTTCGTCTACTTTTCTTTTCGTATTGCAGAAAACAAGAGCACGGGTTACATTTCCTGCATCAATCAGACGGGACATGATCTCGACTTTATTGGACTCCCTGACTTCGATATAGAACTGCTCGACAAGCGGAATGGTTAATTCCTTGGAAGCAATTTTTACATGAATCGGATCCCTTAAATACTTGTTTGTCAGCTCCACAATCGCTCTGGGCATAGTGGCGGAAAAGAATACTTTCTGCATATTTTCAGGAGTAGATTCAAGAATTGTATCTATATCTTCCTTAAAGCCCATGTTCAGCATCTCATCAGCTTCATCAAGTACAATTTTCTCAAGATTCTCAAGTCGGAGCGTCTTTCTTCTCATGTGATCCATGACACGGCCCGGAGTACCGACAATAATCTGCGGCTTGCGTTTCAGGGCCATGATCTGACGGTCAATCGGCTGTCCACCGTAAATAGCGACAATCCGTACGCCTTCCTTATATTTGGCAACATTATGCAGTTCCTCTGCAATTTGTATGGCCAGCTCTCTGGTTGGAGACAAAATAAGAGTCTGAATATGATTGGAAGAAGGATCTACCGAATCAATGACGGGAATACCGAATGCACAGGTCTTGCCTGTTCCCGTCTGTGCCTGTCCGAGCAGATCCCTGCTTTCGAGAATGTGGGGAATGGTCTCAGCCTGAATCGGCGTCGCCTCTTCAAAGCCCATGTCTGTAAGTGCCCTTAGAATCTCCTCAGAGATTGGAAGAGATGAAAATGAAAGATCGTCCATATTTTCTCCTGACTAACGAGGCATGCAATTGCAGCCTCAGTTCTGATTCTGCTGTTCCATCTGCGCGACAATCAACTCAATGCCCGCCTCACGAACTTTGCGAATCTGATCCGGCATAATACCGGAATCCGTTATTAAAACATCTACCTGCTCACTTGGAATAAAAGACGAAGTTGAATCATTACAAAGCTTGCTTGAATCAATCAAAGCAATCCTTCTCCGGCATTTCTCCGCAAAGCGGCGCTTGAGCTCGAGTTCATAGAAATTATTACCAGTAAGTCCCGCAGCAAGTGAAAAACCATTGCCGGAGACAAAATAACTGTCACCACTGATTTTTCTCAGCATTTCCTCGCACAAAAGACCTTCAATAGCACCGG
>Ga0209429_10000652_pt1 | contig 22904 bp, 18 predicted proteins | sample BarGraNGADG00212_3_FD_184493 | JGI IMG/M metagenome (GOLD analysis project Ga0209429, IMG submission 184493) | Arctic peat soil microbial communities from Barrow, Alaska - Barrow Graham LP Ref core NGADG0004-212 (SPAdes) (version 2) | ecosystem: Environmental > Terrestrial > Soil > Wetlands >...
TCGACGTCGACACCGGGCTCGGCATCTACGACGGCGCTGAGACCCGGGACTCAGCCCAGGGCGAGGCCGTCGCCGCGGGCGGCTCGCCTTCCGAGGAGGATGAAGACCATGATGAGGCCAAAGCACCCAATGCTTGACATGGTGCGCGCACACAAGCGCGCGGGCCTGATCGCCGCGCTGATCGCCGCGCTGGCGATTCTGCCGCTCGCCCTGGCCGCCTGCGGCGGCGGTGGGGGCTCGTCGGACAAGGCGTCGTCGGGCGCCAAGACCCTGAAGCTGTGGCACTACGAGGGCGCTGACAGCGCCATGGGCAAGGCCTGGAACGAGTCCATCAAGGTGTTCGAGAAGGAGCACCAGGGCGTGAAGGTCGCGTTCGAGCAGAAGGCCTTCGAGCAGATCCAGCAGACCGCGGGCATGATACTCAGTTCCGACCAGGGGCCGGACCTAATGGAGTACAACAAGGGCAACGCGACCGCGGGCCTGCTCGCGTCCCAGGGGCTGCTCACCGACCTAACCGCCGTGGCGAAGGAGCGCGGCTGGGACAAGAAGCTCGCCCCGAGCCTGCAGACCACGTGCCGCTACGACGCCAAGGGCGTCATGGGTTCGGGCAACTGGTACGGCGTCTCGAACTACGGCGAGTTCGTCACGGTCTACTACAACAAGGACGTGTTCGCGGCTCACCACATCGCGGTGCCCACGACTCTCCCCGAGTTCACCGCCGCGCTCGACAAGTTCGTGGCCGCCGGCGTCACGCCGCTCGCCATGGCGGGCGCGGAGTACCCGGCGGGCCAGCTCTACTACGAGCTCGCGTTGAGCAAGGCAGACCGCGCCTTCGTCGACGCCTACCAGATGTACAAGGGCAAAGTCGACTTCCACGCCGACCCGCTGAAGTACGGTGCCGATACGTTCGACCAGTGGGTCAAGAAGGGCTACGTCGCGAAGAACTCGGCGAGCCTGAAGGCCGAAGACGCCGGGCTGAGCTTCATTAAGGGCACCTCGCCCGCCTTCGTCTCAGGCAGCTGGTGGTACGGCCGCTTCACGACCGACATCAAGAAGTTCGACTGGGGCATCTTCAACTTCCCGGGCAACAAGCTCAACGCGGGCTCATCGGGCAACATCTGGGTGGTCCCGGAGAAGTCCAAGGCCAAGGACCTCGCCTACGACTTCATCGACATCACGATGCGGCCCGAGATCCAGGCCATCCTCGGCAACAACGGCGGCCTGCCCGTCGCCGCGAACGTCAAGGACATCACGGACCCCAAGAGCCTGGAGCTCCAGACCGCCTTCAATAAGGTCCTGGACAACGACGGGCTGGCGTTCTACCCCGACTGGCCGGTGCCCGGCTACTACGACGTGCTGGTCTCCGGCTTCCAGTCGTCGATCAACCAGTCCAAGTCGCCCGACGCGGTGCTGACCGAGATCGGCAAGGCCTACGACGACGGCTTAGCCAACATGGACTGACCCGCACGACAACCTCCTCCGTGTGGCGCCGGTCCCCGGCAGGGATGGACGCCACACGGGGCAGCCGCGCGAACGAGAGGCAGAGCAAGATGGCGACAGCGACGGCGAAGCGCCCGTGACGCGCCGGCAGCGCTCGTCCGGGCACGGCAGCCGGTTCGGCGCCGGGCGGGGCGTGTACTGGGCGTATCTGATCCCCGGCGGGGTGCTGTTCCTCGCCGTGATCGTCGTCCCGTTCCTCATGAACGTGTACCTGAGCTTCACGAAGTGGCCCGGCCTCGGGACCCCGCGCTGGATCGGCGTGCACAACTACACGCGCCTGTTCGCCGACGAAACGTTCTGGCTCTCGTTCCGCAACTCGGTCGCGATGATCGTCGCGATGGTGGTCGTGCCGACCCTGTTGGGCCTGCTGCTCGCGGCGGTCCTGTTCGACTACCTGGGCAAGCGGTTCAACGGCAAGGTCGCCGGCGCGTTGCGCGCGACCTACTACCTGCCGCAGATCCTGCCCATCGCCGTAGCGGGCATCCTGTGGGGCTGGATCCTCAACCCCCAGACCGGCGCGCTCAACATCTTCCTGCGGCAGATCGGGCTCGGCGGGCTCGCGCTCAACTGGCTCGGCGACACCACTACCGCGCTGCCCACGGTGATGATGGTGATGATCTGGGTCCAGATCGGCTACCCGGTGGTCATCTTCATGGCCGCGCTGCAGCGCGTGGACCCCGAGCTGTACGAGGCCGCCGAGCTCGACGGCGCGGGCTGGTTCCGCCGGTTCAAGGCGATCACGCTCCCGCAGATCAAGCCCGAGACCTTCGTCGTGACCCTGACCTGCACCATAGCGGCGCTGAAGGTCTTCGCCCCGATCTACGTGCTGACCAAGGGTGGTCCCGAGAACACGACGAACGTGCCCTCGTACTTCTCCTACCAGAACTTCTTCCCCAAGTCCCAGGTGGGCTACGGCGCCGCGATCGCGACCGTGCTCACCGTCATCGTGATCCTGGTCTCGCTCGCGTTCATCCGGTCGCAGGCCGCGAGCGAGCGCAAGGAGGGCGGCTGACATGGCGGCCGAGCCCGTCGTCCAGCCCCCCGCGGTCCCGGTCGGCCGAGGCCCGGCGTCGTCGGTCCCTGCGCCCCGGGTGCGCACCCACTTTCAGCGTGGCTCGCTGCGGTGGGTGATCCTCGCGCTCGTGCTGCTCTTCGCTCTCGTGATGATGATCCCGTTCGTCATCATGCTGCTCAACGCGTTCAAGTCCCCGGCCGAGTACTCGGCCAACGGCCCCGTGAGCCTGCCGTCGCGGCTGTACTTCGACGGGCTGGTCAACTTCTGGAACCGGGTCAACTTCCCCCAGAAGCTCGTCAACTCGATCTGGATCAGCGGCGCGGTCGCGATCCTGGCCACGGTCGTATCGCTGCTCAACGCGTACGCCCTGGGCATCGGCCGGGTCAAGGGCCGGCTGTGGATCGTGGGCCTCTTCCTGCTCGCGAACATGCTGCCGCAGGAGTCGCTCATCTACCCGCTGTACTACGTGGCCAAGCAGGTCGGGCTCTACAACAGCCAGTGGTCGGTGATCATCATCTTCACGGTGATCCAGAGCGCCTTCGGCACCTACTTGCTGGCTTCGGTCTTCTCGATGTTCCCGCCCTCGATCCTCGAGGCCGCGGCCCTCGACGGCGCGAACAAGTGGCAGATCCTGTGGCGCGTCGTCTACCCCATCAGCCGCCCGACCCTCTCGGTCCTGGTGATCTTCTTCTTCATCTGGACCTGGAACGAGTTCTTCATCCCGCTGGTCATGCTCATCGACAACTCGACGCAGACCATCCCGGTGGCCCTGGCCTCGCTGCAGGGCGACCGGATGATGGACGCCACGACCATCAACGCCGGCTCGCTGATCAGCCTGCTGCCGGCGGTCATCTTCTTCTTCATCTTCCAGCGCACGCTCACCCGCGGCGTCACTGCCGGCGCGGTGAAGTAGCACCCACGCAATGAGAGCGACGAGACACCAATGAAGTTCACCGACGGCTACTGGCTGGTCCGCGAGGGGATGCATCCGCTGCACCCCGCCGAGGCCTACGACATCTGGCCGGGCGACGATGCGATGACCGTCTACGCGCCCACCGCCCGGATCGTGGGGCGAGGGGACGTCCTCAACCGCCCGGTCGCGACGATCACGTACAGCTCGCCGGTGGAGGACGTGATCCGCGTCCGGATCGAGCACCACCAGGGCGCCCGTGACCCGGGCCCGGCGTTCGCCCTCAAGGGCGCCGAGCGCGTCCCGGTCAAGGTCGCGATCGACGCGGAGGCCGGGGTACTCACCTCGGGCGCGCTGTCGGTGCGGGTGCACCGCGGGGACGAGTGGCGGGTGGATTTCGAGGCCGGCGGCGAGGTCCTCACCACGAGCCCGCCCAAGGGCATCGGGCTCGTGGCGGCCGACGACGGCGCGCGCTACGTCCACGAGCAGCTCACCCTCGGGGTCGGGGAGTATGTCTACGGCCTCGGCGAGCGGTTCGGGCCCCTCGTCAAGAACGGCCAGAGCGTCGACATCTGGAACGCCGACGGGGGCACGTCGAGCGAGCAGGCGTACAAGAACGTGCCGTTCTACCTGACCAACCGCGGGTACGGCGTGTTCGTCAACCACCCCGAGCTCGTGTCCTTCGAGATCGGCTCCGAGCTCGTCTCGCGCAGCCAGTTCAGCGTGCGCGGCCAGGCCCTCGAGTACTTCGTGATCTACGGCCCGACGCCGAAGGACGTCCTACGCAAGTACACCGCGCTCACCGGCCGCCCGGCACGCGTGCCGGAGTGGTCCTTCGGACTGTGGCTCTCGACGTCGTTCACCACGGCCTACGACGAGGCGACCGTCTCGGGCTTCATCGACGGGATGGCCGCGCGCGACCTGCCACTGTCGGTCTTCCACTTCGACTGCTTCTGGATGCGCGAGTTCAACTGGTGCGACTTCGAGTGGGACCCGCGGACGTTCCCGGACCCCGAGGCGATGCTCGGCCACCTCAAGGCCCGCGGGCTGAAGATCTGCGTCTGGATCAACCCGTACATCGCCCAGCGCTCGCCGCTTTTCGCCGAGGGGGCCGCCAAGGGATACCTGCTCCGGCGGGCCGACGGCTCGGTGTGGCAGTCGGACCTGTGGCAGGCGGGCATGGGACTGGTCGACTTCACCAATCCCGAGGCGGCCGCGTGGTTCACCGGGAACCTCGACCGGCTGCTCGGGATGGGCGTAGACGCGTTCAAGACCGACTTCGGCGAGCGCATCCCGACCGACGGGGTGGTCTGGCACGACGGCTCGAACCCCGAGCGCATGCACAACTACTACGCGCAGCTCTACAACCAGTCGGTCTTCGACCTGCTGGTCGAGCGGCGCGGCGCGGGCGAGGCGGTGCTGTTCGCGCGCTCGGCCACCGCCGGGGGGCAGCAGTTCCCCGTGCACTGGGGCGGTGACTGCTACTCGACGTACGACGCCATGGCCGAGTCGCTGCGCGGCGGCCTGTCCCTGGCCCTCTCGGGCTTCGGGTACTGGAGCCACGACATCGGTGGCTTTGAGGGCACCCCTGACCCGGGGGTGTTCAAGCGCTGGCTCGCGTTCGGGCTGCTGTCCTCGCACAGCCGGCTGCACGGCTCCGGCTCGGTCCGCGTGCCGTGGGCGTTCGACGAGGAAGCGGTGGACCTGACCCGGAAGTTCACCAACCTCAAGCTCTCCCTCATGCCGTACCTGGCGCGGGTCGCGGGTGAGGCGCACACGCAGGGCCTGCCGATGATGCGCCCGATGCTGCTCGAGTTTCCCCGAGACCGCGCGACGGCGACCATCGACACCCAGTACATGCTGGGCGACGCTCTGCTCGTCGCGCCGGTGTTCTCCGCTCGCGGGGACGTGGAGTACTACGTCCCGGAGGGGACCTGGACCCACCTGCTGACCGGGGCGCAGGTCAGCGGCCCGCGGTGGGTCACCGAGCGGCACGCGCTGGACTCGCTGCCGCTGCTGGTGCGGCCCGGCACGGTGCTGCCGGTCGGCGCGCGTACCGACCGCCCCGACTACGACTACGCGGACGGCGTGCGCCTGGACCTGTACGGAATCGCGGACGGCCACCACTCGATGACCGCCGTCCCCGCGCTCGGAGGCGACACCGCGGCGACGTTCACGGTCACCCGGCGCGGGGACCGCGTGCTGATCGAGGCCGACGGGGCATCCGGACCGTGGTCCGCGCGCGTCGTCGGGCCCGGCGCCAGTACCGTGAACGCCGAGCCCGGCGCCGCGCGCCTGGAGATCACGCTCTCAGCACCTCCACCCGACCAACTCGACTGACTGCGAAGGAGTACGCACTCATGAGCACTGCACACACCTTCCCCGCGAACTTCCTGTGGGGCTCGGCCACCGCGGCCTACCAGATCGAGGGTGGCGCCACCGAGGGCGGTCGCGGGCCGTCCATCTGGGACACCTACAGCCACACCCCGGGCCGCACGCTGAACGGCGACACGGGCGACGTCGCGGCCGACCACTTCCACCGTTGGCGCGAGGACGTGGCTCACCTGAAGAAGCTGGGCCTGGGCGCCTACCGGTTCTCGATCTCGTGGCCGCGCGTGCAGCCGGGCGGGTCGGGGGAGTTCAACCCCGAGGGCATCGCGTTCTACTCCGAGCTGGTCGACGCGCTGATCCAGGCGGGCATCGAGCCCGTGGTCACGCTCTACCACTGGGACCTGCCGCAGGAGCTCGAGGACGCGGGCGGCTGGGCGAACCGCGAGACGGCCTACCGGTTCGCCGAGTACGCCGAGCGGATGGCGCGTGAGCTCGGGGCGCGCGTCTCGGTATGGACCACGCTGAACGAGCCGTGGTGCTCGGCGTACCTGGGCTACGCCTCGGGCGTGCACGCGCCGGGTCGCACCGATGGTGCGGCCGCGCTCGCGGCGGTGCACCACCTCAACCTCGCGCACGGGTTGGCCGGCCAGGCGATCCGCGGGGTGCTGGGCGACAAGGCGAAGCTGTCGATCACCCTCAACCTGCACGTGATCCGGCCGGACGACCCGGCGTCGGCCGCGGACGCGGACGCCGTGCGCCGCATCGACGCGCCGGCCAACCGCGCGTTCCTCGGCCCGCTGCTCGACGGCGCCTACCCGGTCGACCTGCTCGCCGGCACCGCGAATGTCACCGACTGGTCCTTCGTGCGCGACGGCGACCTCGAGGCGATCAACGTGCCGCTCGACATCCTCGGCGTGAACTACTACTCGACGATGCGCGTGCGGCATTTCTCCGGGGAGGGCGAGCCCGTGCAGGCCGACGGGCACGGGGACTCGGCGGCGACCCCGTGGGTCGGGGTCGAGGACGTCGAGTTCGTCCAGCAGCCCGGGCCGTACACTTCGATGGGCTGGAACATCGAGCCGGCGGGTCTGACCGAGCTGCTCCTCTCGCTGCACGCGACCTACCCGGACCAGCCGCTGATGATCACCGAGAACGGCGCCGCGTTCGCCGACGACGTCGCGGCGGACGGTCGCGTCCACGACGCGCGGCGGATTGCCTACCTGCACGACCACATCGAGGCCGTCGGCGCCGCGATCGACGCCGGCGCGGACGTTCGCGGGTACTTCGTGTGGTCGCTCATGGACAACTTCGAGTGGGGCTACGGGTACGACCGCCGGTTCGGCATCATTCGGGTCGACTACGACACCCTCGCACGGATCTGGAAGGACTCGGCGTTCTGGTATCGCGAGCTCGCCCGCACGAACACCGTCCCGTCGATCGACGCGGCCGCCGAGCTCTGCTGACGCGCGTTCCGCTCTCGCCTGAGCCGCCTCGCCTGCCCGTGACGTCCGAGCGCTGGCGTCCTTTCGGACGTCAGCGCTCGGACGTCACGGGTGTGATGCGGTTCGGGGAGGATGGGGGCCTGCCCAGCGGTCGAAGGTCGAAGCGTCGATCGGCTCCCGCCGATGCGCAATCGACTCGACGACACGACCGCGATCCGGTCGCTGGCGATCATGCCCGCTCGGCGCGAGGAGATCGAGCTGCACGCCGCCGGGTCGACCCGTCGGCATGTTGCTACCAGCCACGTCAGCGGACCCCGAAGATCAACTCGACCATCAACTGGTCAGCGCGCTCGTGCCCCGTTCCCTCCGTGCGTTCGAGCACGTCGGCGAAGTCCTCGCCCCTCAAGGCGCTCAGTTCGCTGGGTGAATACGAGGGGGTCGCCACCTGCTGCATCTTGCTACCAGCCTGCTCACATGCCGTGCGCAACTCCGGATCGCTCGCAAACTGAGCGGCTTTCGACTTCAGAATCGCGTAGTTCCGCATGCAGCCGCGAGCGAACCACCCGTACACGGCGGCGTCGTCCTCGCTCCGATACGCCCGACAATCAAAGTGACGGGGGCCATCGAAACCAGAGGACTCCAGGAGCCGAACGAGCAGGAAGGCTTCCTTGAGGTCCTCTGATCCAAAGCGGAAATCCTGGTCGTAGCGCGGCCCGACCTGGGCGTTCAGATCTACATGGAAGAGCTTGCCCGCCCAGAGGGCTTGGGCGACTGCATGATGGAACGAGAGGCCAGCCATCGCTTCGTGGGCGAACTCCGGATTCACTCCCACCATCTCGCTGTGGCCAAGCCGTTCGATGAAGTGGAGCATGTGGCCGGTTGTCGGGAGGTAGATGTGGGAGCGCGGTTCGTTTGGCTTCGCCTCCAGCGCAATTCGCATGTCGAGTTCCTGGGAGCGAATGTAGTCACAGAGGAAGTCGATACCCTCCCGATAGCGCTCCAAAGCCGCCACCGGGTCACGGGCGGCTGAGGAGTCGACGCCTTCCCGCCCGCCCCACAGTACGAAGATCCCGGCCCCGAGATTCGCCCCCAGGTCGATCGCCTCGATTGCCTTTCGCAGGGCAAACCGCCTTACTTTGGGGTCGGCAGCGGTCAAGGCGCCGTCCTTGAACACGGGCTGCGAAAACAGGTTCACGGTGACCATAGGGACGCATAGCCCGGCCTCGTGCACGGTCGTGTTGAAGCGCCGCACGATTCGATCGCGTTCCTTCGCCACCGTACCGAAGGGGATCAGGTCTTCATCATGGAGGCTGACGCCCCAGGCGCCTGCTTCGGCCAGCTGCGCGACGATGGCCTCGGGCGTGATCGGGGATCGAGTCGGCAGCCCGAACGCATCCTGCCCTCGCTGACCGACGGTCCAAAGGCCGAAGCTGAAACGATCCTCGGGGGTGGGGTCGAACTCATTCACGATGTCTCCTCCGCAGCCGTGCCGCTGATGGTTCGAACGTTCCCGGTTTAGTCGGCAGGGATCATGCCGGGAGTTCGTGGATGGTTTCATAGCCTAGTTCGTACTGGGTGGGTGTCAAGTATCCGATCGGCCTGCGGGACGCAGGCAGAAACGTTGACTGCGGCACGGTTTGCACGGGGTACCGGGTCAACCCACACGCGAGAAGCCTGGCAACGAATCGCGCGCATTCGGTCGCGTTCCTGCTCACCGAGCCGCACGAGCGGCTCTTCGAGGACCCGAACTTTTCCGTGCTGATGCGTGGCGCCGCCCAGGCGCTTGCCCTGCAGGACATCCCGCTCGTGCTGATCATGGCCGGAACCGATGCCGAGCAGCGCAGGGCGAACGAGTTCATCACGGCCGGACACGTCGACGGCGTGTTGCTGGTCTCCTCGCACAGCGGCCGGCGGGGGCTGATTTCGGAAATCATCGCCGCAGGCATCCCGGCTATTGCATGCGGAGTGCCCCTCGGCTTCGAGAAGAAGATGGGCTACGTCGCCGCGGACGACTACGAGGGCGCGCTGGACATGCTCCGTTACCTGCGAGGGCGAGGATGCGAGAGGATCGCCACGATTACCGGCCCGCAGGACACCTCGGGCGGCATCCGCCGGCTGGAAGCGTACCGAGCCGACCGAGGCGCGGACTTCGACGAGCGTCTCGTTGCGTATGGCGACTATGGCAGGCAGAGCGGAGCGAGAGCGATGCGCGAACTTCTGGAGCGCGCTCCCGATCTCGATGCGGTTTTTGCCGCCAACGACATCATGGCGGCAGGTGCGCTCGACGTGCTAAAGACGTCCGGCCGCCGCGTTCCCGAAGACGTGGCGCTGGCCGGTTTCGACGACGCGCCTGTCGCTGTCACGACCACGCCACAGCTGACCACAATGCGCCAGCCGTTCGAGCGGATCAGCGAAGAGATGGTTCGCTTGCTCCTGCGCCTGATTGAGGGGGAACGGCCCGCGGCGATCACATTACCGGCCGACCTGGTTGTACGCGAGTCGGCGTAACGCCGTGTCCGCGCGTCTCCTTCCTCGCTAACCGACGGGAAGTTTCGACAGCTCAAGGGGGCTGGCCGGGGGCGCTTGCGGAACTACGAGCGCGTGGCCCGGAGTCGCGGGACTCAACGGTGAAAGCTCGACGGGTCAATCCCATAATGCGGTTCCCTCCGGTTCAGGAATCCCGCGAAGCTTCCCCCTGTCCACCCAACTGGGGACGGTCCAACATGAGACCACCGGCACAGGCAGGGGCAAACCATGGTCTCGCGGTTCCCGCGTTCACGCCTCACCCTCGGTGACGCAGACCCCAGCGCAGTGAAAGCGATCGGCCGGGCTCAAGCACCCTCACATCATCGCCGCTCGCGAGCGCGTTGGCTGGCGCGGTCATCGGTTCCACCGCGATACTGCGCCGTCGAGCGCCCAGCGCGAGCGTGTCTCCTGTGTAGACTTGGAGCCACTTCGTAGTCGACTCGGTCCAGAGTTCTGTGCCACGGCCATCCTCCGTAAGGAGAACGACTCGCACGAGGTTGTCAAGATCAGGCGTGAGGTCCGTGTACGCAGTGTCGAGGACATGGCCGTCGATCCGACGTGCGGCTCGAAAGTCGTAGGAGGTCCCCTCCACACGTTCTGTGCTCTGCGGGATTCCTCGCGCGTCGACAAGCGCCCTCCTACCAGCGGGAATAAGAATCGTACACTCGTCAAGAGGTCTGCAAGTGGGTGGCAGCAAGTAAGGATGCATTCCCAGCGCGACCGGTACGCACCTCGCACCCGGGTTAGTAGCGCTCAGCTCAACCGTGAGACCGGTATGCCGGTCAACCGTGTACTCAACACGGAAGTCCACGGTGAATGGGTAACCCGGCTGCGGGTGCAGCCGGTAGCCGAGCACGGCACGTTGCACCCCGTGTGACTCTAGCGTCCACCCCGCCCAACGAACGAGACCGTGAATGGCGTTGCGGTACGCCATTTCATCAACCGGCAGTTGGAGGTCTTCCCCGTCCCAGCTCCACTTACCGTCCCGCAGCCGGTTGGGCCATGGCGCGAGTACCTGGCCTCGTGAACCATCGGGTACCGCGTCACCTGGGTAACCGTCGATCAACGCACGCCGACCGCAGCGCAGCTCGCGCAGGCCGCCACCTACCTCGACGACGACCGCAGTATAGTCGCCGGCGGAAATTTCGTACTGTCTTCCGGACGGAGACATGGCATTCATCCGGTCAGTTTGGCACATCAGTTCTGCGCACCTCCGATCGGGTGCCACTGAGATGGGTCCTTCTCCTGTCTGCGACACATCCCGTCACGTCCCCTAGCGTCGTGTAACGCGCGCGCGGTCTTGATGCCAACTGAAAACGGGCTAACAACTGAGTTTATCAGTAGGTTTCAGCTGCTGGGAAGCGGTCGCTGACGGTGATGGCGAACGCGTTCAAGGGGGCCTTCCAACGCGTCGTCCATCGGACTCGACCCACGCCCGTGAGATCGAGGGATCTGGTGACAAGATACCGACACTTCAACGCGCTCTTCAGTAAGAGACTTAGCCCCGCGTTGTGACCGCGCGCCGGATTTCGATGTTGTAGTCGAGGAACGGGATGAACCGTTCCGCTCTGTCCCAAGACTTGACGGTCGCCCCACAGTTCGCGCCCCACCGCTGGGCGAGGCCCCGAATGAACCGCGGGTTCAGTGGAGACTCACTTGTTTGAGTGCCTCCTGCTCCCTCAGAGCAGCCTGACGATCGTACTCCTGCTCGAGCTCTGCCGGTGGGATGTTGCCGATCGGCTCGAGCAGGCGGCGGTGGTTGAGCCAATCGACCCGCTCGAGGGTCGCGTACTCGACGCCATCGAGGTTCTTCCAGGGGCCCTGCCCGCCGATCAGCTCGGTCTTGTAGATGCCGATGACCGACTCGGCCAGGGCGCTCTCGTAGGAATCGCCGCGTGAGCCGACGGAGGTGACGGCGCCGGCCTCGGCGAGGCGTTCGGTGTAGCGGATCGAGAGGTACTGTACGCCGCGGTCTGAGTGATGGACCAGGCCGGAGACGTCTTCCCTGCGCCGCCAGAGGGCCATCACCAGGGCGTCCAGGGCGAGGCCCGTACGCAGGTGGCCGGCGGTCTTCCAGCCGACGATGAAGCGGCTGAAGGCATCGATGACGAAGGCCGCAGAGACGCAGCCCGACACAGGTGCGCACAGAGGTCAGATCGGCGAGCCAGAGGCGGTTCGGGGCCTTCGCAGAGAAGTCGCGGCTGACGAGGTCGGCCGGCCTGGGCGCCTGCGGACCGGCGCTCGTCGTGCGCAGAGGGACATGATTACTTGACCGCCGACACCAAACTATCGGCTGCCGGCATCGGTGCCGATACCTTGGTTGATACTGCAGCACTGGATCAGAGTCCCCTTGGATTCACATCCATCGAAAGGAATACCTGGTGAAATCATCACACGAAGGGCACTCGATCGCTTCCAACGTCTCTACGACGCTCCAGAAGACGGTCGTGCCCGACCCGGTCCCTGCGGATGCGGAGAAGGTCTTTCCGTATGAGCTTTCAAAGTACAAGCAGAACGGCTATGGCAGCTGGCAGTATGGACCGGGTCTTGATGCCGAGAAGCGGCTCGACCTTATGCCGGCTGCTTATGACGGTGCATCAGCCGCTGGTGCTGCAAGACTCCTGCGTTTCTTTGCCATCACCGACATCCATATCACCGACGTACAATCCCCTGCTCAGGGAATCTACTTCGGCTACAAAGGCGGTCTTTCTTCGGCCTATTCGGGGGTCATGCTCTACACACACCATGTTCTCGACGCAGCCGTCCAGACGATCAACGCCATGCACAAGGAGAATCCAATCGATTTCGGGATCTCCCTGGGCGACACCTGCAACAACACCCAGCACAACGAGCTGAGATGGTATATCGACGTCCTTGACGGCCAGCACATCGACCCCGATTCCGGAGTCAAGGACGACCCTGTCCCCGGACCTCGAAACGATTATCTGGACGACTACGAGGCGACAGGGCTCGACAAGTCCATCCCGTGGTATCAGGCCCGCGGCAACCACGATCATTTCTGGATGGGTTTCCTCGCTGTGAACGATTACCTGCGACAGACCTATGTCGGCGAGGATATCCTCAACATAGGCAATGCTCTCATCGACCCTCGCGGCGCCGATAGCCGTGGTTTCTATACGGGCTCACTCGACGGCCGGACGCCTAACGGGGACATCATCGGTGTAGGACCTGTCGCAGACTTCGCGACCCCTCCAAAGGTACTCGCAGCCGATCCGGACCGCCGTTCACTTTCGCAAGCGGAGTGGATGAGCGAGTTCTTCACGACATCTTCAAGTCCGCAGGGACATGGGTTCACTCAAGCTGACGCAGAGACGGGATTCGCCTGCTACACCTTCGAACCGAAGGTGGACGTGCCGCTCAGGGTGATCGTGCTCGACGACACCCAAAGAGACGACGATCCCAATGATCACGGCTATGGGCACGCGTCTCTTGACAAGGAGCGTTGGGACTGGCTCGTGGGTGAGCTTGATAAGGGTCAGGCCGAAGCCAAGCTCATGATCATCGCCGCGCACGTACCGATAGGCGTCGAACCGGCGGGTTCTCCTATGGGTTGGGGCTCCAGCGCCTGTGTGTCCGAGGACGAGCTGATTGCGAAGCTCCATACATATCCGAATCTCATCCTGTGGATGGCGGGGCATCGTCATCGCAATGCAGTCACCGCACTGAAGTCACCTGACGGCGACCGTCCTGAACTCGGCTTCTGGGAGATCGAGACCTCGTCACTCAGGGATTTCCCTCAGCAGTTCCGCACGTTCGAGATCGTCCGCAACAGCGACAACTCCGTGTCGATCTTGACGACCGACGTTGACCCGGCAGTCGAGGACGGGTCGCTGGCCGCGACATCTCGTACTTATGCTGTCGCGGCTCAGCAGGTATTCAACAATCCGATAGGTCTTCTGCCTACTTGTTCGTACAACGCAGAGCTTGTGACGCAGCTGACCACGGAAATGCAGGCAAAACTGAGTCGATAAGAGAGCGCTGCCGCCGCTCTTCTCCGACCTGACCTGGAGGGCGTCCTTGGCGGCGCGCGAGACCTCCTTCTGCGGGTGCTCCTGGGTCGATCGGCGCGCGGCTCGTGAAAGGTCCGAGTACCAGACGCCCATGCGGGCGTTCGTGGAGGACGTTCACAAGGTTGCACTTACTCATAATGACGTTGGAGTCACCCGCGCTGCTCTTCTGGAGAACCTCACATGGGCGCCCTTGGCCACGCGGACCAGATCGACCCGGTCCCGGACCTCGTCTCGCGGCCGGCGAGAGAGTACGGCGTGGAGCAGTTGGATCCGCCGAAGACCCTGTTCTCAGCACAATCCGTTCATGGTGAGCGTGCGGCAGATCGGCGTGGACAGTCCCCGTTCTGCTCAGTCACCCTTGGCTGTCTTCGAACGCCCTCACGGCCGCTTCGTACACGCGGGTGATCCCCTGAAGTGAGTGCAGGGTCTCGCCCCCGGCGGCGAGAACCTCGGCTTCGGCCAGGGAGCGGGCGATGGCCGGGTCGGCGTCAGCGGGCAGGGCTGTCGTAACGAGGGCGGCCAGCAGCAGCCGCTCCGCAGCCCCGCTCAGGCTTGTGAGATACGGCAAGCTGTCATACCAGAGCAGCCGCTCCTCCAAGCCTGGAAAGGGCTGCCGCGTTTCTGCCATCGAGGCCAGCTGCGCGCCCAATTCGCTAGCCCGTCCAAGCGCTGCCGTCCAGTTGAACCGGGTGACGGGCAGTGGCTCAAGCGCCCGCATCTGCAGCGCCTGAAACAAATGGTAGAGGGGCCTCAGTCCCGACACCAGACCGTTGCCGGTGCCGCCAGCAATGCCGATGCCAAAGGCAGGCAGGCCGGCCAGAGGCGCGGAGCGCGCGTACACCCGCAGCATCTTGAGCATAAGGTACCTGACCAGGCCGCTGGTATCCCCCCAGTAGACGGGTGCGCCCAGGACCAGGGAGCCACACTCAAGAAGTTTGTTGCTCAGATACCCGAAGGCCGGGTCAGCGTATTGACACTCCAGCGTAGTTAGGCACTCCCAGGGCAGACAATCCTTGCAGGCCTCAACCACATGGTCGGCCATCTGTACCAGTTCGACAGGTGCTCCCGCCTTCGCCGCCCCTTCCAGTGCCGCCGAAACCACGTGAAAGGTTCTGCCCTCACGATTGGGGCTGCCTACCAAACCCAGCACACTGCCATTAGCTGTCACGTGCAATCTCCTTTCTGCCCGGGTCACCCGCCGCGAGAAGTCACTATCGGTAGGTATCCTACAACGTGGACAGCGTCGCCCTGCCAACGGGTGGTTCGCGCCCGCGACGTACCACCACGAAACCGTACCCAGCACTCATGCCGCATTGTCCAGCGTCGCGCCCGGCCGCAGTACGATGCCGCCCGCCGGGTCGGCATTACGCGCGATGCCGAAGGTTCGCGGGATGCTCGGCGCTGCGCAGGCCGCGTGCTGAAGGTCGTCGACCGCCAGCGCGAGCAGCCCTACGACTAGAGCATCCTCGACCGGGTCGCGAAACTACACCGTTAGTGCGCCACGAGTCGGGGTCGGCTCGCAGCCTGTGGCGAAGGCCACCGTCACGGCTCCCCCGTCGTGCCGCAGCCCCAGCTCGTGCAGCACGTCGCGCGCCCGGCGCGACACATGTCATGCAGGTCGTGGCATCCGAGCAGCGGCAGGACGTAGGCGACGCCGTGCAGCGTCTCTCCGCCGGGCCGGCCGCGGGCACGCGTAGCACGACGGCACAGCATCGGCATTGCCGCCCGTGACTTCGACGGGTATGCTCCGACCAGGCGAGACCTGCGAGCACCTTAGGAGACAGCCTGGTGGAGTCGGCTGCATCATGGAGACTGCGGGGACGCGGCCGGCGGCGGACCCGCCGGTTCGTCCTCGGCGAGCGACGCTCGGGGTTCGAGCGGCGACGGACGCCGCGCCGCGCGCCGTTCGGCGCCGCGCTCGACTCGTCGCTCGTGTATCTGCGCGATCACCGGCGTGCGCTCGTGGCGGTGCTGGCGCTCGCCAATCTCCTCAGCCTGCTTGACCTCGGGTTTACCTTGATCGCCTTGCGTCTCGGCGTCGCCGAGGCCAACCCCTTTATGCGGTACTTCTTCGAGGCCGGCGCGACGCAGGCGGCGGTCGTCAAGTGCAGCCTCGTCGCCGCCGCGTCCCTCGGGATCTGGGCGCTGCGACGGCGCCGACCGGCGCTGACGGCGGCGCTCTTCTTCCTCGCCCTGTACGGCGCGGTGGTGCTCTACGAGATCGTCGGCCTCACGTGGCTGATCTAACGGAGGCCTCACAGTCACGCCGCGCGCGACCGCCTCACGCCGCGCGCTTCTCCTGCCGAGGCGGCACGTTGTGGTTGAGCCGGAACACTATGGTCGGGTACCAGCGCGTCTTGACGTCGACGAGCCGGTCGAAGTACGGGCCGACGCTCGTGCGCCTTTATGAGCTGTCGCGCCCAGGCCGTATTGGCCTCGTCGTCGGCCGGGTCGTCCCAGTCGGCCTCTGGGTTGGCCAGATAGCCGGCGGAGCGGCCGGAGTACGCGGAGAAGATCGACGCGGGACTGAGAGCGGCACTGGCGGGATAGGGCAGGCCTCTCGCTGGACGCTCACGAGGGACTGCCAGCTTGAGGCGAAGACGCAAAAGACGATACAGACGCAGCCGGCGGCAGGTCGCGTAGTCACACGCATTTGGGGTGCAGAACGGGTACTGACCGTCGACCCCGGGCGCTTCGGAGACCTTGCGCCGGACCTACCCGGAAACGGCGATCGTTTCTCGCACCTTTCTAGGTCGGCATACACAGTCCGCATCGCACCACCAATGCGTAGCGTGACCGCTCACGCAGGAAAGCGTAGGCTACCGGCACGTGCTACGCAGTCTGCATCATCATTGTCATGCGGCGGAGCCGATCGACAGACGCTGATTGCGGCAAGGGTCTTGGGGGGAGTCGTGAGGCCGCCAATGACGCCGAGAGGCCGCCTACCAAGCGTCCTCTTCAGGTCTAGGCGGTCGAGCCCCCAGTCGTGCGGCTAGGCTAGGAGGCGGCATGGATGAGATCGAGGTTGCAGGGCTCCGCATCGCCTTCGAGCGAGCGGGCGAAGGTCCACCCCTCGTCCTTCTGCACGGGATTCTCGGAGACCGCAGGGTTTGGCGCAGGCAGCTCGATGACCTGTCGGACGAGTTCGCGGTGGTGGCGTGGGATGCACCGGGTTGCGGCCGGTCATCGGACCCACCCGAGACGTTCCGTCTGCCCCAGTACGCTGACTGCCTCGCCGGGTTCGTCGATGCGCTCGGCCTAAGGCGACCTCACGTGCTCGGACTGTCGCTGGGCGGAGCGCTCGCGCTCGAGCTCTACCGCCGGCATCCCACGGTCCCGATGACGCTGGTGCTGGCCTCGGCCTACGCGGGGTGGGCCGGCTCCCTTCCAGCCGAGGTTGTCGAACAGCGCCTGCGGCAGTGCTTGCGTGAAGCTGACCTGCCGCCCGATCAATGGGTGCCGGGTTGGATCCCGGGCCTCCTCACTGAATCCGCGCCCGCAGAGCTGGTCGCCGAAGTCGTGGCGATGATGTCCGAGTTCCATCGGGCCGGGTATCGAGCCATGGCGTATGCCTTGGCGGAAGCGGATCTGCGCGACGTGCTCCCGCACATCGACGTGCCGACACTGCTGCTGTACGGCGACGCTGATCAACGTTCCCCACTGAACGTGGCCGAGGATCTCCACGCCAAGGTCCCCGCGTCGAGGCTCGTGGTGCTGCCAGGGGTCGGTCATCTCAGCAACGTGGAGGCCGCAGCCCAATTCAACGCCGAAGTCCGCATCTTCCTGCGGTCGAATCAGAGCTGACCCGACTCCCTCACCCTGGACATCTATAGCCACGTCGCCCCCGAACATGCAGGAGGAGGCCGCGGAGAAGATCGACGCGGGTCTGCGGGCGGCACTGGCGGGATAGGCGCGACCGGCAAGGCCAGCTCGTCGGCCTACTCAAGATCAGGGGGCGGAGACGGCCCTACTATCCGACCCACCGGCTATGATGCTCGCATGACAGGTGATCCCCGACCTCCTGAAGCGGCGATGAGGCCCGCGATGAACCAGGTGAGGTTCGAGCCGACTGGCGCCCGCATCCTCGTGACCGGCGCGACCGGCCTCATCGGCGGGGGGCTCGCCCGCCGCCTCCTCACCGTCGGCGCCGAGGTGCGGGCGCTCGTGCGCCAAACGGGATCGGCCTCTGGGTTGCGAGCGGAGGGGATGGACGTGGCCATCGGGGACATGACCGATCCCTCGTCACTCGCGAAGGCCGTCAGAGGCTGTGACGCCGTCGCCCATTTCGCCGGGGTACTTGGCGACGAAGCGGTCCCCTGGGCGCGGTTCATGGCCGTGAACGTCGAAGGAACGAGATGTCTGCTGACCGCCGCCGTCGAGTCGGACGTGCGGCGGTTTCTGTACGCAAGCTCGGTCTGGGCCTATGGCTTCGACGCAGGGCCGGGAACAGACGAGACCACTCCAGCCCGGCCCTGCGGAGACCCCTATTGCGACACGAAGGTGTTGGCCCAGAACATCGTGCTCGATGCGGCCCGCCGAGGAGACGTCTCCGCAGTCGTCGTCCAGCCATGCCCGGTGTACGGGCCCCAGGACGACGCCTGGACCGCGACTCCTCTGCGCCTGTTGCGCCGCCACCTGCTGGCCGTGCCGGGACGCAGCGGCGGCATGATCCAGCCGCTCTACCTCTCGGACGCCGTGGAGGGCGCTCTCGCTGCATTGACGCGCGGAGAAAGCGGCCAGGCGTACATCCTGTGCGGCGCGAAAGAACTCACCGTCCGCGAGTTTTTCGGCCTCTACGTGGCCATGGGGACGCGGCAGCAGTCGTTGCCGTCGCTGCCGCGCGGCGTGTTGCTGAGCTTCGCCGGGCTCGTCCAGGCGCTCGGGCGGCTCGTGCCACCGGCGGCCACTTTCACGAAGACCGCCGTCGCGGGCATTTCTCTGCCGGCGACCTACTCGGGGAAGAAGGCGCGCCAGCAGCTCGGCTTCGTGCCGCAGGTCGGCCTCGATGACGGAATGGCGGCCGTCCGCGCCTGGGCTGTCCGCGCGGGCCTCTTGTAGCTTTGCAGGGCTCCGGGATCGTGCGGAGCAAGGGATACCGTCCGACGATGCTCCTGCGTCAGAGCGTGCACCCAAGGTCGTGCAAGAGCGCCTCGGCCATGCCTCGATCGGCATCACCCTGGACACCTGCAGTCACGTGATGCCGGGCATGCAGGAGGCGGCGGAGAAGATCGACGCCGGACTGCGGGCGGCACTGGGGCAGTAGCCCGCAGGCTCACCCCGACCGCTCAGGTCACTGTGCCTGCCGGCCGGACGTCTCCGCGTCGGTTGGTTCCCGAGTCGCTCCCTCGGCTACTTCACGATCAGCCTGTTTCTCCCGACCTTCGACTGTACGTTGCCGGCCGCGTCGGTGGCATAGACGTAGACCCTGTAGGTCTTCCTGGCCAGCCGGCAGCGGAACTTGGCCGTCAGGGCGACGTTGACGGCCTTGTTGGTGAAGCGCAGCGTCTTAACTGTGCGGCCGCCCAACGTCTTGATGCGGATCCTGACGTTGGCCTTGCCCCCGTTGGGTGCCAGGTCGACGACCTTGTACTTCAGCGACGGAGCCCGCGTCGTCGACGCGAAGCGTCGGTTCTGGAAATTCGGTCGCTCCGGTCGCACCGAACCGAGTCCGTTCAACGTCGGTCGAGCCCGCGCCTCAGCCTCACGGCTTCATCGTCGCGCTTCGCCCGCAGCAAGACATCCACAGCGGTCAGCACGAGCGCGCGTAGGCGGTCGATTTCGGCGCGCAGATGGGCAATCTCCTGCTCATGGCGGCACCACTGCCGGAGATGGTCACGGGATGCGGGAGTGACGCAGCAGCCCGCTGGCGCGCTCGGCGGGCTCTTCTGCATTTGTCACCCTCGCCGGGGTCGGCGCAAGCCGGTGGCGTGGCGATGCCCCTCGGGTGAGCCGACCCCGGCCGCGCATGAGCGTCAGCTCGTCACTTCACCTTGAACGTGCGCCACTTCGTCGTAGCGGCCGCGTGCGCGGCGGTCTTGGCGATCGAGGCCTTCATGCGGTAGGCGCCCTTCTTGGCGGGCTTGTACTTCCAGCTGTAGGAGCCCGTGGCACTGATCGTCGCGGCGGCCGTCTTCGCCTTCACCCACTTGGCGCCCTTCCTCTTCTGCACGGTCAGCTTGACACTGCTGCCGGCCAGGCTGGTGGGCGTCACTCTACCCTTAGCCGTGACGCGCTTGCCGAGCGTGATGGCGCCGCGCTTGAGGCCGCTTAGCTTGAGCGTGACCGTGGGCGCCGGCGCCGGCGTCGTGACCGTGAAGCTGGTGGCGCTGGTCCCGGTGCCGCCGGGGGTGTTGACGGCGACCTTGCCCGTGGTGGCGCCGGAGGGCACGGTGGCCGTGATCTTCGTGGCGGAGGCCACGCTGAAGGTCGTCGCCGCGGTGCCGTGGAAGGCGACCGTGGCGCCGGCGGTGAAGCCCGTGCCGGTCAGGGTCACGAACGTGCCCACCGGGCCTGAGGCCGGGGTGAAGCTCGTGAGCGTGGGCGTGGGCGAGGCGACGGAGTAGGTCACGGTGTAGCCACCGGTGCCCGCTTGTGAGTACACGTCGAGGTAGTACGTGCCGCTCTGTGTGGCCGTGTAGGTGAAGCCGCGCGGGTAGCTGGCGCCGGAGGCCACGGCCACGTAGGGAGTAGCAGGGTCCTTCACGCTGACAGTACCGGGCGCATATAGGTACAGGCGAAAGTCGCTGCCCGACGGCCCCGTGATGCCCGCCATCAGGGTCTGGCCTGCCGTGAGCGCAATGCGGAACACGTCGTCCGGGTCGGAGGCGTCGGAGACGCTCCCCGTGAACGGGGACGCGGGGATGGCCACCCCGGGGATGTCGTCGTCCGCGTCCGGCGTGATCGGGGCGCCGCCGTTCGTGGTGGCGAGGATGACGCCGGCCTTGCCCACCGCCCAGCCGTGCGAGGCATTGCTGAAGGTGACGGCGTAGAGGTCCTCGGTGCTCCCCGAGCTCTGCGCGATCCAGTTGGTGCCGCCGTTGTTGGTGGCGAAGATGGTGCCGCCGGAGCCCACCGCCCAGCCGTGACTGGCGTCCGGGAGGAAGGTGACGGCGTTGAGTTGCCCGGTGCTCCCCGAGATCTGATCGCTCCAGTTGTGGCCGCCGTCCGTGGTGGCAAGGATGACGCAATCGGTGAACCCCCATGAGTTCGGGCGGGAGCCCACCACCCAGCCGTGAGTGGCGTCGCTGAAGGCGACGGAGTTGAGGTCCTCGGTGGTTCCCGAGCTCTGCGCGGTCCAGTTGGTCCCGCCGTTGGTGGTGGCGAGGATGGTGCCGGGGGTGCCCGACGTCCCGCCCACCGCCCAGCCGTGGGTGGCGTCGGGGAAGGCGACGGCGTCGAGCTCCGCGGTAGTCCCCGAGTTCTGCGTGAACCAGCCGCCGCCGCCGGTGGAGATGAAAGCGGAGGCGCCGGCGGACGCGGAGGCGCCCGCTGACGCAAGAGCGCCGAAGAGGCAGCAGAGCACAAGCAGCGCCAGCAGCTCCGCAGCGATCGGCGCGGGCGAGACGTTCGGCGCCCGCTCAGTCTCACAATGGAGCCTCTGCCGTCACGTGCCTTCATGACTCCCCCTCCGGACGCTCGCGGGCGGCTTGGTGCCGCCGATACGAATGCAGTCGCCTTTACCACTATTGACAACGTCAATCAACATTATCGGCGATGGTGAGTTTGGGGCGGAGTGCATCCTCTCGGAGGCCGATCGCCAGAGCGCCGCCCCCCGACCTCACCTCCAGGCCAAAACGGCGGGTTTGGATCAGCGTCTGGAGCGCCCCCGCCGTCACCGGCCACGCCGGCATTGAGCGCTTCGTCGGCTCTGGCGATTCTGTCGCGTCGCTCGCCTCGTTCGCGCGAGCGCCCCCGACAGCGATGCCCGCCCCGCCCTAAGCGGCTGGGCCGAGACCCCCGGCAGCGCCGTCGGGACACGGTCCGGATGCCGCAACACATGCTAGTACGCTCGAGCCCGTCACATGATTGAAGAGGGCCTCGAGATCTGTCAGTTCAGTCCCTGTCGTTTCGGTCGCACCGAGCGTTGGCGCCGGATGCGGCAACAGGCGGGCAACAGACTCAGCGCCCAGATGGACTGTCCCACTTCCTGAAGAAGCGATGGTCTTGTGGTAGCCTGGCCGCAGATCCAACGGCTTGCTCCTTGAGTCGCGTCGTCGGCAGGAACCACTCAAGAGGAGTTGTTCTGATGCGGTTAGAGTTCACGCTATCGAACATGCGCGCGATCTTCGAACGGCTCACCCAAGACCAATGCGCGCCAGCAGCAAGGCCTGACCTTGCGTAGACCCAGTGGGCAGGCGACTAGAGGTGCACGGTTGCGGACCCAAGCGAAGCAAACCCGGCTTCTAGACCATCCTCATGACGGAAGGGACCACCCAGGAGCACAGGAAACGAACAGTTCCTCGCAGCCACCGAGGACAACTGGTTTGCCGCGCTGGCCGACGCGGGTGTGCCTGCCCAGACGGGGACCGCACTCGAGGACGCCGTCGCCGCGACCCGAAGTCCGCCCCTCCTTGCCGGTGTCGACTCGGTACTCGAGGACCTCGCGCAGACGAACGCCGCAGTGGATAGTTGCACTGATTACAGGGCGGAGTTCGAATGAGCAGCGTAGCGTCGTAGGCGTCTTCAAAACGGAGGTGTAATGGCATACGAATCTCGATACGACTCGATGCAGTACCGCCGCTGCGGACATAGCGGTCTGAAGCTGCCTGCGATCTCGCTTGGCCTTTGGCAGAACTTCGGCGGCGACCATCCGTTCGAGACGAGCAGGGCGATCGTGACGCGGGCGTTCGACCTCGGGGTCACGCACTTCGATCTCGCCAACAACTACGGCCCTCCCGACGGCTCGGCGGAGGAGACGTTCGGCCGCATCCTGCGCAAGGACCTTGCGGCCTACCGTGACGAGCTCATCGTCTCGACGAAGGCGGGCTATGACATGTGGCCCGGGCCTTACGGCGAGTGGGGCTCGCGGAAGTACCTGCTGGCCTCGCTCGACCAGTCGCTTGCGCGGATGGGGCTCAACTACGTCGACATCTTCTACTCGCACCGCTTCGACCCCGAGACGCCTCTCGAGGAGACGATGGGCGCCCTCG
>Ga0209429_10000655_pt1 | contig 22854 bp, 16 predicted proteins | sample BarGraNGADG00212_3_FD_184493 | JGI IMG/M metagenome (GOLD analysis project Ga0209429, IMG submission 184493) | Arctic peat soil microbial communities from Barrow, Alaska - Barrow Graham LP Ref core NGADG0004-212 (SPAdes) (version 2) | ecosystem: Environmental > Terrestrial > Soil > Wetlands >...
CTTCAAAGCTTTAATAGCATCATCAGGGTTACTACAACGAAGTATTATGACTGATTTTTTCCCCGATGAGAATGCATAAGTATATTCCACACTGATATCCAGGTCTGATAATATCCTGAGGATTTTTGCATAATGTTTTGCCTCATCAGGTACAATGACAGAAATAACTTCCGTAAGATTCACAGTAAACGACTGCTCTTTAAGAAGTCCTTTCGCCTTTTCAGGATCAGAAACAATAAGACGCAAAATTCCGAATTCGGATGTATCAGCAACGCTAAGGGCTGTAATCCTGATGTTCTCTTTTCCAAGAACCTCAAGAACTTCGGTCAGACGGCCCGATTTGTTTTCAAGAAATACCGACAACTGGTGAATTATCATGATATTGGTCTTTTTTGCAAAAATTTAAAAATTCGAAGATAAACAAAAAAGGTAATTGTCATCCTGTCATTGCATGAAGATCACTTTTCAATTCTTATCCGTGCATCGACCACTGTTATGCTATCAGGACTTCCAATCAGAGGATTAAGGTCTATCTCTTTTATCTCTGTTGCATACCTTAATAAACTTGAAAGTCTTACAATTATCTCCCCGAATATTGATTCATTTATTCCCGGCTTTCCCCTTGTCCCGCGAATGATTTTATACGCTTTAAGACTCCGAATCATTGAACGGGCTTCACTTAAAGTCAATGGAGCAAGTCCGGATGAGAAGTCACCCAGAACTTCAACAAATATTCCACCAAGACCGCAAAGGACAATATGCCCGAACCTTGGTTCGTATTTGGCGCCTATAAAAAGCTCCACACCCGATAGCATTTCCTGTACCAGTACCGCTCTGACATCCTTAATACTTTTCATTCTTTTAAATTCAGCCAAAAGATGCCGTTCAGACTTAATATTCAGGGTAACCCCTCCAACATCCGACTTATGGACCGGCCCGACAACTTTTAATGCCAGCGGATATCCAGTCTTATCAGCAAGAAAAATAAGCTCCTCTTTTGTAGAGGCTTCCTCTTCCTTAACAACAGGTATGCTTGCGGCTTTAAGAAGTTGTTGTATAAGAGCAGGTTCCAGATACCCGTTCGGTGCATTGTCAATTATATGCCGGATAAGAGGGATATCAATATTCTCAAGATAAATTTTCTCCCCGGCAGGAAACGGTGTATTGGAAACCTTTGTAAGAGCCCGTCCCAGAACCACTTCATCGGGGAAGTTAACATGACCTTTATCAAGAAAGTATTCCAGTTCACTCGAAGAACTTATGACCGAAGGCAATATCGGAAATAATGGTTTATCGCATTCAATAATCTTTTTATGAAGTAAATCATAGATTTCTGTCATGTCATTTAAACCATTATTGCCGAAAATAACACTCATCCCATCGATTGCGGGAAGCTGTTTGTCGACATATTCAATGACATTATCCAGTTGATCGTTAGTTGCTGTTGCTATCATATCGATAGGGTTTTCAGCTGATGCACCCTGATTCATCATTGAAAGAAGTTTTCCCCGGTCTTCCTCAGTAAGTTTAGGAATATTCATACCTCCGGTCGAAAGAGCATCGGTCAGCATCACCGCCGGCCCTCCGGCATGTGTTATAATAGCTATATTCCTGCCTTTAAGGGGTTTATGCATGAATACCGAAGCTACAGTGGTAAGCTCCTCACGACCGGAACAGCGCACTATTCCGGCTTTTCTGAACAGGGCTTCAACTGCCGAATCGGAAGATGCCATTGCTCCGGTATGAGAAGAGGCAGCACGACTGCCTGCTTCAGTTATCCCGGCCTTTATTGCTGCAATCCTGCATCCTTTTCGAATCAGAGATGAGGCATGATGCAATAACTTGTCGGGATTCCGGATGCTCTCCATATATATCAGCTTGATGGATGAACTAATTTCAGGATCGTAAGTTTTATCCCAATACTCAAGTATCTCTTCCACTCCGGTCTGAGCGCTGTTACCGACTGAGAAAATACTTGAAAAATTCAATCCTTTGGGCATTGCCGATTCTATAATAAAAACTGCTGTAGCCCCTGAACCTGAAACAAAATCGCATCCTTTGCTGTTAAGTTTTGGAACAGGAGAAGTAAAGATGCCGTGGTAAGTCTGTGTGCAAACACCAATACAATTAGGACCTATAAGGCTTGCTCCGGCTTTATTGATAATATCACCGATAGCATTCTCAAGCTGGCGACCCTCCTCTCCTGCCTCGCTGAATCCGGCAGAAATTATAATGAAAGCCTGTGTGTGCTTCTCCTTTATAAGTTTCTCGACAACCGGCAAACATAATTTTGAAGAAATAGCCAGTATTGCCAGATCTGTATCCGGAATTTCAGATAAATCCCTGTACGATTTAATTCCCTGAATAACATCCTGTTTAGGATTAGCAACATAGATTTTCCCCGTATATTTCCCGTCAAGGATGTTCTTCAGGACTTTCCCTCCGGGTTTATAAATATCATCTGATCCACCGACAATGACTATGCTACCAGGATTTATCAGTTTATCATTTATCATATTATAAAGTTGTGGTAAAGTAGTGTACTTTCAAATTCGATGATCTGAATATTGGAGAACTATTACCTGACAAACCAATTAATGAAGCAGGCATCAGGAGCATTAATGATTAAATAAATACTTGACATATAGCAATTTACAAACCAGAAATAATTTGATTAGTTGAAAGCAAGATAGTAAAAATATGGAAGAAAAATAATGAGTTAAAACATGATATTTCGGAGGTGGTGATTTCCTTTATAAAATCTTAACCATCGATATTTGTTATATTTGCAAACTGAAATTAAATTTAATGGCATCGTCAATAAAAGATATACTTTCCATAGATGACTTTTCAAAGGATGATATTATCCGGTTACTTGAATCCGGGGGAGAAGAGAGAACTCTGCTGTTTAAGAGAGCGGCTGAAGTAAAGGAAAAATTCATCGGGAAAAAAGTCTGGTTCAGAGGATTGATAGAGTTCTCCAATATCTGCAGTAAAGATTGTCTCTATTGTGGTATCCGGAAAGGAAATAAAAATCTTGTCCGCTACAACCTCTCAGATGACGAAATAATTGCAGCTGCAAAATTCGCATATGATAACAGATATGGATCAGTTGCACTTCAATCGGGTGAACTTGAAGCCTCTTTTGTTACCGACAGGATTGAGAACCTTCTTTACAGGATTAAGGAATTATCAAACGGGGAATTAGGAGTCACTTTGTCAGTTGGTGAACAGGAACCGGCTGTATATAAAAAGTGGTATGATGCCGGAGCCCACAGGTATCTGCTCCGTGTAGAATCAACAAACAGAAATCTTTACGGTAAAATTCATCCAAACGATGATAATCATAATTTCGACCGGAGACTTAATTGTCTTAAAAGTCTCCAGGATATAGGTTACCAGACTGGTACAGGTGTGATGATAGGATTGCCCTTTCAAACGCCGGGAGACCTTGCAGGAGACCTGGTTTTTATGAAAGAATTCAATATAGACATGTGTGGCATGGGCCCATATATTGAACATGCTGATACACCATTAATTGAATATGCCGAAAAGCTTCTGCCTCTTAAAGAAAGATTTGACCTTACACTTAAGATGATCGCAATCCTCAGGATAATGATGAAGGATATTAACATTGTTGCAGCCACAGCTCTGCAGGCTATTGATCCAATAGGAAGGGAAAAAGCTGTTAAAATAGGCGCTAACATCATTATGCCGAATATAACTCCCGGAAAATACCGCGACAGTTACAGGCTCTATGATAATAAGCCATGCACCGATGATTCAGCCGAAGATTGTCAAAGCTGCCTTGAGGCGCGGGTAAGCCTTGCTGATTCAGAAGTTGTTTACGGGGAATGGGGCGATTCAAAACATTATTATGACAGAAGAAACAGGCTCAATCACCCCGATAAAAAATAATTTTAAAATTTTAACCCTCTTTTTTTGCAATTGAATAAAAAAAAAGTAGGTTTGAAGTCATATTTTAAGTAATGGACGCCATAAAATTAAACATTGGTATTTATTATTATTTTTATTGCAGGCAGATTATGGTAAGACCTGTGATAAATTAGTGATGACAACACAATTTTGAAAACATAAGGCTTGCCGGAAAAATGGTAAGCCTTTTTTATTATAAATAATTATTAACTTACTATAATCATGGAAAAAACTCACAAAAATTGCCCGGTAAAATTCTTTAATGGAAAAGATATCCCGCTTGAGATGCATAAAGTAAGGATTGTTCAGTCTCTAAAACTGGTCCCGGTTGAACGCCGGCTGGAAGCTATAAAAGAGGGTGGATATAATTCATTTTTACTTAAGACAAAGGACATCTTTCTTGACATGCTGACTGACAGTGGTACAAATGCAATGAGCGATGAACAATTGTCTAAAATGTTTGTGGCCGACGATGCTTATGCAGGTTCACAGAGTTTTACAAAATTCGAAAAAAGTGTTCTGGATGTCTTCGGAAAGAAATATGTATTACCTGTACACCAGGGACGTGCAGCAGAGAATATTATTGCAAAAACATTCGTTAAACCTGGATCTTATGTCCCTATGAATTATCACTTTACCACAACACTGGCACATATACAGCTGAACGGGGGCATAGTTGCAGAATTATTTACCCCGGAAGCAATGAAGATTAAAAGCACTCACCCCTTCAAAGGAAATATTGACATCGCCAGGCTCGAAGAGTATATTTTGAACAAAGGACCGAAAAACATCCCGTTTATCAGGATGGAGGCTTCCACCAACCTGATCGGCGGTCAGCCATTTTCTATGGATAACCTTAAACAAGTAAGGCAGTTGGCTGATAAATACAGTTTAATACTGGTTTTGGATGCAAGCCTTATTGGTGAAAATGCTTATTTTATAAAGAAAAGAGAAAAAGGATTTGAAAATGTTTCACTTTCAGCCATTCTTAATCAAATGTGCGATCTCAGTGATATTGTTTATTTCTCGGGAAGAAAAGTGAGTTCTTCACGAGGCGGGGCTATCTGCACAAACCGGTCTGATCTGTATTACCTTATGAGAGACCTGGTTCCTCTTTATGAGGGTTTTCTCACCTATGGAGGAATTTCAATACGTGAAATTGAGGCAATGGCGGTTGGTTTACATGAAACCACTGACGAAAATGTTGTAGGTCAATCTCCTTCCTTTATCAATTATATGGTCACGGAACTTGACAAGCTCGGGCTACCGGCAATTATGCCCGGTGGAGCACTTGGATGCCACGTAGATGCCAGACAGTTCCTTTCACATATACCCCAGAGCGAATACCCGGCAGGTGCACTTGTTGCTGCCTACTACATTGTTTCCGGTAACCGGGGTATGGAAAGGGGAACAATGAGCAGCATCCGCGATGAAAAGGGTAACGATATCCTTGCAGACCTGGAACTAATGAGGCTCGCATTTCCTCGCCGTGTTTTTACTCTGTCGCAGGTTGAATATGCTATAGATCGACTTAACTGGCTGTATCAGAACAGACAACTGGTGGGTGGCCTCAGGTTTGTTGAAGAACCTCCGGTACTCCGGTTTTTTACCGGACGCCTTGAACCTATTGGCAACTGGCCAGATAAGTTGATGGAAAAATTCAGAGCCGATTTTGGAGATAGCCTTTAATAATTCCCCAATAATTCAATTATAGAAATAATGGCGACAAAACTTTTCCTTGGATTAATGCTCTTCTTTTCGAGTACATTTCTCTCTATATCCCAAATTTTACCTTCTCCAAAACAACATTTTGGATTTTCTATAGGTGAAAATTATAAACTTGCTAATTATACTCAAACTGAAGCTTATTTTAAGAAGATTGCTTCCGCTTCGAACAGGGTAAGTCTGGTCAATATGGGACCGACTGAAGAAGGACGTTCTCAGTATATGATGATAATTTCTTCACCGGAAAACATTAAAAATTTAACCCGGTACAAGGAAATATCACAGAAACTCGCACGTGCAGAGAATATTTCAGATGAGCAAGCCAGGGAAATGGCCATTAAGGGGAAAGCAGTGGTATGGATTGATGGTGGACTTCATGCAACAGAAACAGTGGGAACCCATCAGCTGATTGAAACTATCTGGCAACTTGTAAGCAGAAATGATACGGAAACATTAAGAATCCTTGACGAGGTCATTATTCTTATGGTCCATGCAAATCCTGATGGACAGGAACTGGTTTCTGACTGGTATATGAGTAATCCTGATTCTTTAAAAAGATCATTTTCCCAACTCCCCAGACTGTATCAGAAATATGTTGGTCACGATAACAACCGTGATTTCTATATGATGAATATGAAGGAGACACAGAATATCAGCAAACAACTTTTTATTGAATGGATGCCCCAGATTATTTACAATCATCACCAGTCTGGTCCGGCAGGTTCAGTTGTTGCAGGACCTCCTTATCGCGATCCGTTTAATTATTTGTTTAATCCATTGGTAATAACAGGAATCGATGCAGTTGGTGCGGCCATGGTCAGCAGACTAAATCTTGAAGGAAAACCGGGATATACCGAACGTGGCGGATCTCAGTTTTCGACCTGGTACAACGGCGGTTTGAGGACCACCACTTATTTTCACAACATGATCGGGTTACTCACCGAAATTATCGGGAACCCCACTCCATTATCCATTCCATTTGTTCCGTCACGTCTTATTCCCAGCGGTAATACTCCTTATCCTGTAATACCTCAAAAGTGGTTTTTCAAAAAATCTATCGATTATTCTCTATCATTAAACTATGCGGTTCTGGATTATTCTGCCCGAAACCGTGAACATATGCTTTATAATATTTATAGTATGGCAAAAAGTTCCATCGAGGCCGGGAACCGCGATAACTGGACTATATCTCCCAAGCGTATTAAGGAAATCAATAATACCTTTGAAAAGGATCAAAAAAATAAAAAAAGTACCGATTCCTCAAATAATTCATTCAGGGGAAATCAGGGTATATTACCTCTTGAGTATTACAATATATTATTAAAAGATTCTACACAGCGCGATCCCCGCGGGTATGTTATACCGGAAGGACAACCGGATTTTCCAACTGCTGTAAAGTTTGTTAATGCACTGATTCAGGCAGGTATAAGTGTTTCCAAAGCAGTGGCCGACTTTAATATTGAAGGAAATAGTTATCCGGCAGGTTCTTATATCATAAAAACTAATCAGGCATTTCGTCCACATATCCTGGATATGTTTGAGCCACAGGATTATCCGAATGATTTCTTATATCCCGGAGGTCCTCCTGTCGCTCCATACGACATGGCCGGCTGGACCCCTGCCTATACTATGGGATTTAAGTTCAAAAGAATATTGAATGCATTTGATGGTCCATTTCAATCAATACCTTATGGCGAAATCCAGTCTCCTCGTGGAAACTTCATTTCTTCCTCACAGGTAGCTGGTTACATTCTGGATTCAAGGTGCAACAATTCTTTTGTTGCGGTGAATGATCTTATTCATTCCGGAATTAATGTTTATCGATTAAAAAATAAACCCGACGGCACTAATGGGTTGGGACAAGGTTCCTTTTTCATTCCTGCCAGCCCGAAAGCCAGGACCATTCTCGAAAAAGCTTCAACCGATTTTAGTCTGGATGTTAAATCAATAAGTAAACGTCCGGTCAATCTCACCGGCAGGGTCTCCCCATTGCGTGTAGCACTTTGGGATATGTATGGAGGATCTATATCATCAGGCTGGCTCAGGTGGATATTTGAGCAGAATCATTTTTCCTTCAAAACTATATATGCCAAAGAGATAAATGCCGGAAACCTGCGAAAAAAATATGATGTAATTATTTTTGTAAGCGGTGCCATTCCTCCCCTTTCTCCGATAGAACAACTTCCTTCAAGGGATACGATGAAATTAAAAGATATTCCTGCGGAGTACAGGGCACAATGGGGAAAGATCAGTGCTGATACTTCAATTGTCTCTTTAAAAAGCTTTATGGAATCAGGAGGTTCAGTAATAACCATTGGGACTAGCACAAATCTTGCGTACCACTTAAAATTAGCGGTAACCAATGCTCTGGTTGAGATGAAGAATGGGAAACTGGTTCAGTTACCATCAGACAAATATTATATTCCCGGCAGCATAATGCATGTCAAAGTCGATCCTGCTCAACCTTCTGCATGGGGAATGGAAGCGGAAGCAGATGTTTTGTTTGATTCCAGTCCGGTATTCAGGCTAACACCTGAAGCTCAAACCAGCGGAAAAATAAAGCCCCTGGCATGGTTCGGTTCGGCTCAAACACTTCGCAGTGGCTGGGCCTGGGGACAGGAATATTTACAGGACGGCGTAGCAGCCTTCGAAGCTTCGGTTGGTTCAGGCAAGCTATTTGCCTTTGGACCGGAGATTACTTTCAGGGCGCAAACATACAGCACCTTCAAATTAATTTTTAACCAGCTTTATTCGGGGTATTGATTTTTATTGTTATTTTTGTAACAGTACATTTCTGAGAAACGGTTGACCCTTTTTCGAAGTATGTACGGGAATATTTAAGCGCATATCCAATCCAAAAGAGCATCTGATGGAAAAGAGAATTGGTACAATTACGATCTTAATCAAAGGTAAAGCGTCTGTCCCTGCAGTAAATACTTTATTATCGGAATACAGCGCGATTATTCTTGCCCGTCAGGGGCTGCCTATTCACCATCGCAATATTAATGTTATCTCTCTTGTTATCGAAGGAACCACCGAGATAATCAGTGCTCTTACCGGAAAGATTGGACGGCTGAAAGATGTTGAAGTCAAATCTATTCTTACAAAATACAAGGAGGAGCAAAATCATGAACAAGAACGAACGCAACAAGGTATTTATTGACAGGGATAAATTATACTCACTCATAGAAGGGAATACTCCCTCTGAAAGCCAGGTAAATACTATTCTTAACAAATCATTGAAGCTTAAAGGCTTATCTCTTGAGGACGTAGCTATACTTTTGCGTGTGGAAGAGCCCGCTGTGATACATAAAATTATGGAGACAGCGCATACCGTTAAGGAAGAGATATATGGAAAAAGGCTGGTGTTCTTTGCTCCTATTTATACAGGAAATGTTTGCATAAATAACTGCACCTACTGTTCTTTCAGACGCGATAACAAACTTATTAAGCGGAAAGTTCTTTCAATGGAGGAGATTGCAGAAGAGACAAGGACACTTCTTCGTGAAGGTCATAAAAGAGTCCTTCTTATCTGCGGTGAAAGCAAGCGCAACGACACCGACTATATGGTAGAGGCTATTCGCACAACTTATGCTGCCAGAGAACATGGAGTCAGGGATTATGTCCGCCGTATCAACGTGGAACTAGCGCCGATGGAGGTTGAGGACTTTGCTAAACTTAAAGCTGAGAAGATAGGAACTTATGTCTGCTTCCAGGAGACATACGACCCGGTATTATATGAAAAATTCCATCCCACCGATACTAAAAAGGGAGATTATGAATATCGCCTTACAGTTATGGACAGGGCAATGGAAGGTGGTATAAACGATATCGGTATTGGAGCTTTGCTGGGGCTGATTGATTACCGTTTTGAGGTTCTTGCAATGATGGAACATGCTTTCCATCTTGAAAGGGCATTTGGAGTCGGTCCCCATACGGTTAGTGTACCTCGTATCGAACCTGCTATAGGTGCTCCTAATGCTAATCAGATACCTTCAAAGGTAAGTGACAATGATTTTAAAAAACTTGTTGCAATAATACGAATAGCGCTGCCTTATACAGGAATGATCCTCAGCACACGCGAAAATGATACCATGCGCAATGAGCTCATTCATTATGGTATAAGCCAGATATCGGCCGGATCACGTACGAACCCCGGAGCATATACCCACGAAGAGGAACAGACGGGCAGCCAGTTCTCACTGGGCGACCACCGTACTCTCGACCAGATAATATCATCATTGGCCGACGAAGATTTTATACCCTCCTTCTGCACGGGCTGTTACCGTAAAGGAAGAGTTGGCCAGGATTTTATGGACCTCGCCAAACCGGGCCTTATCAAACAATATTGTATGCCAAATGCACTCTTCACTTTTAAAGAATACCTCGAAGATTTTGCCTCCCCTGAAACCAAGGCAAAAGGATTGTCGGTAATTAATAAATTGGTCGGTGAAGTGGAGAACAACACGCTGAAAACGAAAATTTCAAGTAGCCTTTTGTCAATCAATGAAGGAGAACGGGATATCTATTTTTAGTAGATAAGTTCCGATATCTCTTCTTTTCCTGAATTAAGCTTCAGGATAGTCTTACTTTCAGAAAGATCGACTGATCCATGTATCTTTTTGTGGAAGAAGATGGTAATATTTCTATTTAGAGTAAAACCTTGATTATCAAAAATATTCAGAAGCACTTCGCTGGCAGTACCGGGTTTCTGATGTATAATCACCATTCCTTTTGAACTATTGAAATCAGATTTGACAGATACGGCATAAATGCCGGGCGGGGGTAAAAGCTTGCATTCTTCTGTTATAGGTATTTTTGAAAGGGGAAGAGTACCTGTAAATCCTTCAAATATAAATTGTTCTGTTTTCCCCATAATTATATAATAGTGATCGAGGTATGCGTTTGCTCTTTGAATATAACCGTCACTGATTGCCTGCCGTATTTTTGTCGAGCTTACAGTTTCGTGGTAAACTTCCTGTTCGGGGATCTCTTCAGCTTCAAAGCTGTATTTTTCGCGCCATGCCCATAGTTTTTTGTAATCGCCCTCTTTGTTAAATCCGAAATGATGATTAAATCCTGCAACAATGATCCTGGCCCTTAAGATACCATGAAGAAAATCTCTTACGAATTGTTCACTTGTAATTTCCGAAAACTCCTTTGTGAATGTAATAATAATGACATTGTCAAGACCGGCTTTCCGTAAAAGCTCAAGTTTTTCTTCCTGTGAATTAATAAGCTTCAATCCTTTGCCTATGCTATCGGGATAAAGAACTTTCCGGGGGTGGGGATCGAAGGTGATAAGGACAGATTCTCCGTTTTCTTTTTCAGCCAGCTTCTTAAGCCGGTTCAATATTGTTTTATGTCCTATATGAACACCGTCGAATGATCCGGTTGTCACAACTGCATTTGTTATGATCTTTGCTTCTTCAAAGCTTCTGAAAATCTTCATATTGGAAGCAGTGAACCTATAGTCTGTTTTCTTTGACAAAATATGCAACCTTCTCAATAGAGGTTATCATATCATATTCTTCAAGGTAAATATCTGAAGGTACATTCAGAGAAATGGTTGTAAAATTCAGTATCCCTTTTATTCCAAACCTTACTGCCTCTTCTGCTATTTCACTGGCAAAATCGGGGGGTACGGTAAGAATGGCTATACTTATATCAAGCTCTTTCACAATCCGTTCCATATCCTGGTAAGAATAACACTTAACACCTGAAATGACCTTATTAATCTTCTGGGGATCATTGTCGAAAGATGCAACCAGGTTTAGTTTTGATCTTTTCCCCTTAAAATAGCCGGTTACTGCCCGTCCAAAGTTCCCGATACCAATAATGGCTACATTCAAACTCACCGGGGAATCGATTATTTTTCCGATTGTATCAATCAGTTCTCTGACATCATATCCTTTTCTGAGAACGCTTGAATAGCCAATCAGCATAAGATCACGCCGGACCTGAACAGCAGTAATATGTATGCGGGCTGCCAGGTCATGTGAAAAAATAAAGTTTCTTTTTTCATTGAGACATTCCAGAAGTGTTCTTCTGTACTCGCTAAGCCTTTCAACAGTTTTTCCAGGTAGTTTTGTCATTTTTTATGTAATAGTTAAAGGTTTCTTTGGTAATCTGATTGTGAATGTAGTCCCTACATCAGGTGTACTTTCAACATTTATTGTTCCATTGTAAAGTTCAATAACTTTTTTAACAATTGATAAACCCAGACCACTTCCTGAAATATTCCTTGTCTTTTCGTTTTTTATCCTCACAAACTCCGCGAAGAGGTTTTCTGAATCTGTTTTATTTATTCCAATTCCTGTATCAGAGACTATAATAATTACCTCACTATCAGAACAATCAATTGTGATTTCTGCTTTACCGCCAGTTTTATTATACTTGACAGCATTTGAAATGAGATTGTTTAATACAATTTCCATATCCGACGGATCAGCCATAATAACGGCATCAGACCGTACATCGAGGTTAATATTAACCTCCATCTGAATGGCATAAGGCTGGACAGTAACAATTGCATTTGATGCTATCTCAGCAAGGTCAACTTCCTGAATTTTTTCTTCTTTCCGTTCAAGCCTTATTTTCGTAAAATCAAGGAGATCCATAATAAGGTTTCTCATTCCCTGTATCCGCTGAAGCGACCGGTCAATCGGATCTGCATAGTCTTCAATACGGTCACCCGCCTGCTTTTCCTGCATCATCCTGAGGTAACCTTCTATAGCATTAAGGGGAGCTTTCAGCTCATGGGACAAAACAGAAAGAAACTGGTAACGGATTTTTTTACCATCCTGGTTCAGTTTATGAGTTATCCTTTTAAGGTATTGCTGCTTTGTAATGTTTTCGATACTGGCTTTAAGCTCCTGTGGGGTGAAAGGCTTTGGAATGAAATCAGTAGCTCCATCACGTGTTGCCCTGACAGCAACGTCCAGCGATGCGTAAGAAGTGATCATTGCAACAACAATGTCATAGTTTTTTTTCCTGACATATTCCAGCACCTCAACACCCTGTATTCCGGGCAGTTTATTATCAAGAAGAAGAATATCAGGTTTATCGCGGTCAAGTATTATGATTCCATCCTCACCTGTTGCAGCCTCTATAACCTCAAATGTATAATCTTCATCCATAAATGGATAGGTAACATGGAAGTTATTAAGTATTCTGGAGACTCCCGACCTGATGCCAGGTTCATCATCGATAACCAGTACTTTTAAGATGGCCATCTTACAGTTTTAAAAGTTTCATTACTTCCTGATCAAGTTGTTCAGGCCTTATTCCTTTCTCGAGGTACCGGTCAGCTCTGATCCACGATTTTTCATTTTCCGAATCGAGACTGAATGATAATCCTGTCTCATGCGACACTGCAGTTGCAAGAATAACAGGAACATCAGGATATTTCTTCTTCAACTTATAGCATAATATGAAACCGCTATCGTCACTTTCCATCATCAGGTCGAAAATTGCAAGATCGGGCCTGAACCGGGATATAACGGATTCTGCTTCAGCCTGACTTTCGACCGTAACAGTTTTGTAACCTGCTTTTTCCAGATAATAATGAGTCTGAAAAAGATAATCCGGATCATCATCTGCAATCAATATAGTGTAATCACTTTTCTTCATTTCAATACAAATTTCTAAAAAATCATTAAATCAGAGCATTAATATGATAAATATGATTTATTGTTAATTTTTTAACGATCGGTTTAAATTCTGCTTTATACAGTTTTCGAAATAAATTAATAATTTTTGCCTTTAAAAAACCCACTCCTAACCCTTTATCCCTTCCTTCTCGGCAATACAATTTTAAAACTCGTGCCCGTTGGTCCCTTAGCCGGGTCGGTATTTGATTCTGCTGTTATCTGTCCCTTATGCATTTTTACTATACCATAAGCTGTTGCTAGGCCCAGACCTGTACCGATACCTATTGCTTTTGTTGTAAAGAAAGGTTCAAATATCTTGGCACGATCATCCTCCTTAATGCCGGTTCCTGTATCTTTTATAATAATGATGACGTCTCCGAGAGTATCCTCCAGCTTTATGGTAATTTTTCCTCCCACCGGCATTGCATCTATCGCATTCTTGATAAGATTAGTAATTACCTGCATCATCTGTTCCCTGTCGAGCATAGCTTCGGGGTTAGTTGAGTTATCCATAATATTGATGCTGACATTATCAGGGACAATCAGACTTTCGAGGCTGTTATTGATAAGTTCCTTAATATTAACCAGTTGATGATTCACTTGATTCTTCCTGGCAAAATTGAGTAATCCTGAAACAATTTTCTTGCATCTGCCGGCCTGTTCAACAATTAATTTGAGGTCTTCCCTCACAGGGTCTCCCTCGGCACTCTCTTCATAAAGGATATTGCTGTACATTATCACCACTCCGAGAGGATTATTAAGCTCATGAGCGATACCTGCCGAAAGTTGACCCATATGTGCAAGCTTTTCAGATTGTTTAAGAGCCTGTTTCATTGAGCTTAGCTTTTCGTTTGACAGGGCAAGATCTTTAACTGATTTATGCAGCTTATCGATTGTATAAGGAAGACACATTTCCACCTCAGCCAGACCTTTTTTGATAGCGATTGCATGTTCAACACAGCTTTCATAGCCACAGGCGCCACAGTCGAGTTGATCTTTTTTGGTCCTCTTGCCCATTGAGATCAGAACTTCATTAACCTCTCTTTCTTCAGGAAGATCAACCCTGTGCTCTTCCGGCTTATGACGAAAAGAGAGGTCAAGTTCAGTGAAACCATCAAATGCTTTCTGCCAGCTGTCAAAGTCTATTTCCTTCATCTTTGCACTGGCGTAAGAACTGACAAGAGCTCTCCTGTTATATTGTTTCCCGTTTTTTGACAACCCCGGACCCATAATACATCCTTCGCAGCAGAGCAGCTCCATGTGCTGATTCTTTATTAATCCGGCTTCAAGCTCTTTCAAAGCTTCCTGAAAATCAATTCTCCCTTCTGCAGCAATTATATTTCCGGTTATTGCATCATCATTAATATTTGCTGTCTGAAGCAATCCCCTTGTAACAGGGAAGATTGCACCTCTCCCGCCAAATGGCGGATCAAAATCAGTCGGTTTGGTGTTATCAGCTGTTATACCCAACTGTAACAGGAGATCTCTGAGTTCCGTGTAGGTAATAGCTTCATCTATTTCGGTGCTTTCAGCTTTTTTTGCCACGCAGGGTCCAATAAATACAATCCTGGTTTCCTTTCCATATTCCTCACGGATAACCCTGCTCATTGCTACCATGGGTGATACTATAGGTGCCAGTTTATCAACCAGTGCCGGATGATAAAATTTTATATAGTTAACAATTGATGGACAATCGGAAGATATGTAATAATTATGATTCCCGTTGACCAGTTTCTTATATCTGTCTGCCACCAGGTCAGCGCCAAATGATACTTCGGCAACATAATCGAATCCAAGGGATTTTATCATTCCCACAAGGATACGATGATCGGGGTAGTCGGAAAACTCTGCCGGGAAGCTTGGAGCTACAATTGCAGCCACTTTTGTTTCACTTTCTATGAGTTTCATTACCCTGTCGGTGGTATTAAGAAAGACCTTTGCTCCCTGGCTGCATACCTTTGTACAGTTCCCGCACGCTATGCACCGTTCGTCGATTACTTCTGCTTGTCCTCCAACTATACGAATAGCTTTTGCAGGACACTCCCTTACGCAGGTGTAACATGTGCGGCAAAGTTCTTTTATTGTATAAACAAGCATGGCAAATTCATTTTACAATCAAAGTAAAACGTTTCTCTTCTCAAAATGAGTAATAAATATCTTTTTGTCTGCAATATCCTTATTTTCTTTCAAAAGCTTATCATATAAATTTATGACAGAAGGTGATTTACAAGGCAGATTAATAGCTTCGGTTTCATCGGACTGGTAAATGAGCCGGACCCTGTTCTTAATATCTTCTTTCGACATATTGAAGGATAGACCGGCGCCATGGACACAACCACCCGGACATGTCATAACTTCCACAAGGTCGTAATTTTTTCCCGATGCCAATGATGAACGGAGTTTTTCCATACCCGTAAGTCCGTCTACAACAGCTACTTTCAATTCATAATCTCCAACCGGTATTTCCACCTCCCTGAATGAACCGGCAGATCGAAGCTTTTTAATAAGCTGCCTGTCAACCTCTTTCTTAAGTTTCAAATAGTAATAGGATCGAATCACACCCTCTGCCAATCCTCCTGATACTTCAGCCAATACAGCAGAAGAACTTCTTCCTGACAGTGGTTCATCGGCAGGTTCCTGATCAATATTAGTTGTATCTATGCCATATAATCTAATTAGCCTGGCAAGTTCCCTGACTGTCATTACAGAATCCACATCACTTATTCCTTTCCTCATCATTCCATCACGCCGGGCTTCGAACTTCATTGCCATACATGGTGTTGCCGAAACGGAAAAAACATTTTCCGGTTCAACACCATGCTGATTTGCAACAAGTGTTTTAATGAGCACACCTGTTATCTGCTGCGGTGATTTTACGGTTGATAACCTGGGGATCAGTGATGGAATAAACTGCTCGACATATTTAACCCATGCCGGACAGGCTGAAATATATAAAGGGCCTTCGGTTTTATTCTCAATTTTTTCCGATAGCTGTCCTGTGATCTCTGTTATACAAATATCAGTGCCTGTTCCGGTTGAATAGACCCTGTCGAAGCCTATCTTGCGTAAGACCGAATTCAGCTTTCTGTCAAATTCCCTGGTGTATTTCAATCCAAACTCTTCTGCAATTCCTGCAGTTACAAGCGGGGAATACTGAATAACTTTTACCATTCCCGGTTTATTAAGATACTCCTGCACCTCGTTAATATCATGTTTTTCATGAAGAGCTCCTGTCGGACATACGAGGACACACTGACCGCAGTGAATACAACTTGAAAAGTTGAAATCCTTGTCCATTGCTGTACCTACGTGTGTGTTTTTTCCTTTGTTAATAAAATCGATTGATGTTGAGGTAATTACCTCTTCACATACTCTGATACATCTTCCACACAGGATGCATTTTGAAAGTTCACGGACAATAGCCGGACTTGACTGATCGAGACGAGGTTTTGTTTTTTTCCCGCGGATACGGCGTTCCCTGATATTCAATTCTTCTGAAAGACGCTGAAGTTCGCAGTTCAGATTCCTTTCGCAATAAAGACAATCATCAGGGTGGTTCGAAAGGAGAAGCTCCACAATGGTTTTTCTTGCAGTGATCACCCTGGGGGAGTGTGTTCTAATCTTCATCCACTCCTCAACCGGCTGAGAGCATGCCGTAACAAGCCTGTCGCGACCTTCAACTTCGACTACACACATCCTGCAGGCTCCTGTGGGAGTAAAATCTTTCATCCGGCAAAGAGTCGGAATAATGATCCCATTCCGATTCAGGGCCAAGAGTATTGTTTCTCCCTTTTCAGCTTTGATTTTTTTATTATTTACCTGTATTGTAAAAAACATAAAGGTTATTTAATTGTAATTGCACTGAATTTACAAATATCGAAACAGATACCACAGGCGATACATTTTTCCTCAACGATAAAAAATGGCTGAAGCCTGGTTCCGTATATTGCATTCACCGGACATTTTGCAGCACAAGCTGTGCAACCGGTACATTTATCAACGTCAATAGAAAAAGTTCTCAGTCCCCTGCAGAAATTAGCACGGCATTTCCTGTCGAAAATATGTTCCTCGAACTCATCCCTGAAGTTTTTCAGAGCGCTGACGAAAGGATTGGGAGCTGTTTGTCCAAGGCCGCACAGGGAAGTATCTTTCATCACGGAAGCAATTGTCTCAAGCTGCATCACTCCCTTAAAACGTTCAAGAGTTGTTCCTGATTCCTCGTTTAAAGGTTTTCTTATCACATTCTCAAGTATTTCGAGCATCCTTCCGGTACCTTCACGGCAAGGGATGCATTTGCCGCAGCTTTCATTGCGAATGAATTCCATATAGTATCTCACAAGGTCGACCATACAGGTTGTTTCATCAATTATTACAAATCCTCCTGCACCCATTCCTATTCCCTTTTCTTTCATAACGTCGAAATCGACAGCAAGATCCAGATCTTCACTTTTGACAAAAGAGCCTGATGCTCCACCAAGCTGAATTGCCTTAAACTCTTTTCCGTCTTTTATCCCATCGGCAATATCATCAAGAATGGTTTTCAGGGTTGTGCCCATTTCAACTTCCACCACACCTGACATACGACCCCTGCCGGCCAGAGCAAAAACTTTCGTTCCGGGACTGTTTTCTGTTCCCAGGCTGCGGAACCATTCGGGTCCGTTTTGCATTATCAGAGGTACATTCATTAGTGTCTCCACATTGTTTATCACGGTTGGCTTGCCATACAAACCAGCTGTTGTGGGGAAAGGAGGTTTAAGCTGTGGCATACCTCTTTTACCTTCCAGACTATTGACAAGAGCTGTCTCTTCACCACAAACAAATGCTCCGGGCTCATGTTTGACGACAATATCGAGGTTATATCCGCTTGAGAAAATATTATGACCAAAGATTCCGTAATCTCTTGCAATATCAATAGACTTCTGAAGCTTTCGCCTGGCAAGATCAGACCCTGATCTGACGTAAATTATTGCATTGGATGCTCCGATTGCATAAGCAGCAATTGCCGTACCTTCAATAAGACGGTGAGGATCACTTTCAAGGATTGTCCGGTCAGTAAAAGCCCCGGGGTCACTCTCTTTTGCATTACAAATGACATATCGTGAATTTGACCCGGTATTAAGAGCATTTTTCCATTTAAGGCCGGTGGTATATCCTCCCCCGCTCCTTCCCCTTAAACCACTGCGTTCAATTATTTCACAAACCTCTTCATAGGTGTAATGCCGAATAGCTTTAACAAATGCGCGGTATCCGCCCCTGGCAATATACTCATCAATATTTTCGGGATCATAACAACCGCAGTTACCAAGTATTATGCGTTTCTGCCGGGCGAAGAATGGCAGTTCATTAAAAAACGGGATCCCTGGCCACAATCCGAATCCATTTGGTCCCATCTGACCTGCCATGTCTTCCTCATTGATATCATTGTGGAATACGCCATTAAGAAGCGGCTCGACTTTTTCTTCCGTTATATTCCTGAAATAGAGTTTATTCTTACCCGGAAGTTGTATGCAAACCAGAGGTTCAAAATTTGTCGGTCCGGTACAACCCATTCTTATCAGCAGCGCATCAGGTTCATTCTCGGCAATATAAGTATTGACAGCTTCAATTGTTTTTTCCGATCCTGCAATAATACTGCTTGTACCAGATGATACATAAACTACAGGAAGGTCCGTTTTTTCCCTGCGTATCTGCTGAAGCGCCTTCTCAGTCTCCGGTGGTAAAGTATCTGACTCAAACAGAAGGACCTTTTCAATAAGAAATCTTTTTAGATCTTCCATTTAGTCATTTTCAATAACATATTTCAGTTTGCTGATAAGTTCAGGCAATTGATCAGCTTTTATGTTGGTTCTGTATTCTCCGTTAATTTGAATTACAGGTCCATTTGAGCAGCCACCCATACATGTTACCAGCTCAAAGCTGATATTCCCATCCCTGGTAGTCTGTCCCGGCTGAATTCCTGTAAGTTCCTTTATTTTATTTATGTTGGCAAGTGATCCGTTAAGGTAGCATGAAGTTCCATTGCAAATCCTGATATGTATTTTACCCCTTGGGACAAACCTGAACTGATCATAAAATGTGGCCAGACCATAAATTTTGGTTGTGCTAAGCCCCAGGTAATGCCCCACTTTGACAATAGATTCTTCAGAAAGGTAGCCTGCTTCTTCCTCTATTTCCTGAAGCAATGGAATAAGTTCCTCTCTTCTTCCGGGTTTATATTTTTTAATAATTGAATCAAGCTCTGATGCCATCCTGATAAATAATAATGTATTACACAAATATAGTTTATTTTATTGTTAATAAATAAACATTGTTATTTTATTAACAATAAAACTGTAATTTTCGCGATACAATAAATTAATTGTATTATATTGATTATCATTTATTTAATATACATTATACAAATAGTTTTTATTTTTCCCTATCTGGCTGTTTAGAAAAAGTGATCCATTTTGAATACAATAATTTGAATTTCTGATAAAACCATTAAGAATTCACTAAAGAAATAATTACTACTTTTGATGTTGTTGTTTATTAATGAACAGTAAATGATGGCTCAAAGAGTTGAAATGCATATTTGTCTGGGAAGTTCCTGTTTCTCAAGGGGTAACAAAGATGTTGTCATGTTCATAAAGGATTACATGCGAAAAAATCATCTGGAGGATAAATTCATTTTTAAAGGCGCCCGATGTATGGGTCATTGCAGCAACGGACCGAATATTATGATAAATGATGAGTTAATCGAAGGAGTTAATCTTTCGAAGATAGAAAGCATTCTCGAAAGAGAGGTTGCCAGATTAAAATAGAAAATAAAATCAGGATTGGGATGGATAAAAGAAAACCAGTTCTCATTATAAACGACAAGAAATGCAGAAATTCATATTCCTGCGTTCGTGTCTGCCCTGTCAATGCCATTGAGGTCAAGCCACAGAAGCCGCATCCGTATATTATTCCTGAAAGATGCATCGGATGTGGGTTATGTTATGTCTCATGCACTCCGCATGCCATTGAATTCCGTGATTCAAAGGATGAGGTAAAATTGCTTCTGTCATCAGAAAGAAAAACAGCTGCTCTTATAGAACCGAGTATTGCTTCTGAGTTTGATGACATAACAGATTACAGGAAGTTTGTGACGATGATCCGTCAGCTTGGTTTTGATTATGTTCATGAAGTCTCTTTCGGAGTTGACCTCATTGCTGGATCCTATGCAAAACTGTTCAGTAAAGCTGAAGGAAAATATTATATTTCAGCTAATTGTCCTTCTATTGTTAAGCTGATTGAAAAATTTAATCCTGACCTGGTTCCGAACCTGGCACCGCTGGTCTCTCCGATGATAGCTACCGCAATGGTTGTGAAAGATTTATATGGCCCTGAAGTGGCGACTGTTCAAATCGGACCATGTATAGACGCAAAAGATGAAACATTTATTTACGAATCAGGAAAACTTGTTGACAGTGTTCTGACGTTTATTGAACTGCGACAGCTTTTTGAAGAGTTCAAAATACAGGAGAGGCTTGTTAAAATGTCGGAATTTGACCCGCCCCACGGGAACTGGGGAGCCCTCTACCCTCTTCCGGCCGGCATAATACAGGCAGGCGGTATAAAACGTGATATGGTTTCGAGCCGGGTAATAACTGCTTCAGGAAAAGAGGAAATACTTGAAGCTATAAATGATTTCGATAAATATATCGACACGATACACCACCATTTTAATCTCTTTTTCTGTCATGGATGTCTGCTTGGACCAGGAATGGAGCACCACACAGAACGGTTCAGGAGGAGATCGCTGGTAAGACATTATGCTGAGAAAAGAGTGGGAAAACTCGACACTGCATTATGGCAGAAAAACATGAATAAATGGTCAAAACTTGACTTTTCCAGAACTTTTACCCCGAATGATCAGCGCATTCCCGATCCTCCCCAGGAAGCTATAGACGAGATACTTAAGATAATCGGCAAACATAATCCGGATGATGAGATTAACTGCGGAGCATGTGGTTATACATCATGCCGTGAATTTGCCTCTACTGTTGCAAAGGGGCTTGCAGTACCGGAAATGTGCCATACCTTCAATCTCAGGAATAAACAGGAATATATTGAAACATTAAGGCAAACAAACAGGAAGCTGGCCGACACAAAAGAAGCTCTTAAAGAATCGGAAGAACTTGCTAGAAGGGAAAAAGAGATTGCCCAGAGCGCTTCCGACATGATGAATAACATGCTTGAAAAGCTGCCTTCCGGTGTAGTTATTGTGGATAACAATCTTAAAATACTTCATTCAAACCAGAGCTTCATTAATATTATAGGAGAAGATGCCAGGGCAATTTCCGATGTGATACCCGGGCTTGCAGGTGCTGATATCAAAACCCTGATTCCATTCAATATTTATAACATGTTCACTTTCGTGATAAAGGAAGATCAACCTGTTGTGAGCAAAGATGTCCATCTTGAGGACAAGATGCTGAACATTTCGATATTTCCCATCAAGAAAAATAGGATGTGCGGAGCGATAATACGCGATCTTTATTCTCCTGAGGTTCAGGGAGAAGAAGTAACTAACAGGGTAAGTGAAGTGATTGATAAAAATCTTGAGATGGTACAAAAGATAGGATTCCTTCTTGGTGAAGGTGCCTCTGAAACAGAACAGATGCTTAACTCAATAATTGAATCATATAAATCAAAAAAGAGTAATCTGAAAAATAATCAAAAGTGATAGTTTGTGAGAAAAGACTTCTATATTGAGGTTAACAGCCAGCAAAAGAGCTATGACGGAGAGAGAATTTGCGGCGATGTATTCCTTTACAGGTATATTAAAGAAGAAGACAGGGTAATAGCCGTATTATCCGACGGGATGGGGCATGGTGTAAAAGCAAATATCCTCGCCACTCTCACAGCTACTATGGCGCTCAATTTCACACAGGAACATAAGGATGTGGACCGTATAGCCGAAATAATAATGAATACCTTGCCTGTGTGCAGTGAGAGAAAAATAAGCTACTCGACCTTTACAATAATTGATATAGAGAGCAGTGGTCGCGTCAACATTCTTGAATACGATAATCCATCAACTATAATCCTGAGAGGCAACCAGTTATTTGATCCGTCGTGGAGCAAAGTTGAGCTGAAAAAAGGGAAGAATTCCGGAAAGATACTCAAAAGCTGCACCTTCGTACCTGCAAAAGAAGACAGAATAGTTTTCTGTTCTGATGGTGTTTCGCAGAGCGGTATGGGCAGCGAAGCTTTCCCCTTTGGCTGGGAAAGGGATAATATCGCTGATTATGCTGCCCGGCTGGTCAACAGCGAGGCATCAATCTCTGCAATGATGCTTGCCGGAAAAATAGTCACAATGGCTCATAAAAATGATAATTATAAAGCCAGGGACGACATCAGTTGTGCAACAATATATTTTCGTGACCCTCGCAAATTGCTTATCTGTACCGGTCCGCCTTATGAAAAGGATAAAGATAAAGAGCTTGCAGAAAAGGTAAGCGGATATACCGGTAAAGTAATCCTCTGCGGAGGTACTACAGCAGATATTGTTGCC
>Ga0209429_10000656_pt1 | contig 22848 bp, 23 predicted proteins | sample BarGraNGADG00212_3_FD_184493 | JGI IMG/M metagenome (GOLD analysis project Ga0209429, IMG submission 184493) | Arctic peat soil microbial communities from Barrow, Alaska - Barrow Graham LP Ref core NGADG0004-212 (SPAdes) (version 2) | ecosystem: Environmental > Terrestrial > Soil > Wetlands >...
GTGTGCCTTCGGCAAGCGTGTATTGGCCCAAAAATCCGCACAACGCGGGCTCTGCGCCTGGAAAAGTCAGGACTAGCTGGGGAAAAGAATCGGACCGGCTTTAGCTCGATGGATTACTCAGCGCTGGGTAAGTCCAAGGCAACCAAAGTTCTGGATGCTCCCGAACCGGTGAGGGGTTTTTCTGCAAGGCAGTCAAATAATCGAAGACATTCACCGCCGCCAGACGGCAAGTGTGGATTAAGCTCATGAACAAGTCCCCTACCTGCGCCCCTCGCTCGGTTTTATACCCCATCGAGTTTTTTCGGTGCAGGATGGCCATCTTCAAGGCGCGCTCGCAGATGTTGTTATCGAGCGGCGCTCCGGGTTGGCGCAGGAAAAGGGTGAGCGGCTCCCAGTGTTTGAGCAAATAACCCATGGCCTCACCCAACCCCGAGTTGGGCTCCACGTTTTTGAGTTCGAGCTGTTCTTGCATCCAGCGTTGCAGCGCGTTCATCACCGGTCCACTGTGCGCTTGGTGGAAACGCAGCCGTGCTTCGGGCGTGAGCCCCCGTTCCTGGCTCTGCGCGTCGTAGTGATAAACTTCTCCCAGGCTTTCGAGCACCTGGCGGCATTCCGTCGGGAAGTGGTCGGCGATTTCCACGAAGGCCCGCCGACCGTGCGCTAGACAGTGGCTTAAGAGGGTTTTAAATTCCTGGGACGGATTGCGCGAGAGCGCGTCGCACATCTGAATGGGTGGGTCCAAGCCCTCGGGCCGACGCCGCAAGAGCTGGTCGAGATTCTCTCCGGCATGGTTTCGGCCCGTGAAAAACAAGGCGATGGTATGCCCGCCGGATTGGGAAACGATCCCCGTGGTGAAAATCCCTTTGCGGACGTCTTTCTCGGTGGCCCGGTCGATCTCCAAACGCAGACTTTGCACCCGCATCGTGGTGTCATCGTTGTGGATGATTTGGCCGGCCGCCGCCAGGTCCAGCAGCTTTTGATAAGCCGGTTCGAAGGCTTGCGTGGCTTCCTCGATCAGTTCCCATTGGGTCGAAGCGGGCAGTGGCACCCCGAAATCCTTTTGCCATTTCTCCAGGCGATAATGGGGCAGGCCCGCCCCGAAGCGCAGCAGCCCCAGCATGAGGCCCACGTTGGGATCGTATTTGCAGGTCCCGGCTTGCGGGGGCGTCGGGGCCGTGAAGACCGCGCCGCAGAGATGGCAGCGCAGTTTCTCCAGTTCATAAATGTCGGCGGCGATCACCGGTTGGGCCGTAATCCGCACCACCACGCCGGGAGTTTTCACCCGATACAGCTTGCCCTGGGGACAGACCGGACAGGCATCTCCCGGATGGAGCTGGGGATGCCCGACGGGGATGCGCCGGGCGCCGGGATATTTTTTAATCCCATTGCGGCCATGTCCCGGAGGCTTGGGACCGGACGGGGTGGCGGCCAGATCGGCCGGAACGTCGGCCGCCTTGGCTGGGTCCAGGACTTGGGCGGTCTTTTCGGTGCGGGCGCCAAAGAGGAGCCGGTTAAGGCGGCCGATGGTGGTCTCCTTTCTTTCCACGAGGGCCATGAGCCACACGAGGGTTTGGAGCAGCGGTTCCACCAAGGCATAGGTCGCCGGGTTGAGTTGGGCGCGCAACTGGGCCAGCAGCTCGTCCAACTGGCCGGCACTCAGGCTCACGATCTTGGGCGCTTTATCTTTAGCCATGGTCGATCACCAGATGGCGGCGAAAATCCTGGGCCAGAGGATAAACCCAGTGTTCTTTGCGGGAGCGGTTGGGCCGGCCCGTGCGATCGTTTTTGCCCCGTCCGGTGGTCAGGCCCAGGTAGGTCCAGTTGGCCGCCCGATAACACGTCCCCCGGAAACGCTCCGGATCCACGAAGGTTTCCAACAGGTAAATCCGATGCCCGTAAAGCTGCTGCCAATCGGCGGAAATCCGTTGCGCCATGCGTCCCAGCAAATGGCTGGCCAGATGCGGCACCTTCACCCAGGGTAAAACCAGAAACCGGGTGTTATAGGCAAGGAAATGGATGTTCTGCCGGCACGCTTCGCGCGTCCAGCCCACGAAGCGATCCCGGTGTCGCACCTGGGGCGAGGAAGACGACCACGCCAGCGCCGCCACCGGCTGGCCCTGGGCATAGGCCAAATACTTGAGGTGCTCGCCCACCGGCTGGGTGTAACGCAGATAGTGGTAGTCCTGCATCAAGCGACCAAACAGGGGTTCTTCCGGAGTCCGGCGCACCTGGCGAATCGCCACCGGTCCCAGTTCGGAAAAGCTCCTTTCCAGCGGAGACATTTCGATCCCCAAGGCTCCGGTCAGTTCCCGCTGCCGCCGCTCAATCACGTTATTGCGGGGAGCAAAGCGTTTGGCGGGCAGTTCAATAAGTCCCCGCCGATGCAGCTGTAACATGAGGCTGCGGCAGACCATGTCCCGCAACTGGCCGTTGGGCTGAACCCAGTTCCAAGCTTGGCACAACAGGGCCGAGAGTCGGCGGCGGCTCGCGTCGGGATGGACGGCCATCAATTGCCGGATAAAATCAAGATCGGCGGCCTTCACCGTCCGGCCTCGGTAGCGGAGGATCTCGTCGGACATGAAGCCAGAGTAGAGAAGAAAAAAATGGAACGCACGAAAAATCGTTCGTTAGCCCCCGATTTTTTTCATCCCGCCGGCACCAGGGGCCGCCAGAGCGGCGCGGTCGAAGCTTGGAGGGGGTTCCCATTCCACAAGAGCACCTGCAACTGGTGGGGATCCACCCGAAAGATTTTTCCATTCCCGGGCGTGGGCCACCACCCAAATCGACCTTGCGAGAGCCGCTTCTGGCACAGCCAAAATCCTTGGCCATCGTAACTCAAAAACTTAAGGGATCGCCGGCTCCGCCCGGCAAACACAAACAGCGCGCCCGCCATCGGCTCGACTTCCAAGGCTTGACGACACACGGCCACCAGCCCATCGATGCCTTTGCGAAAATCCACCGGCTCGACCGCCAGGAGAATCCGCATTTGGGGAGTGATTTGAATCATGGCCGCTGTTGCCAGAAAGCTTCGGCCAGCGGCAGGACCTCGCCGGAACTTCCCGCCTGGAAATGGATCGTCATTTTCGCCCCGGTGCGATGCGTCAACTCGACGAGGCACTCTGGACGGCCGTTCGGAGACGGCGGAAGGGCCAACTCCACAAAGGCGGGCAAGGCAACCGGAGCCGAACTGGGCGACGCGGTGGCCAGCCGATCTTTGAGTCGGCGATAATGCAAGCGCAGCACCTGCGAGACCCGACTAACGCCTTCGGTTCGAGCCAAGGCTATCGCGTCCGTCCAAAAGGGTTCCGGGATCCGACTGCGTCCGTGCCGATGCTGACGCCAGGCTTCCAGGCGCTGGCGCACTACCGTGAGGCTGAGAGATGGTGTAACGATTCGTTTCATGGTTTTCTCCGTTGCTCGATCTTGCACCAGAGACTACCAGAACGGCGTTGCGAGCCTCACGCACGCTTGCCGAAGGGACACGATGTAGGAGGTCTCGCTCATGCACGAAACGGGGTGCGGTCAGTCGTTTCAGCTTGAAAAAATACACGGGATGATAGGGCGCTTTTTTGGCCTGCCGGACGTCGTATCCCGCCTCCCGGAAACCTGTCGTGGCGAGCGGGATCACCGCCTGCTGGCACATGGTGTCGAGGTCGTAAACATCCTTGTAGTCCAGCTCCCAGTCGACGGACGGATTAGCCGGGGCGGAGTTCATTATGGCGTTTGGCAAGTTCATAATCGAGCAATGGTGGTTAAGACGCCTTTTTGCCGCTTGCGGTGGACGGTTGTCGGACCTCAGCCCGGTTCAGAATGCGCTGGACTGCTGCTCCGTGCCACTTGGTTTGCTTTCCTGCCCGTAATATCGTACGGGGCATGGTGCCAGCTTTGTTGAGTACTTCGGCGATGGCTTCGTAGGACAGGCCCTGTTGCCGCAACTCGCGCATCTTGGCGGTGGTGTCCTTTTCCACGTCCGTTAAACCGTACGGCTTCCGACCTTCGCAGCGCCCCCGGTTACGTCGGATGCGGAGCCGAGCAGCCCTGAGCTTCTGTACGATCACCGACTTCTCCCATTGGGATATAGCGCCCAGCATTTGACGCATCAGCGTCCTGGTTGGATCACCATCCTCCACCGTCAGATCGGTGCCGCTATCAGCTGCGATCACCTGCACCCCAAGCGTCCTGAACTCCGAAAGGATGATCTCGCCCACCATCAGGTCGCGGGCCAAGCGATCCGCACGTTCCACTAGCACCAGACGGACGCCATTGGCTTTGATTGCCACGAATAAGTCAGTCAGTCCAGGGCGGTCGAAATGGTCTTTTGTGCCGCTGACGCCTTCGTCCCGGTATTCGACAACGATCTCGATCTTGTGCGCCTTGGCATATTTTTGAACCGTGTCGCGCTGACGGGGAAAGCCATCGCCGTCGATCTGGCCTTTGCCACTAACGCGCAGGTAACTGAACGCTTTGGTTTTCACGCGCTAAAACTATAGAAGCGTGCCGCAGGAGTCAAACATATTCTGAAGAATATGTTATGAAGATGACACAATGACTGCATCGTATTGATCGCCAATATGATATGCAAATGTTTGGCGATTTATTATCTCAAGGGGCGCTCAGACGAGCCTAGTTGGGGATCGACGGGAGCTTGTTCATGGCATTTCGGAGGGTTTCGATTTCCAGATGCGTGTATCGACCATGCTCCTTATCCGTCTTGTGACCTGTGATGCTCATTCGTTGTTCGGGTGCCACCCCTTTATTAGCCAACCCGGAAACGAGGCCGTGCCGTAGGCTGTGAAAGCTACGTTTGCAGAACTTGTGTCCGTTTGGCCGCGTAACCTCGCGCATGTCAATGCCCGCTTTACGGGCGATGGCCTTGAATTGTCGGCTCAACCCTCGTTTTCCGCCTGAATCGGCGCTGGCTAGCGTCGGCATTACGTATCCATCCGTCTGGTCGGTGCTGGCGATGGCCTTCTCGAACAGCTTGATCGCTTCATCCATCTGGCCTCGTTTACCGGCAATGGCCGCCAGGCCGTCATGGCCCAGGAATCGTTTGGAGCAAAATCGAGCGCCCGCCGCAAAAACCGCTCCCCGGTAACCAGGTCGTTTTCGTTTTGGATGTAGAGATTGCCCAGGACAACACAGGCCCAATGATCTTGTGGGTTGAGGCGCAGGACCTCGATCAATTGGTTCTTTGCGCCGTCAATGTCGCCCCGCTCCACCAGCACCATCGCTAGCTCAAGCCGAGCACCGCGCAGTGTCGGTTGCAATTCAAGCGCCCGCTTCCAGGCCGAAATGGCCTTGCTGTAGTTGCCAGCAGATGCCCGTTCGCTGGCCTTGGCGGCAAGACGTCCGGCTTCCTCCTTAGCTGCGGGAGATTCTTCGTTGAAGGAAATCGTCGCATCCTTCTTCCCAATCTGGACGTTGATTGGCTGAGGTAGGAAGCGGAATTGCCGCTGAATCATGTCCCCAATAGCCGCGTCATCAGGCCGCTCCGCTGGCGGGGAGCTTGCCCTCGAACTCGAACAGATCAGCGATGGTGATCGTAACGGATAACATTGGGAAGGATTGTGCCAACCGAAATCCTGAGCGCCGATTAAATTCTGCGTAGCCACCTCCATCCGGCTCCAGAAAGCTCTGGGCTGCCCGTGGAGCCGGTTGATGCCTTGACGCACCCTGGGAACGCTCGGCCCAGACACCTTCGATGAAGCAGACTGCCCCCCCGGCTTCGTCGCAGATCAATGCGCCCGGCTCACGCCCGCTAAAGTCGCCAAGGATTCGGACGATCCTGGTCCCGCTCATCCACCCACACGCACGCGCCGAGCGCGCCGGGATTTGCCTTTCTGGACCGCATCAGGCTCCCACATGAATGCCACGAGTATGCGGTCACCATTCCGGTTCACCTCTGGTGAGTCCTTCGGAACCGACAGACCGACGCCTGCGAGTATTCCCAGGACGTGATGTAGGAGGTCTCGCTCATGCACGAAACGGGGTGCGGTCAGTCGTTTCAGCTTGAAAAAATACACGCGATGATAGGGCGCTTTTTCGGCCTGCCGGACGTCGTATCCCGCCTCCCGGAAGCCTGTCGTGGCGAGCGGGATCACCGCCTGCTGGCACGCGGTGTCGAGTTCGTAAACATCCTTATAGTCCGGCTCCCAGTCGGCGGAATCATTCGATGGCGTAGTGCAGGTCTGGACCCTAGGTGTGGGTGGATTATTCATTGTTCGATCCTTCTATGACAGTTCGGATATTTCTATAAGCCCTGGGCTGCCAGCGGGTTTTGTTGAACCACCGAATCCGATGGTGTTTGGGCGGCGGCCTGGAACTCGATGATTTTACCTTTCATCTGACGCTCCCACTCCTCAAGCGAAGGAACCCGCACTTCCGCCTTCTTGGCGTAAGCGGCATGAACCGCCTTGGAATTATGCCCCAGCGCCTCCTGGGCGAAGCGTTGTGGAAAGCCGCACTGGCGAGCGCGTTCGGCCCAAGCGTACCGGTAGCTGTGTAGGCTGATTCCCACGATGCCCAGCCCGTGGCACCGCTGTCGGAACTCGTTGGCTCGATCCTTGGACTGGACCTGGCACAGATTTGGGAACAACGGGCCAATCGTGGGCAATAATGCCAGAATCGCGGCAACCTCGTCTCCGAAGTGGACCAGAGGCGGCTTGAGTGCGGTGCTTTCATGGTTTTTGAGCTTCCACCGCTCGTAGCAGATGGTGCGGTCAGTCCAATCCACATCCTCTGTCGTCAGAGTCGCCACGTCCATCTGCGAACCGCCCAAATACCAGCATAGCCGGTAGAACCCCTGGCGTTCCGGGTTCTTTTCTCTTTCAACTACGCGGCGATGCTCTTCGGCGGTAATGGCCCGTTTTGCTTTGTGATGGACTTTGGGCCAGCTTCTTTTGGGAATCACCGGTTTCAGCAGCCAATCCATGGCCAGCGCATGATTGTGGATGCGGCGAAGATAGAGATTGCTGGAGACTTTGCCCTCCTCCAGCACCTTCAAAAAATGGTCGGACCGGGTTTCCATCAGGCTGACGCGGCGGATGGAGTCAAAACTCCGATCTGCAATGGCCCTCTCCCACCGTTCTCTGTTGGTGCCGCGCTTCAGGAGGACAATCGCGTCCATTACCTCCTGCCAGGTTCGGGTGACCAGCTTAGGATCAGCCGCCATCAGGTAAGCCCGCGCAATCTGGACGTTGATGGCGGGCTGCCGGTGGGCCTCATTCTTAGCTTGGAGCAGGCGCTCCGCCTCGCCCTTGTTTTTGGTCCGCAGGCTCTCCTGCTTGCCGGTTTCGTTGTCCTGGATGAAGTAAACGCCGCTATGGCGGCGGAACATTCGGTATTTATGCGTCATGTCGTTGCTCACGTTCTGAGGCTACGACAAGTCGATTTCACAGCGTTAGCAACGGGTGGGACACATAAGCCTGCATAAGCAGAAAGGTGCCACACCCGGCATTTTGCTGGAACTTTCGCTGGAAGTCCGACCCCCATTTCTTTCCATACCTATTCCCATCAAGCACTTAGGTATGGAGGCGAGGGTCGGAATTGGACTACTATGCAAGATCCATTAGGCCGAAAATAGCGGATTTGCCGGGGAAATGGAAGATAATTCGTCCTAACTTGCCACTATTTTGGGTAACTCGGGGCAACTTCCGCTGACAGTTTTACTGACAGTTGTGCAAGAGGAGGCGAGGGTCGGTTTGCAGCTACCGTAACCACCATTCAGTAGTCGAAACACGCCGAAGGCGCGGTGCCTGTCCCTGGATGATTGGGAAAAGCAGTGGAAGAAAAATCCGCAGGGGATGGCGACACCAAAGGTGTTTCCGGTGGATTGTCGCGGGCATCAAGGCGGTGAGGCCGCTAGCGGTGCCGTAGTGACTGTTGTCGCCACCGATTACGGCAGTTGACGCTCAAAACTCGAATCATGGCTGGGAGCAACTTGGCGGTCGGCAGATCTTGTAGAAGCTATCGGATAAGTGTGCGGAATATTACCAGCGGTACTTGACCATGCATATGAGTGCTTCGATGCCGTGCCAGATTCGGATCTTTTTGCCTTCGGCGATGGAACGACTCCGGTATTGGATGGGCACTTCGCGCACCGTGACTCCCAGGCGGGAAACCTTTGCGGTGAATTCAGGACAAAACCCAAACCCGTTCTCATTCAAGCAGATGCGCGTGAGCACCTCGCGTTTGAACATTTTATAACAGGTGGCTTCGTCGGTAAGCCATAGGCCCGTGATAAGGTTGCTGGCCAGGGTGAGACATCGATTGCCCAAGCGATGCCACCAGATGGTCCTGGACTGTGCGCCCTTGCCAAATCGCGATCCATACACCACATCCACCCCGTCCTGCAGAATCAAGTTCAGCATTCGCCCATATTCATCCGGATTATATTCCAGATCGGCGTCCTGAATGATGATGACCTTGGCGGTGGATGCTGCCAGTCCGGTCCGGACGGCCGCGCCCTTGCCCTGGTTTTTTTTATGAAAGAGCACTTTCAATCGCACATGACTGTGCTGCCGTTTCTCCAGTCTTTCCCGGCTCCCGTCCGTGGACCCATCATCGACCACAATCAGCTCGTTTACACAAGGCTGAGCCAGCACCTGATCCAGGATGGTGTCCAATGTGGATATTTCGTTAAAGACCGGCATGATGACCGACAAACACGGCTCGGTGATCGGCTTGGACTTGCCGGCACCGACATTGCGAGGAAGAGCACCATTTAAATGACTCATAATATCTTAATGGACGAACGACGGACTCTTCTCCGGTATGGATGTGGTTTTTGATGTTGAATCCCGGGAAACCGAATGCCAACGCACACGCACTAGACGAAACGGAGATTCTGCGGCGCTCAGCAGGGCCGGAGGCCCCAACGCCAAAAAGACCGCTTGCAGACCGTGTTGATAGTTTTCTTGTTTGGGTCGATGAAAACGGATTCGCTTGCCCTTAGGCAGGTCGATGACTTCCGCACGTTCTAACATTTCCAACCCCACTTTGGCACGCACCCAGCGCCATGGATCTTCGGTGGGCGGGAGTTTAATAGGACTGTGCAACTCCAAATCCAGTTCCAGGCGGTCTAGATCCTCGACAAACAAAGTGACCTGCGGCGCCGTGTAACCACTGTCCAAATCCCAGCCCGCGCCATTGTAGGGAATGTCGTCAACGGATCGATCCCGCATGGTCATGGAATTGATGACTGCATTGGACGTTCCGGACACAACCGCATATTCGTCAGGCAAGGGCTCTGTCTTGGTTGACTTCAGAGCCTTTCTCTGATCCAACATATGCCAATTGTACTGACCAGGCGGCCCATAACAACTCCGGCCAATGGCGTTCTCGATGATCAACCAAATCAGAATGAACGACGCCACGATATTCACGGTTCGGACCGCACTCGAGATCGACAAGGTTTGCAGTCCGGATATTGCTCCCAACAGGATCGCGGCAAAGGCCGGTGCATAATCGAGCACATACCTTGAGGCCATCACTGAGTTTTTGAGATAAAAGACCGAGAGCATAACTACCGGCATCAGCGACCAGATAAAGGATAAAACCAACAGACTGCAGCGCCCGTCCTCCACGCCGTTGATCGGGCCAACTGCCGATCTGCCTGGCATGGCTCTCCTGGATCGCCAGAATTGAGTCACGGCAAGATACCATCCCACCACTAGCAAAGGCAGATAACTCAAATCAAAGGTTCGTAGATAACTCTCCCGCCAGCGTAATGTGGGCGATTGCCAGACGAAAAAGTCTTCCTTATAATAATTCCCTCCGTTCATTTCCGGGGTGAGAAATAACCAGCTCGCCAACTCCAGGGCCGCAGACAACACGGGTTCATTTTGGTAGGGATCATCAAACCGGGTGGCATACATCGACCCATATAAGTTTTGCAGGTTAAGCCGGTGGCCAAACTCAACTCCCGAACCAAATCGGACATGGTTGGTCCAGAAAAGCAAACCACCGCTCAAACATAAAAGGGCAACTCCCATCGTTAAACGGGATGCCAAGGCTAAACTTATTTTCCTCCAACTAAAAAGGCCACTGTCATCATCATTCGTATGCACACAACCCAGAGACGGTCGCTGCCACATCACCCAACTGCCTGCCAGCACTGTTCCAACGCCATAGAACAGAAGCGTGGGCCGCACCATGGGTCCAAAACCAGCCAGCAGACACAAGAGCCAGAACCGGCCCCAGGTCGGATGCCTGCGCAACTCCAGCACGCCCATGAACAACCATGTTCCAAAAAGATATGTATAGGCCAGCACTTCTTCATATACATCGAACCGACTGCTGTTCAGGGTCAGAAATGGAGGAAACAGCAGAACCACTGCAACCTGAACCCCATCCAGTATCCATCCTGTTCGAATGCGCTTCGTTTCGTTAAAGGATTCATTTTCCGGATCGTCCACCTCGGACGTGTCCTTCGGAATGCTATGTTTCTTATGACCCGCTAATACCCAAATGACCAGCCATGCCCACAGGCCTAGCGCTATAGCATAAGCAAGCCGATCGGGAAACCCGCCCAGGCCTAATATCGTCGCCACAAACTCAAACGGCAAACGCCAGATCGGAATGCCCAACCCCCAAACTTGCTGTACCGTGCCGTTGGCCCAAGCCAGGTCGTGGGTCAAGGCGCCTGGATCATGGGACAACGCCAGTTCGCCCCGTAACAGGGCATCCGTTTGACTGCGGAAATGAATGCTTTGCGAATACCATTGTCCCCAACTATCCACCAGACCGGTCCCTAAGAAAACACCGCAAACATAACACACCACCAAATAAACCAGCGGCCATGCCATTTTCCGACGTTCCGTCATTGTTTGCCTCCAATACGCTCAGCCGTACGCTCCTGAAGCCAGGAAATGTCACGGTCACTTGCTGACGTTCTTCTAAAGCCAGTTATGCCAAGGGGTCCCAAGGTCGTGGGTTCGACCCACCGATGTCTCTCGCTGTGTCCATCGGCAAATGACAGATTGACTCCCTTGTCATGGTAACCGGCCGGGGTATCCAGCCACCAGTAAGGTGAGGGCGTGCCCTCTCCTGTCAGCGTCCCGGTGTTGCTCATGTCCACAGCCAGGTTGGCCTCGTTGATGCTGTCGTAGCGCTCATCCAACACCACAAAAATACTCGCGGTATTGCGAATGTCGCTCAAACGTCGATAAACCATGAAGTTGGTGCCGTATCCGCCTAAAACCAAGGGTGGCTTGACAAATCGCACCGGGTTAAGCCGGTTGTTCATGCTGACACTGCGGGGAAAACGCGATGGATCAGTCGGACATTTGTAAACGCGGGCTTGGGAAATATAAGGCGCCAGTAAGGATCGATGCGGGTCTACCAACAAGGCGGCGTTGGTTCCATCATCGAGCCGGCGCAGGTGACCGGCCACCCAGTTCGTGAAAGGTTGATTATCTCCATCATCCACCGTCCATGGCAGAGCCGAACTGGCATCTTCGGCATACAACAACCATCCCAGAACGATTTGTTTGTGGTTATTCAAACACGACACCTTACGTCCGGCTTCCTTTGCCCTGCCCAGGACAGGCAGCAGCAATCCCGCCAGAATCGCAATAATGCCAATCACCACCAGGAGTTCGATCAGCGTAAAGCCGTGGACCTTGGCGAAGTTCCCGGTTTCCCCTGACACCAGCGATGGTATGCGATCCCGATGGATTCGGAAATGTAACTGAGGGCTTATCATTAAAGCCTTTCTCAGACGACCGCGAACTGCTCGTAAAAACCCAGTCACAAGAATTTCCTTTTAATGCTATCGCCGGGAGAAGAGAGTTGGTTCTCGTCAGCGATCACTCGGTAATAATGCCCCAGGCCGTTTTTCGGAGTCAAGCCGAAGTTATTGGTATTATCACGGGCGCTCGCCAAGAGGGCGCTCGGTCGGTCAAGCGGCTCGTTGATTTCTACAACCTCGACGCGATCATCAGCCCAGAAGGCCCGCCCAGGGCGCCGGTCGCGGTTGCCTCAGCCTGTTCTCCCGAAGAACAAGACGTGGTCGGCAACGCGCCTTGGCTCAGCTTCAACATCTCACCCTAGAAACGGCAGTTGGGATTGATTCTTAGCTGGAACGTCTTGCTTGAGTTGGAAATCCAACTGCTCCGCAGTTCACTTTTTAAGTGAGAAGTGCCTATTCTTTAATATGTTGCGTCTGAAGTGATACCCTCGGAAATGAGGGGGCCAACTGCCGTTTCTAGGCTCAAAGAAAAGCTCCGCCAAGGACAAATCTGTCGGCAGCCTCGGCTTCACGCAACTCTCGACTCGACTCCCTCCTGGATTATCGTGCAGCGGAACAGAATTGGTGTCAGGCTGCATTTCAGCGGATGCCGTGTTCTGAAGAGGGAGGCAGACCCAGATAAGTCGTGAATTGTCCTTCAAAGAAAGCATCCAGCAGGCGACCGGTTATCTATCGAAGACGTTAAAACGAATGATCGCAAAGAAAGCAGACACTGCATCTTTCCAGCCGATCTTTTTACCTTCCTCGTAGGTGCGTCCGCGATAGCTGATCGGCACTTCATATACCCGCAAATGCATTCTTGACACCTTTGAAGTGAACTCAGGCTCAAAACCAAAACGGTTTGACTTTAAGGCCATGTTGCTGATCACCTCCCGTCGGCATACTTTGTAGCCTGTCTCCATATCCGTCAGGTTCAGATTGCTGAGCATGTTGGAGAGAGTGGTAAGCATCTTATTCCCAACATAGTGCCAATAGTATAACACTCGGTGCGGCCCCCCGAGAAACCTCGAGCCGAACACCACATCGGCATCCCCATCAAGGATCGGGCGAAGCAAAACACCGTACTCAGCAGGGTCGTATTCCAAGTCCGCATCCTGGATAATGATGACATCTCCGATCGCTTTCTTGAACCCGGTTCTCAGGGCGGCACATTTCCCTTGGTTTCGCTCGTGGTAGATCACCTGCACCTCAGGTATTTTCGCAAGTTCCTTCAGTTTCACACGAGTGCCATCCGTTGAGCCATCATCCACAATAATGATTTCTTTGCTAAAGGGAACGGCACGGATTCGCCTGACGATTTCATCGATCGTGTTGTTTTCGTTGTAAACGGGAACGACCACGGACAAGTGCAGTAACTTCGACCCGCTGCTCAGAACACCTTGATTGCTTGAGACGGCTGCGTCTTCCTGGACGAGCTTCGCCACGCTCATAGGCCAGCCCCCATGAATTCAACCTGGCGCAGCCTCTTCATCACTGCAATCCCACTCTCGAGGACCAGGTAAATTACCACTGCGATCATCAAGGCATCATTTTCGCGATCCTCAATCCCGATGCCCACCAAACGGAAGGGTGCGGTTTTGAGACACTGTCTTGGGTCGCCGTCGCCGCGCCACACAGCACCGCCGCTCACGCCTTTGGCTGATGGGAAATGGGCCCCTTGGCTGTCGTCAGCTCTCACTTGCCGTTCGAAAACATCAAGATCTGATTGCATTGTGTGAATTTCTCCATAACTCTTATTTATTACTTTGATACGGAATGCCGCCAACTGATGCGCTTGAGAATCCAAGGACTGGGAGGGATTACATAATTCGCGAGTTCCTGATAGGGAACAGTGGCCATGAAAACAGGTTGCAGACTGTTCTGATAACGGCGTTGTTTGGGTGACGCAAAGCGCACAATCCATTCATTATTCGTTTGCGTGACTGAGACCCGGTCCAGAAATTCCAGGCCGACTTTGGCACGGATATCCATTATCGAAACGCTTTGTTTGTGGTCTCCGGGCGCAGCTACGAGTTCCAATTCGAGGAATTCAGGGCTTTCCACAAAAAAAATAGCGAACGACCATACATGCCCGTCGTTCTCACCCCACCCCTCTCCATTGTAGGGAATTCCCCAGGATTTCATGGGGTCGCCAATGCGATATTCATTGGGAAGTTGCTTGGTAATATGGGGTTGCGGATCCATCCGCGCGAGCAGTTCTTCTTGTGTGATTGAATGCGGCGACCCAAAGCCGCTCTTTCCCTGTGAAATCTCCCAGCCTTGCCAGCTAATGAGGGCAGCACATAAGCCGGGAATCATCCATACTGAGCGCGGTTTTCGCCGCGTAATCCTTTCGGTGGTCCACCACCATAAGCCGACAAGACTCGCCGCAAATGCGGGCGAGAAATCAAGCATGTAACGCGACGCGAGCACCGGAACCCTTAGATAGAACAACATCAAAGGTACTGAAACCAAGAGCGACCACATCGTGAGTACCGCGCACGAAGGCGGCAACCCACACCCACCTCGCCGGAGTTTTTCGAAGGGTTGTTCAAGTGAACGCAGCCATTTCCAAACAAGCCATGCTGCAATAGACCACGCGATGGCGAGCAGCATGGCATAAGAAAGGTCGTACGTGGTGAAGTCAATCATACGCCAGCGAATGGTCTCGGATTGGCCAGGGAAAAGCCCTTGATCATACCAGCTAACGCCATTGAATTTGCTCGTTAGGAACATGGCTCCGAACATCTCGCGAGCCGCCTCGACCAGGGAAACGTGTGCGAACGGGCTGTCGAAGCGCTCCATGTAGAGCAATGACAGCGCTGGCGACAAATTTAAGCTATGTCCGAATTCCCAGCCACTTCCAAACCGAAAAAGATTGGTTGCGAAGAGCAATCCGCCGCCCAGTGCAAATAAGAAGACCCCAAGAATTACCCAAGACCATCGTCTCGTTTCAGGAACACCTCGTTCACGATTTCCGCCGCGTCCGCAAATCATGGTCAAACTGGCGACAACGACAGTTGCAGCTCCGTAAAAAACCAATGTCGGACGTATCAGACCACCCAGTCCTGCCAAAACACAAAGCCAACCGTAGCGCCCCCATTTCGGACTCCGCGCGAGGGCCATTACGCCGCACGCCAAAGCAATTCCAAAGAAATGGACATAAACCAATACTTCCTCATAGTGGTTCATCGGACTGCGCAGCAGATTGACCAGAGGCGCAAACAAAAGGCAAAACACCGCGGCACCGAATCCAACCACAGACTGCGTCCACTTCAACGTCGGACACGCGTTCCGCCTGTCGGCTTCAGGAAAACCGGTGGCGCTGGATAGCTCGCTTTGGCACCTCGGGTGGCTTGGAGAAATGCCCGCCGTCACTTGTTCATGGACTGGCGCATGAGCGGAAACGATTCGCCCGGGTTCAGTGGTAACTGGGTTTTCAATTCCCAACGCTCCGTCTTCAGACTTCACCATCTCCCTTTGGGAAAGGGAGAGAAATGACGCAAGAGTTCGCCCAGATGCCGCACGTCCTGTATCCAGCCTTTCCCGGTTTTGCGCTAGTGATGCTCCAGACCATGACTTCAAAACTACGTAGGCAACTAAAGCCATGAACAACGCCAACGCAATTCTGTCCGGAAATGCGGGCTGTCCAAGAAGTCTCGCCAACACCTCGAATGGTAACCGCCAAAGAGGAATGCCCAACCCCCAAACCTGATGCACTCCTCCTTCCGACCAACAAAGATCGTAAGTAGCCAACCCTAGTTCCGCTGGGTTGTGGCTTAACGCGAGCTGACCTCGCAAAAAGGCGTCCGTCTGCGTGCGATGAGGCAGACCAGCGGAATACCAAGAAGGAACGACCTCACAGAAAAACAACAAGATAACTGAACCTGTCAAAGCCAAATAACCGAAAGCCAACCGTTGCCTCCAGCGGTGCTTCGGAGAATTTTTATCTTCCTGTCTGGCGTTCTTTGCAGCAACCGGCTTACCTGCATCTAACTGAACAAGATGGTTCATTATAAGTTCGGCAATCTAATGCGACGCGTCTCGCCAGCGAACCCGTCGGAGAATCCATGCTGTGCGATCGTCCGCAAGTCTAGTATTCGGAACGAGTGCTATAAATGCGGGCTGAATGTTATTACGATAGAGGCTCCGCTTGGGCCCTTTGAAACGAATTCGCCAAAGCTCGCCATCGCGTTTGGTGCTATCCCACTCGAGATATTCCAGGCCGATTTTAGCTCTAACCCAATGGGGATCAGGAGATTCAGACACACCAGGCGCTCGGGCCAGCTCGACCTCTAGAAACTGAATATCTTCAACAAAAACGGTGACGAGTGGCTTCGCAGCTCCGGTTGCTAGGTCCCAACCTGAGCCATCAAATGGAATACCGCTGCTATCGGGCTTCGTGATTTCACTTCCAAGAGATACTTGAGTACCTTTGAGGGTCCCCGTCTTGCGTTCCGCTGAGAGCTCTTCCCAAGTCATCGACGCTGTTTCCGAGTTCACAAAAATGGGAACCTTCATACTCAGCCAAGTGGCCAACACCAACAGGCACCCTGTGCGCCCCCACTTGCTGGAAATAAAGCTGAGACTCGCGGACCAGGTAATAAACATTAAGCCAGCAAATCCGGGTGCAAAGTCCAGCAAGTAGCGGGAGAACAATGCCGGAGTGCGCAAGTAAAACCAGAATATTGGCACAAGGGATAAAACGCACCACAGCCCCATCTTCATTAACAAAAGATACCGTGGCGACAGGCGTTTGCGATACGACGACGCACACCAACACAACACAAGCAACAGACCGGCGAGTATAATAACAAGGAAGCTCCAATCATAAGTACTAAACTCCATGCTCCGCATCCGAACAGCTTTGTCCTGGCCCCATATAATATCGGAATCATAGAAATTCTTATCAGACGCCGTTGTGAAAAACAGAGAGCCCATAAGCTCCCTGGTGACAGATAAAAACGATTCGAACATAAATGGGTGGTCAAAGCGAGTAGCGTACAGAGAGCCATTGTGGTACCCAACGTTCAACCTATGTCCGAACTCGGTTGCGCTGCCAAACCGAATATAATTCGTAAACATTAATCCCAAAATGCCTGAAGCAAAAAGGCCAACCCCTAAAAGGCAAATGCCAAGGGATTCGCGGGCTTTCTGGTTGGACTCCGCAGGCCGTTTCGACCATGCAAGGTGAAAAGCCCCAACCAACAAAGCAGCAAAACCATAAAACACTAAAGTTGGGCGGACAAAACCGCCGTAACCAGCAATGAGCATCAGGGTTAACCACCTGGTCTTTGTTGGTGTGCGGAAAAAACCAAGCAGCAGCACAAATTCCAGAACGCCATAGAGATAGGCGTGCGCAACCGCCTCCTGATAGACGCTGAATCGCGTGTTAAAGAGAAACAAGAACGGCGGGAATAACAAAAATATTGTCACTGCTCCGAAGGTTAGCAGAACATCAATGAGTGGTTTTCGAGTCGTCAGGGTAGGATCTACGAACGCGACATGAAGCAGAAATGACATGGCTACAAGAACCAAGCCCAATGCCAGACGCTCGGGAAAAATGGGGCTGCCAGCCAAGTGCGCGAGGGCAACAAGTGGCAAACGCAGAAAAGGAACCCCCAAACCCCATACTTGGTGTACCCCTCCCGCAGACCAAGCCAGATCAAATTGCAGGTCTCGAGGAGATTGACTTAAGGACAAGCTTCCGTGCAACAAAGCGTTCGATTGAACGCTATAATATGGGGAAACGGAATACCACCGCCCCCATTCTGGGATTATGCCACTGATGATAAGTAAACCAAATCCATACAGAACCGACTGGACAAGGATCCATATTCGATACTTCCAAACAGCCATTGGGCACGAACAATTGGCCATTTATTAAATGAGGATTGACGGGAAGTGATGCTCTGTTTCCGGCGAGTCCGTCAGATGGGTGTTTGGCGAACAATTCCACCTGTTATTACAGAGAAATAGCAGTGCGACGTAGCTGCCAATAAGTAAATAGGCCAAAATGACTTTCATCGCAATGTCCGTGGTTTGCGGTGCAATCCCCAACATATCGGTCAAATTGCCCAAGCAAGGGCACGGATTGTTGTAACCTAACCAACGTAGGGCAAATCGGTATAATAGAAAATTGCTAGCTAACACAGCGATCAATGCTACCTGCAATTTTCGATTTGTGCTAAGAAAGCAAATCACCACTACACAAAGTTCAACCACAGCAGTCGCCTGCAACATGCGGCCAAAGGGGATGAGCAACACCGGATCGAGGTTGTTGAGTATGGGGGCGGTCCCAAAACTGCTGATCAGCTTTGCGAGGGCAGTTATAGCCAGGAAAACGCCGGAAGATATTACAAAAATGCTAATAAGTTTTTGCATGAATTGCACGGACTTATAAGTCACCAGACAAAAAAAGCACCTTCCATCTTCATAAGACATAGCCCCACTTACTTCGAGCCCAAAAGCATTCGGCTGTTGCGCTGCGACAGCTGCAACAGCCGAATCGTCAGATCTTGTTAGTCACAAGTGTAGTATTCAGTGTTACCGGTACCTTTGTGCGGAGTACAGGTTCCAGCATGAAATGCGTCCCCTGCATTGTCACTATATTCACAACTGTCCGGACATTTTTTAACGATCTCGTATTGGTGGGCAAAGGCAATACCACCAGTTGAAAGAAACAAGGTCGCCAAGATTATTGCTAGTGTATTTTTCATTTATATTATGTTGATTAGTGTATTATTTTGCGTTTTTCTTTCTTGTCAACCAGAGCACCACCCATCCACTCACAAGGATCAGCAGCATCCCGGCCAAGGTTTTTCTTCGCTTCGATTGAAGACCCTCATATGCCGTACCTTTCCTGAGCCAATCGTTGGCCTGGGCCAGCAGCTTTGGATCGCTGCCCGACGGAAATGGGTCTCCAGCATTTAACTTGTAAGTTGCATGATTGAATTTCGTCCGACTGTTTGTCGCCTGATAACGATAATCAGAAACCGAAGTCTGGGCAGGAGGGGCTACTTCAGCAGTTGCAGCATTTTGGATGGGTATGATCGCATCCACTTCTAAGGCCATTTGAAAAACCAGCCTGGGTGGATAGTTTGATTCTCTCCAATTGGGCCAGTACTCGGCAAACCTGGCTGTGGAAGGAATCAGCCAGTCATTAGTTCGTTGAACATCCTCGCACTCATAAGTGGCACGGACAAATCCTTGCGGAAGTTCTTTTCGGGACCGCAATGCCTCTAACCTATGATCCTGCTGAGACCAATTGAACGGGTAATTGAGGCTTGCTCGACGAAGTTCATCTTCATCGGTTTTGAGATCGAGCGCCGAATCGCGGACAACATCAATTCGTTGGATTATCCTGTCATTCTCAGCGTAACGAGTTTTCCATTTAAATCCATAATCAAGTAACGAGTAACGTTTGCCCCATGGCGGAGGTATATCAATGACGCTATTCCGCTCATATTTGCGGATCATTTGCGGAGTCAAATAAAAAACCATCCAGGGGAAAAACGGGTGGACCGAATCCTGAGCCTCCGGCACATAAAAATTCCCAGAGTAAACGTAGGCGTAAATTTTGTACGTGTTCGTGGTACCTTTGGGCATATCCCCAACCTGTGTCCCAAACGTATAAATGTGGGTGCCATCATAGCGCATAATCTCCCAGTCTTCAGGCATATTTGCGTTTGTAATGGACATCTCCCATCGATTGGACGCAGTGATTGTAATAAAATGATATTTGTTTGTTCTCGGCGGCGCTCCATTTTCGAATATGTGCGTATATTGGCCTGAAATTCGCAGAGCTTTTTCCTCATTAGTAATCGAGCCTTGGCCATACGTTGGATGCAAAATAAATACCTCCAAAGCCAAGAATAGACATACAAAAATACTACGCCGCACTTGAATCTCAGCAATCATTTTGATGGGAATATGCTTAATTTGCTTTTTGAGGCTGATGCCGGTTAAGAAACAACCATACATGCGATCCGCTATTTGCATTATTTTGGCCATTCCAATGGTGCTGAGCACTTTGGCCACACCTGTTATGACGAGTATCAAACCCGCCGTCCTAATAATAAACAGAAGGCTTTTGTACTGAGATTGTTCTCTATGCCAAATGGCTCTCATTGATTTGGGGAATTAGACGCCGGCCTGGTGTTTCTGGCAATTTATAAGTGTGAACCGTGGTGGACATTTGCTGTCTGGCATGGACCTCTGGGTATTTCCGAGCAGGGTTGGGCAGCGGCCTGTCAATAGTCGCAGGACGGCTTAGCGTACGCAGGTACCGAGCCGTGCCAAAAACATATTGCGACAAATGCTGACCATCCGATTCTTCGAAGTATACTCATATAAGCGTCCTTTAAGTGTTAACTGTTTTATTAGGGGACGATTCGTGAACGATTAACTCAAAAACCAGATGGCCTTGCAAGCTTTTTCTCAATTTTTCTCAATTGTTGTTCTTCCCCCGGCGCTCAAAAATGAACGGTGTGGAAGAATCAGGCATGAAAAACGCGCCATAGGCGCCATTGCCGCTACGTAAAGGGCTCTTGTGGAAGCTAATCCGCAATTAAGCCTGTTCTTTCATCCCCGTCACCCCGCCCTCTCATAGGGCATCCACAACTTTATTCTCCCACAGCCATTTATTTTGAAAATACTTTATGTAAATGCTTGACATTTAGCTGGTTATGGAAAATTTTAACCATGTTAACTGACTCTTTATCAACGCGTTACAACAATTTCTTCGAACCAGCCCTGCAACTCGTGCCGGCTTGCCCTCCTTCCGGGTTTGCCCGGAACTTTTTCCGACCCTGCCTGGGTCGCCATCGGCATCCAACGCGCCCTTCATGAATCGGCAACGGGTCGCGCTTTCCTCCAAACCCAGGGCGCTGATTTGGATTTCTGTCCCGACTTTTCCCATTACTTCCATACGCTTAAAAGCCCTCGACGGTTCCAGATGCTTCAGGAAGTCAATCAGCTTTTTGCTCGCCGCCTAAAAGCTGGTCTGCCCGACGAGTTGGCGGTGTTCCCCCAGCTGGATAATTTTGACATCTACGCCGGTGACGGTCACTGGCACCAAGCCGCCAGTCATGATCCCATCCTCGAGGAAAAGACTTATGCCACCGGACATTTCTATGTCCTGGAGCTGCGCCGACGCACGCTCGGTCGGCTGGCCACCGCCCGCGGCAAGAAAGAACAGGATATCCATGCCCTTAAACGCTCGACCCAGGAAAGGCTGCGACAAGGAGCTCCCGTGAGACGCCAAGTGATTTATGTTTGGGATAAAGCCGTCATTGATTTCCGCTTTTGGCACCGGCTCAAAACCACCGCGGGAATTTACTTCATCAGCCTCAGGGCTGCACTAAGGCGGGCAACTGGGATTGGAGCGGGAATGGATTAGCGAATTTTCGGAACAACTCGATTCCAATCTGTTTTCATGGGTCGCATGTCAAACTCACGACTCGTGTTAACGGACCCCGCCGAAGCGGCGGTGGTGGAAAAGATACAGGTTCGTTTGGCGCGCCCGGAGGAGGAAGCGCGCTGGGACGAATTGATCGTTCAGCACCATTATCTGAAGAGCGCGCGGATGGTGGGGGAGCAGTTACGCTACGTGGCTGAATATCAAGGGCAGTGGCTCGCACTGTTAGGATGGTCGGCGGCTTCGTACCATCTGAAAGGCCGCGAGGGCTGGATCGGCTGGAACGACAATCAGCGGCGAGCGCGGTTGCATCTGGTGGCCAACAACGCCCGTTTCTGCCGACTGGGGGAGCCCGGTCAGTATCCGAATTTAGCCAGCCGTGCGCTGGCGTTGAATCTGGCGTGTCTGTCGCCGGACTGGCAGGCCCAATATGGACACCCCATCGTGTTGGTGGAAAGTTTCGTTGATTTGGAGTGGTTTCGGGGCACCGCCTACAAGGCTTCGGGATGGAAGGCGATCGGGACTACGGCCGGTTTCAAGCGGGTGGCACAGGATTTTTATGAGGCCCACGACCGACCCAAGCAGTTATTCGTGCGGGAACTGCGCCCGCATGCGGCGCGGGGTTTGCGCGGGCGGCAGTTGCCGACGGCCTGGGGTGCGCAGGAGCAACCGGTTGACCGGCGCTGTTTATTGCCGGGGCAGGAGCTGCTCAGTCTCTGGAAAGTGCTTCACCAACAAGTGCCCGAGAGCCGGCAGGCGCAGGGGTTGCGGCATCGGCAGGCTACCGTGCTGGCCATCACCTTTGCCTTTCTGTTGGGCGGGGGCCAAGGCGGGCACCGCGCCCTTGCGCTGTTTGCGCAGGACCTGACGCGCCAGCAGCGGGCCAACCTGCGGTGCTGGTTCAACCCCCGTACGCGGTGCTATGACGTGCCCACAGAAAACTGCTTCTACCGGGTTCTCAAAGCCGTGCCGGTGTTGGCCTTTCAACAAGCGCTCTGGGCGTGGCAAAAGGCCCGGCTGGGCGCGGCGGACGGAGGCGTGGTGGTGTTGGACGGAAAGGCGCTGCGGGGCAGTGGCCCGACCCAACGGGTGGGCGCGGTCAACGTGGCCAGCGGACGCACCCTGGGCGTCGAGCCGGTGGCCGACAAGAGCAACGAGATCCCGGCCGGGCAAACGCTCCTGAACCGCCTGGACTTGGACGGAACTATCGCGCTGATGGACGCCTTGCACACCCAAGTCAAAACGGCCCGCATGATCGTGCAGGAGGGCGGGGGCGATTACGTCCTGGTGGTCAAAGGCAACCAGGGCGACCTCCAAAAGCAAGCGTGCCACTTCCTACCGGAAGTCTTTTCCCCCTCAGTATCAAACGGTGGATAAGGGCCACGGCCGGATTGAATGGCGGGGCATTGAGGTGTGCGAGGTGACCCCGGCCCAGATGGGCTTTCCGCACGTGGCGCAGGTGGCTCGGATTGACCGCATCCGGGAACTCAACCACGGCCGTCAAGCGGTCGAAACCGTCTGGATCATCACCAGCCTGACGGCGGCCTAGGCCGATGCGGCCCGGCTCTTGGAATTGGCGCGCCAATACTGGAGCATTGAAAATGGCACCCATTACCCGCTGGATGTCAGCGCGGGCGAAGACCGTTGTCGCGTCCGCCATCCCATCGCGGCCACTGTTCTGGGCCTTCTGCGTCGCGCCGTA
>Ga0209429_10000657_pt1 | contig 22821 bp, 18 predicted proteins | sample BarGraNGADG00212_3_FD_184493 | JGI IMG/M metagenome (GOLD analysis project Ga0209429, IMG submission 184493) | Arctic peat soil microbial communities from Barrow, Alaska - Barrow Graham LP Ref core NGADG0004-212 (SPAdes) (version 2) | ecosystem: Environmental > Terrestrial > Soil > Wetlands >...
TCTCGCGGGACAGTCTCGGCGCGGGTGCACGGGTACGGGCGGGCGATCGCCACGTCCAGCAGGTCCGCGATCAGGCGGCGGGCGCCCTCGCCGCCGTCGTCAGGGTCGGCGACCCGCCCCAGGTTGACGGCGGTGGCTGCCGCAACCGGTTCGGGGTGGGCGGCCGTGATGTCGTCGCACGCCTGGCGCAGCTGGTAGCCAAGCCAGTCCAGGTCCATCGCCTCGGCGACGGACACCACCTGGGACAGGGCGACCACCGCGCGCTCGGTGGTGAGCAGCAGCGACCACAGGCCGCCCCAACCGTGCCCAGCGGTGTCGACCAGCAGGGTCGTGTCCGTTGGCCATGACGTTCTCATTGCACTCTCCCCACGCTCCAGTCCGGACCCGGCGGCCCGGTGCTGCCACGATGCGAGCCGGCGGTCCCTGCGGGGCCGGCTGGCCTGCGATCTGTGGATGATGAGCCCGACGAGAGCAGGGGTGCATGACCGCGACCAACATGAAGGCCAAAGCCCGGTGGGCACCGCCCGTCGCCCACTCACGCACACCACGAGGCGCTGGGCGATGACCGCGCGCCTGTTGCGTGGTTCTGAAGCCCGCCGAGTTCGGCGCTGGCCAAGTCTCGGCGGCGCGGCGACCGGCAGCCGACGTGCTGCCGGCGATGCTCTCCGGGCACGGTGTTGATCGGTGGCAGGCACGTGCGTCGACCGGCTCGTTATGCCGATCGGCGCCTGTGAGCTGTCCGAACGGCATAGCGCAAGTTGTCTCCTTTGGCAGACGCGCGCATCACCATCGCCCGCACAAGATGGGAAGGCGACGCCGGGGTCTGTCGGGTGCAGCCCGCGGGGCACTGCGCGACCGTCGAGAGGTCGTCTGGTGCACACCGTCTGGCTGCGGTTGCCCACCAGAACAGCCCAACGGCGGCATGACGGACCTCTAGGGTGAGTGAGACGCCAAGACGGGCGACGGTGGGGGTAACACTGGAGGGGGAGTGGTGGCCATGGACTTTGCTCTCGCGGGCTACTTTCGGCCAGACCCGCACGCCTACGACGACTTCAACGCGGTCGCCGATGGCCTCGGCCCGGCGTCCATCGGCACGGTCGTCTACGAGGCCAGGTTCGGCACCGGCTCCGCGCTGAGCTCATGTGCAGGCTCACGAGTCGTCACTCCTGGAGGGCCAGCTACATGAACCACCCCGTACCAGGGGGCGGGGGCGCCCGGCGAGATTCGAAGTCGCAGTGCGAGGACGACTTGGTCGTTCTGCTCGACGAGCGACACCGCGCAATCGGGACTGCGCCGCGGTTGCGCGTACACGGCCGCGATACCCCGCTGCACCTAGCCTTCTCTAGCTACATCGTCAATGACTCCGGCGAGGTGCTGGTCACCCGTCGTGCCCTGTCGAAGCGCACCTGGCCCGGGGTGTGGACGAACTCGTGCTGCGGCCACCCCAGGTGGAACGAGCCCATCGAGGATGCCGTCCGTCGTCGGATCCGCGAGGAGCTCGGCCTCGAGGCGCGCGCCGTGACCCCGGGCGTGCCCGAGTTCCGCTACCGGGCCACGGACTCCAGCGGACTCGTGGAGAACGAGGTCTGCCCGGTGTTCATCGTGCGCGTGGAGCCGGGCCAGGTCCGCCCGGACCCAGGCGAGGTGGACGGCCATGTCTGGATGCCCTGGCCGGCATTCGTTGCGATCGCATCCTCGGTTCCCGACCTGATCAGCCCCTGGGCCGCCCAGCAGGTGCCGGCGCTGCATGCGAGGTTCGGGGACGACCTGCGCAGCGCCCCGAACGGAACCCTCGACGCCGGGACGGCACTCGCTGAGGTACGTCAGATGGTCGACGAGGCGGGAAGGGAGGCCCACGGCCTGTGGCGTGCTTCGGTTGGCGGGGCCCGCAGTCGGACGCTGGGGGGCGCGAGCATCCCAGAGCAGCTCATGTCGCTGATGGACGGCGGCAAAGAGGTAAGGCCGCTTCTGTGCATCTGGGGGTATATCTCCACTGGGGGCGAGGCGGGCACGGATGCCTACCGCCGGATGATTCGCAGTGCGGCCGCGCTCGAGTGGTTTCACCTGTTCGCTCTCGTGCACGACGACTTCATGGACGAGGCGCTCACCCGGCGCGGTCGGGCGACGGTTCACGAGTGGGCCAAGGACCTGCACCGCAAGGCCGGCGCCGCCGGTTCGGCTGCGAGGTTCGGTGACAACATCGCGGTCCTGCTCGGCGACCTCGCCCTCACTGAGGCGTTCCATCTCGTTGCGGCGCTGCCATCGGAGTTCGCGGAGCTGTGGTACGAGCTCGCGGTGGAGTTGTATGCCGGCCAGAGTCTTGACCTCATCTGTGCTGCTGAGCGCGCCAACGACGGACAGGCCATCGGGCTGCTCGCCCAGCTGAAGACCGCCTCGTACTCCGTGCAACGGCCCCTCCAGCTGGGCGCCCTGGCAGCCGGTGCCACCCGTGTGCAGGGCGCCACGCTGGACCGGTATGCCGCCCACGTTGGCCGGGCGTTCTCGATGCGGGACGACTACCTGGGAGTGTGGGGAGACCCGGCCGAGACCGGGAAAGCCGGTCAGGCGGACCTCGCTCAGGGCAAGGCCACGTGCATTGTCGAGTTGGGTCTCGAGATGCTGGACGACAGGGGCAGAGCCCTGCTCGAGCGGGTCGGCACGGGGCCGGCCGCTGGGGACGACGTCGTGCGCCTGACCGTGGCGCTGGAGCAGGCGGGCGTCCGAGCCGCCGTGGAGGGGCGGATTAAGGGTGAACATGACCTCGCGGTCGCAGCCCTCGAAGAGGGCAGCCTAACCGCTGCGGGTGTGCGGGGTCTGCGGACCCTGGCCGACGAGATAGCGTACCGGAGGCGGTGACCGCGATGACGATCCTGCGTCAGAACGGGCGGCACACGCCCCGGCGCGCATACCGAAGTGAGGCCGACTCATGACGGACTTCGGGGTCGAGACCGGGCTGCCGTTCGGGACCAAGGAGCAGCTGGACGCCTACCGCGGGCTGTGGCATCACGGCGAGGTCGAGGTGGAGTCGCTGGCCCGGGATCTGGGACGCGCTGCGGACCAGGTTCGCGGTGACGTGGACGCGTTGTGCGGCGCGGGGCTGGCACGGTGGCTGGAGCCCGGCCGGCGGTGCCGAGCGGTGATTCCTGATCTGGCATTGAGCCCGCTGGTCACGTCGCTGCAGTCCGACCTGCATCGTCGGGCAAGCCAGCTAGACGCCACCCAGCAGAGGGTCTCCGAGCTGATCAGGGAGTATCACGCGGACAGCGAGCGCTCCACCCGTCGCGAGGTCGAGTTGATTCCTGCCGAGCAGGGCGCGCTGGTCAGGGCCGCGGACCTGGTGGCTGAGAGTCGGGGTGAGTTGCTGATCAGCGTGGGCGCGTGGCTGACCTGTGAGGAAGCCAGCAGCCACGACTTGTGGCGCCTGGCCGCAGCGAAGTCTGCCCAACGTGTCGAGGTGCGTGTCCTGGTGCATGAGGCGGCCGCAGGCAGTGGCCACATCAGGACGTTGGCCGAGGCCCGGGGCGTCCGGGTCAGGGTGGTGCCGGTAGTTCTGCAGGCAATGGTCGTCCGCGATGGGTGCGCCGCTCTGGTGGGGGCGCAGGCCGATGATGCAGGCGCGGACGCGGTGGTGGTGGAGGGTCCGCCGTTGGTGCCGATGTTCCGCAACCTCTTCGAGTACTACTGGCGGGGCGCATCGACGCTGGAGTCAGAGACCTCGGGAGCGGACACCGACCTGTCGCGCCTTGAGCACACCTTGCTGGTTCTGCTTGAGCAGGGCTGCACGGACGAGACGGTCGCCCGGCGCGTGGGTATGTCGGTGCGGACCGTTCGGCGGGTGATCGCAGAGCTGGCCGAGCGCGCCCAGGCGAGTAGCCGCTTCCAGCTCGGTAGCCGGGCGCGCAGCCTGGGTTGGTTCCGCTAGCTAGCGGCGCCGTCCCGGGTGGTGACCTAGCAGTGCCGAGGCGAGCCGTCCGAACTCCCTGGCACGGTAATCGCGCCAGGTGCCGTACGAAGCGCGGTACTTCAGATAGCGCATTCCGGTCACGGTGGTCGCAATGCGTGCCACGCGACGAATCATCGGCTCGTCGGTCTGCTGCCACGTGACCTGCCTGGGGTAGCCGATCAGCGAGAGCTGGCTGCCCGTGGTGACGACGCCGGGCCGCACTTGCAGAAACTGCTGTCGGTTCGACCAGGGGTAGGGCCAATCAGCTACACCGGTGATAGGACCCGAGATCGGAAAGCCGGACACCGACGCGCGGTTGAGCAGGTACCCGACTGCGCCCTGTGGTGGCGCGATCGTTGCCCGGAGTGTTCCGTGACCACTCCTGGGCAGCGGCCGGCACACCGTCTGCGCGTCGCGGTAGAGCAGCACCACGGTCGGCGTCGACGATCGGATCCGTGCTGCGCGCACGCACGCCTCAACGAAGCCTGGCAGCAGTTCGGCGTCGTCCTCAAGGAAGATGGTCCACTCCTGATCGGTCGCGGTCGCGGCCGCGACCGCCCGGCGGTGGGCGAGTACGGCCGCGATCTCGCCGGTGACCAGGGGGCGCCGCTCCAGCGTGATGGCGGTGGACTGGTCGACAACCACGTCGCGCAGCCACGCCGTGCTGCCCGGTTCCGGGCCGCCGGTCATCGTCCAGGACACCCCCAGCGTGTTCAGGCCGGCCACGAGGGTGCTGCTGCGCGGGGAGTCGACCGGACCGACGATGTGGACCGGGGGGAACTCTGTCGTCGTATCCCTCACGCCAGGGGCGCCCGGGCGGTTGTGATGGCCATGAACCACGCCCCCGCCTGGTGGGAGCGCCAGGCGGCCGGGGCTGCAATGATGTTCTGCGCCCGGGTGATGGACATCCGTCCCGCTCGAGCTGCACCCCTGGCTAGGGGAGCGTAGATGCGCGAGATGTCCCGCAGTCTCCGCAACGATGGGGCTATCCATGGAGTCAGTTCGAGCCACTGGACCTGGTCGAACCCTGCGTCGGCCAGCTTCGCCTGGTACTCGTCCTGGGTGGGCAGCTCGGCGATCTTCCACGCCTGGCACATCTCCGTGATGTTCTGCTCGGATCGAGCCGTCCGGGGTGCCGACCCGCGATAGATCTCCTCCTGGACGAGGATTCCCCCGGGCTGCAGCAGTCGGCGGGCCTCGGTCAGGACGAGCGAGCGGTCGGGTGCATGGCTGGCACTCTCCTGGGTCCACACCACGTCGAAGCTGCCGCCCGGCAGTCCGGTGTCGATGAAGTCCGCGACGATGAAGGAGCACGACTCCTGGAGCCCTCGCTCGGCGGCCGCCAGACGGGCCGCCTCGGCCTGCTCGGGGACGATGGTCACACCGGTCACCCTCGCGTGGTACTCGCGTGCCAGCCACAGGTCCGTACCGCCCACCCCGCACCCGAGGTCGACCATTAGCCGCTCTGGTGTGAGAGTTGCTTGCCTTGCCATCACCAGGTTCATTCGTTCCAGCGATGCCTCATGGTTGTCGACACCCTCCTGCCAGAGTCCGAAGTGGATGGCTCGTGCGTCGTCGCCGCTCCATAGCCGCGCATAGTCCCGACCGGTGGCGTCGTAGTAGTCGAGGATCTCGGGAATGTTCCTGCTCGCGTTCATGCGTCAACGCTCTTCCCGGTGGCTACTCCGTCGTAGATGGGTCGCATGTCCAGGTAGTCGCGCACCTGGGCCGCCAGACCCTCCTCCAAGGGGGTCGCGGGCACCCACCCCAGGTAGTCGCGCAGGGGACCCACGTCCGCGCACGTACTGTCCGGATCACCGGGAACCGCTGGCAGATGCTCCAACGTTGGGGTGCGACCAAGTGCGCGGCCGATGATGCCGATCGCCTCCCGCAGCGCCCTGGGCTTACCTGCTCCGACATCAAGGTGACCGGTGTCCGGAATGACATCCACTCGGGCGGCGCGGACGTTGGCCTCCACGACGTCATCGACGTAGGTGAAGTCGCGGCACTGCTCGCCGTCACCGAACACCGTGATCGGACGCTGGGCGACGACCGAGCGGATGAACCGCTGGAAGGCCATGTCGGCACGCTGTCCGGGACCGTACACAGTGAAGTAGCGCAGTGCGAGACACTCCAGGCCAGCCGTGCGGGCCCGCACCACGCAGAGCTTCTCGGCCGCCAACTTGCTGATGCCGTAGGGCGCGCGTGGCGCGTCGTGTGGGCCGTACACCGACGACGAGGAGGAGACGATCAGCCGCCGTGCGCCGGTCCTAATTGCCGCGCTGACCAGGCGGTCGCTGGCCGCCACGTTGTTGCGCAGGTAGGGGGTCAGATCGTGCCAGGACTCACGCACACCGCCCTGCCCGGCGCAGTGGAAGATGGTCGTTCCCGGCGGCAGCAGGTGGTCGAAGTCGGCGTCCGACAGGTCAAGCAACGCCACCTCGACCCCGCTGCGGCGCAGTCGCGCGAGCCGCCAGACCTTGGCGTTCAGGTCTGGTCCCACTTCGCAGGAGTCGATCCCGCTGACCTGGTAGCCCTCCTCGATCAGACGCAGCGCCAGGTGATGTCCGATGAAGCCGAGCACTCCTGTCACCACCGCGCTTGGCATCGTCCACTTCCTCCCCCTGATCCACCCTTGGTAGCTCAGCCGCAGCGCCGTGGGCAACGAGAAGGACTGGCAGGTTGCTGCAGCTGCATCTAGTCCGTCCGGTGTGGCGGGGCAGGGGTGTGCGGGGCGCCGGTAACTTCCCGAAGCATGAGCAGGGAGCAGCCCGACAGGGAGTCGCTCGATCGTGGTAGCCCGGTAGCGATCGAGGTGCGGGGCGTCTACAAGCGGTTCAGGCGGCATCGCGTCCTGGAGGACGTGAGTTTCACGGTCGCCCCCGGCAGGTCGATGGCCATCGTCGGAGCCAATGGCTGCGGCAAGTCGACGCTGCTCAAGATCTGCGCTGGACTGTTGTCTCCCACCAGGGGCTCGGTGGCAGTGCGGGGGCGACTGGGCTACTGCCCGCAGGAGCTGAACCTGAGCCGCTTTCTGACACCCGATGACCACTTCACCTGGTTCGGCGCCGGTCTCCAACTGGACCGCGACGGCAGTCTCGAGATCGGCCACCGCCTCGCCGCAGCACTCGACTGGGACGTGCCCCGTCGTCAGGTCCGACATCTCAGCGGCGGCACCCAGCAGAAGCTGAACGTGGCCTCCACGATGGTGACTGCGCCGAACGTGATCCTGCTCGACGAGCCTTACCAGGGCTTCGACCAGGGCAGCTACTTGGACTTCTGGGATGTGGTCGGCGAGCGGTGCGCCGCGGGGTGCGCGGTGGTGATCGTCACGCACATGCTCCAGGAGCTTGACCGCGTGGACGCCGTCCTCGACCTCAGCTCTCGGAAGGGGACGGCGTGAGGCTGCTCCGTTCAGCCGAGATGACGCTGCGCGACCTGCTCGGGCGTGGCGGGGTCTTGGTCCTGTTGGTGCTGGTGCCGATGGTGTTCTACGTGGCCCGTCGTTCGGACTTCAGCGGGCAGGCGATCAGGTTCGCCTGCATGGGGCTAGCGTGGGCGGTCAGCACGGTGGCGCTGTTCTCAGTGATCAGTTCGCGGCGGGGACTGGAACCCCGACTACGGCTGGCTGGATACTCGGCGGCCACGCTGTACCTGGGACGCTTGTTTGCCCTGGTCACTGCCGCCGCTTTGGTCGGTGGCCTGTACGCGCTGATCATCCACCTCGATCAGGACGTGGTGCACGGCTGGGCGGTGGCGGTGGCCCTGGTGGCCTCGGCCGTGCTGTCGGTTCCCCTGGGCATGGTGGTCGGCTCCCTCGCACCACGGGATCTTGAGGGGATGCTTGTCCTGATCATGGTCGTTGGCCTGCAGATGATCATCGACCCGGGCCAGTCGGCGGCACGTGCCCTGCCGCTGTGGTCGACCCGAGAGCTCATCAACTACGGGGTGACCGGAGCCGGTGACCTGCAGGCTGCCTGGCTGCATGCCGCAGGCTACGGCCTGGGCATGGTGCTCGTCGGGCTGGCCATCGCCGGCATCCAGCTGCGGCGTCGCCGCCACCTGGTGATCGAGCCTGCGCCTTCGCGCTGAGCCTGTGGCAGGCGGGCGCCGACGTGACCCGCGGCGTCTGGGACTGTCTGACCCCGGTGGCTGACAAGCCGGTGTTCAGCATCAGGACGTCGCGGATCAACCCCGAGATCGTCTGCGCCAAGGACTTGCTTCGCGCTCGTTGATCCCTCGGGAGCTTCTCGAGGAGCCCTGGGGCGCTTCACGCGCAAGGTGAACGGAACCATCCGCAGCTGCCCTACCTGGCCCGTCTTCCCAGTTCAGCCGGTGCCCACGCCGGCGCGATCACGGCAACAGGCTGGCCTCATTGCTGGACCAGGGCTGAGTCGAAGCACGCGACCACGTCGTCGGCGTAGCTGTTGACCAGGGGGGAGAGGTCGTCCGCCGGTGCGCTAGCTCGCGCGGCCCGCAATGCCTGGTCGCGCAGTCTCTCCACGTCGCGGACGGCGTCCTCGACAGGCGTTTGACCGCTGACCAGCAGGTGCCGCAGGTTCCCGACTCGCTCGCCGTGCCGTTCGTAGTCCCGCCAGTCGTCGGCCATGGTGATGATCAGTCCGAAGGCGTAGCCGAAACTGCGTGCGGCCGCGACCGCGTCGGAACGGTGACCCGCCAGACAGGCGAGCGTCCCGTACAGCCCGAGGAATCGGCCACCGTAGCTGTCGGCGTGACTTCGCCACTGGCGCAGGGAGCGGGCCGGGTGACGTTTCGTCATCACCTGCCCAGTTGTCACCGCCGCGAGCTCCTCGTCCAGGACGCGGGTGACCGCGCCCGCGTCGTCGGCCAGCTCGCATAGGTGGCGCACGGCCAGGTTCTGCACCAGGAAGTAGGTGCTCAGCAGGTCGAGGTGCTCCAACCCGCTGTCCCGATCGACGATGTCGTCCAGCAACTTCATCGCCAGCAGGTGCTCGCCCAGGGCCGTCTCGACGTCGCGGCGGCGATCCTCAACTAGCCAGGTGCACAGCATGAACGGCACGCGGAAGTAGAGCCGCATCGTCCTCATGTGGGCCACGACGGCGGCAGAGGAACCCATCCGGGTCAACTCCGCCTCCAAGTGCTCCTGGATCGCCGCTTGCGACTCGCTGATGGTCTGCTGCAGTGCCTCCAGACCGACGGAATCGATGTGCCTGTTCACGCTGTCCCCTCAGCCCCGTGCGGCCATGACATCACCGGCGACGAACAGCCCGACGTCCGACCTCATGAAGTCGGTGAGCATGTCGTCACAAGTGAGTGCGATCGCCCGGCCGGCGGCGTTCAGCGAGGTGTTGATCAGGCCAGGCGTTCCCGTCGCGCCGCTGAACCGGGTGAGCAGGTCATGCAGGACCGGTTCGTCTCGGGCGGAGACGGTCTGCAGTCGGCTCGTTCCATCGGCGTGCCGCGCCTGGGGCATCACGCCCTCAGGAAGCGTGTAGTCGAACAGCATGTGCGGGCTGCGCGGTGCATCCGGATAGAGCCGGTCGAAGCGCTCATCGGTGAGCATCGCTGCCAGCGGCCGGTACCACTCCCGGCTCTTGAGTCCCTCGGATATCCGCTGGCGCATGCCGGGGGCGTCCGGGTTGCCCAGCAGGGACCGGTGCCCGAGGGCACGTGGACCCGACTCCGCGCGACCGCGCAGGAACCCGACGACGCCGCCACCCGCCAGCTCCAGAACTATCCGGTCGAGGTCGATCGGTTCGGGCGACATCCCGGCCGCCTTCAGCGCGTCAGCCATCTCGTCGTCGGTTTCCGCGGTGCCCGTCAGGTAGAAGGGGAAGGGGTCCAGCGGCTGACCGGTCAGTACCAGGTTGGCGTATGCGACGGCGCCCAGCGGGTGACCTGAGTCATTGCAGGCCGGCGCCAGGTGCGGGTGGATTCCGTAGGTGTCCCGCAGCACGGTGTTGGTCACTATGTTCAGTCCGCAGCCGCCCCCCAGGGCCACGTGGTCGCATGCGTAGCGCGCCATCCGCGACGTGACTAGCTTGACCACCGCCTCGCTGAACATCTCCTGGAACGTGGCGACGATCGTCGCTCTGCGGTCGAAGTCCCCGAGAAAGCCCTCGGCGTCCAGCTCCTCGGCCACGGAGTAGGCGTAGCCGCGGTCCGTGGTCACCTCGTCGCGGATCTCCCGCAGCCTCCCCTCGGTCCTGGCATCGGGCCGGCCATACCCCCCCATGGCCATCAACTTCCCGGCGACGCCCGGGCTGTTGCCCATGCCGAACAGAACACCGATCCCGGTCCAGCCCAGCCCGCGACCGAACCAAGGCAACGCGTCAGTCTCACGCCACGTGAGTTCGCCGTCCTGGTAGACGAACAGCGCGTTCTGGCTGAACTGGCCCTGGCCCTCGTTGACAAGCACCAGGCAGCGGTTGCGGTAGCCCGCGTAGTGCACTGCCAGCATGGCGTGCGAGGCCTCGTGCGTGACCACAAGGCACGGCAGCTCCCGGTCGCGGATCCGGCACCTTGTCTGCACGTGGGTTTGGACCTTGCCGCTGAGCGTCGCCATCACCGCGTCGATGTCGGCGACGTGCACCTCGTCGTGGCCGATCGGGGTGCTTACGGCGACGGCATCGACGGTCTCCAGACCACAGCCGGGCCGGCTAAGGATGAAGTCGATGGCCTTGCCGACACGGTGGTCGAAGCGGCGCCGAGTGAGCCGCTCGGTCTCGACGCTGTGCAGGACCCGGTTGTCCTCGACCAGTGCCGCGCCGGTGTCGTGACCGATGGCGTGGATGCCGAGGATTCTCATCGCTGCCCACTTGAGGTGCCTGCGTGCGTCGACCGTGCATCCAGCGTGGTGGGACTGCCCCATGTCATGTGCTGCAGTGGACGTCCGACCACGGCCCGGACCATCAGCTCGGCGACCAGCAGCGCCGAGGTGAGGACGTGCACCCACGAGTACAGGCCGAGCGCAAGGGCTTGCCCGATCGGGCGCCCGGACCGTACCGGGAACAGGTCCACCCCGTTGAGAAACGAGCGGCTGATGTAGCAGTGCCGCCTCGCTGGATCGGCGTCCGCCGCGAGCAAGATCTGACCGAGCCGCTGCCGGCGTAGGCGGCGCACGGAGCTGCGCAGGTCGCCGGCGACGGTGTAGTGCACGGACGCGTCCGGCACCAGGACGAGGTGGGCGAACGGATCGCTCGATTTGGGCCGCAGCAGCTGGAAGCAGATCCAGCCGTCGTCGTTGGCGTAGCGCCGCGGGACGCCGTCGGCCACCACATCGGCGCACACCATCAAGGCGCAGCCGTGCGGGTAGTTCATCGCAGAGGGCATCGCCGCCTTGGCACGGGCCAGTGCGGCCGAGGTCTGGTGTTGCGACGTGTGCGGCACCTTGGTCGCCCCCACTGCAGCCGGAGGGGCGAGATCGCGTAGTCGATGGAGCATGCGGGCCAGGCAGTGGGGTCCGAGCTGGACGTCGTCGTCCACCCAGCCGACGAACTGAGTGGACGGCCCGAGAGTCCTGATCGCCAAGTTGAGTGCCGCGACCTTGCCGCGCGCCATGCTGAGCAGGACCATCAGCGGGACTGACTCGTCGGTCGCAGCGGCAACGGCTTTGCCCCGTTCTTGGGCGCTGGACAGTTCGACCTCGTCCGTGCACTGGATCACCGCCACCAGCCCGGCCCGGCCGGGTGTCGTCGGGCCGGCGGCGTCCGCCAGTTGGTCGACGAGCCGCCGCACGATGATCGGGTAGTCCTGGGCGCTGGTGCGGGCAAGAGCGGTGGGCAGGATGACCACGAGTTCCGCGTCAGACCAACCCGGCCGGTGCGTCGGGGTCACCGGCACCCACGACCCCGCATCCAGGGCCCAAGCCGGCTCGCCAAGGAGAGCTTCCGAGTCGACGTACCCACCGGCGGCGGGCCGTAGGCAGGCATCAAGGACCGCCCATCCGAAGGCCGCCGCGTTCACCGTGTCACCGCTAGCAGCCGGGGCAGCGTCTCGCGCCAGTCCGTGCCCTCACCCGCGCCCGCGAATCCGACGTAGTCGGCACCGGCATCCAAGTACGCTCGCACACTGTCCGGGCGGTGGACGTTGCCGCTGACGAAGACAATCTGCGAGGGCTCGAGCTCTTCGCGCAGCACCGAGCAGGTGCGCAATGAGACGCGTTCGTTGCGGGAGTACAGGTAGACCATGTCCAGCCCGAGCTGGCGGATCTCCGCTGCCAGCAGGCGCAGCGATTCGACCGACTCGTCCAAGGGGGTGGTCCCCAACAGGTCGCCCGTCCTGCGGTCGGCACCGACCGTGATGGCGGCGCAGAGCACCGGCTCGGGCCACTGGTCACGCGGGAGGATCTGGCTCCAGTACTGGACGGTTTCCAGGAGACTTTGCCACACAAAGTACGGTTCGCTCGATCGCAGCAGGGCGGGCCACAGATACCCGTCCGCCCCGGCCACCACCGGCAGCCCCTTGCCGACAGTCGGAGGGAAGTGCAGCAGCACCGGGATGGACACACTGGCCGACACCGACGGCACGTAGTCGCGCATGACGGCGGCGAAATCGTGGTAGTCGGTACTGGCCAGGATCAGCCAGCGCCCCCCCGACTCTTCCACCAACCGGGCCTTTGCCAGCGCCTCGTGGAGAGGGACCTTGAACGGATCGATGATGTGTATTCCGACCCCCCGGTTGTCCCTCAGGTAGTCGTTGAGCCGGTGAGAACGCCAGGAGCTGCGCGCCACCAAGGCATTTCCGCCCTCGATCGGTACCTGTGTCACGGATTCCTCCTCAGAGAGTCGATCGCGGCGGTGACAATGCTGTCTGCGTGGTCTTGGTCGAGATGTTCGGCCCGGAACCGGGCTGCGCCCTCGCGAATACGCGCCGTGGTGACCGGGTCGAGCCAGACGCGTGCGACATCGATCAGATCGGACGCGCCGTCGGTGCGGACTCCTAGCGAATGCTGGACCACGAGGTCCGGCACCCAGTCCTCCATCGGTAGCCCGGAGGGCATCACGACCAGCGGGATCGTCTGGTTTGCCGCCTCAAGGACGGTGTTGGGGCCCGCCTTCGACACCAGGAACGAGCCAGGCGCCCGTCGCGCCCAGTCGAGGAACTCCAGATAGCGGTCCTGGGGGAGACGGTCGAACACGTCCCACCCGCGTGCGCGGCAGGCTTCCTGGGTGCGGGTGATCTCGTCTGGCTGGTCGACAACCACGTAGGCGACATGGATGTCGCCAGCATGTGCAGCCAGTTCCAGGACGAGCTCGGAGAACGCGGGTCCGCCCCGGTTGTTGAGGATGAGGACGATCGGCCGCTGGTGTTCTTCGCTGGGCCGGGCGTTGCTGGGCATGCTGCCTGCCGCAAGTAGCGGCCCGGGGACGATGATTCGCGACGCCGGTAGGTCCGACCGCTCGCGGAGCCTGTCGCGGTTCCACGGGAACGGCACCGTGACCAGGTCGGCATGCGGTGTCAGGTGCATGTCCATCTCAAGCAGCCCGGGATTGGTTACGTAGTTGAGCACCCGGGTGGGCAATTGGTGTGCCCGGACGCACCAGGTGAGCATCCGCGAGACGATCCCCTTCGTCCCGATGACGATGTCGGGGCGGGTGGTGAGCAGCCGATCGGCCAGCGGCCCGAGGTCGATCGGGGGAGTCTCGGTGTCGAGCTCGAAACCTGTCGGCACGAGCTGGGATGCCGACTCCGCGAACCGCAGGTATGACTCGCGCAGCTGGTCGTGGTTCGTTGTCGCGGTGGTGATGTCCTTGATCTGCCGACCCGCTTCGGCCATCCAGCCGACCAGGTCCTCGATCGCCTGCACGTCCACCTGCCAGACCGGGTTCCGGTCCAGCACCGAGCCAAGGTGGCGGCCGGCCAGGAGGTTGCCCATCGCCCCCCAGGTGCGGGCGGAGTAGATCTGGACGCTCGTCACCGCCGAACTCCCTCAGGATGTATCCGCTGCACCCGCGCCAGCCATGACTCCAGCACCAGAACGGACCAGATCACCTGCGTCCATACCCGTGCACCTGACATGTGCTGGTCGACGATCCGGGTGACGGCGCGGGCGTTCCACACCAGGCTGTCGCGCAGCGCCCGCTCGTCGAGTACGTCGCGGACCAGGTCCTGCAGCGGGCCGCGCAGCACCGCAGCCATCGGGCCTCGGAACCCCTGCTTTGTGCGCGTGGCAGCCTTTTCGCCGCAGAGCTCTGCGGCCAGCGACCGCACCGGCAGCTTGCCAACCCCACCGGCCCCGCTGTCGGCCGGCTGCAAGGCCAGTCCGAGGGCCACCACCTCGTCGTCGAGGAACGGTGAGCGTGCCTCCAGCCCGTAGGCCATCGTGCTGCGATCGAGCTTGGTGATCACGGTGTCGACGAGGAAGCTCCAGAACACTGCCGAGCGGGACTGTTCCATCAGGTCGTTCCTGCTCGGTCCTGATGCCCCAGCGGACGACCGAGTGCAGGCTGGCATCTGCACTGGGCGGTCTGGGCGGCGCAGCAGGGAGCGGAGGGTGGTGCCTGAGGCCCCAGCATGAGCGGCCAAGAAGCCTAGATGGGCTGGTGCACCCACGCTGTTGGCCAGGTCGGTGGCCACACCGGACAGGGGGAGGCCCATGCGTCGCCCGGCTGGAGAGCCGAGCAACTGGAACGCGCCCCGGGTCAGGCACGCGGGTACCCGGCCCAGCCGGGACAGGAGAACTTGCGCCTCGAAGTACCGGTAGCCGAAGAAGAGCTCGTCGGCGCCGTCGCCGGTCAGCACGATTTCCGCGTGGTCGCGGGCGAGCCGCGCGGCCATCCTGGTGACCACGAGGGAAGGGTCGGCCATCGGCTCGTCCAGGTCGGCCAGCGTCGCCCGCGCCTCGCGGCCGATCTCGTCAAGAGTGGGGCGCCAGATCCGCGGACGTACCCCGATCTGTTCGGCTAGCGCCGCCACCTCTGTTTCCTCCTCGGCGGAGAAGACGACGCTGAACGCGTCGAGGGCGCGGTGGCCCTCCCTGACGGCGAGTGCGGCCACCACGGAGGAGTCGACTCCGCCGCTGAACAGAACCCCGGTAGGTGCGTCGGTGGCGGCAAGGCGGCGTTGCACGGCGGGGCCTAGTAGGCGGCCCAGGCCAGCCCCCTCCGGGTGGGCCCGCGCCGCCGGGAAGGACTGCCACCAGGTGCGGCGTTCTCGACCGGTGAAGCTGAGTACCTGTCCCGGCCCGACCTTGTGCACGCCGCTGATCATCGAGGCCGGTGCGGCAACAGACCGACGAACGAGGTAGTCCGGCACCTGTGACAGGTCAGGTATCGCGCCCACGAGGGGATGGGCTACCAGCGCGTCCAGTTCTGAGGCAAAGGCCAGGTTCAGTCCGGAGGCGGAACCTAGGCACACGTAGAACAGGGGTTTCTTGCCCAAGCGGTCGCGTGCCAGGGTCAGTGTCTGGGCCTGGTCGTCCCACACCGCCAGTGCGAACATTCCCGAGAGCTGCTCGATCGCTCGAGGGCCGTAGGCTTCGACCAACTCGGCCACCAGTGCCGTGTCGCAAGCTGCTTCGACGTCCGATCCGGCATCGGTGAGTGCGCGTCGCAGCGCGTCGAGGTTGTACAACTCGCCGTTGAAGGTCAACGTGACGCGTCCGCTCGCAGTGGAGTAGGGCTGAACGACCGAACCTCGTGCCAGCGGCAGTGCCGTGTGACCCAAGCAGCCATCTGGCAGTTGCCTCAGCCGGGTGCCATGCGGGCCCCGGTCGGTCAAGCGGGCCAGCATGCTAGTGACGATCGACGAGCAGCGTGTCGGGTCGCTCTCGTGGTCATCAAAGACTCCGGCGATGCCGCACATCTGCCCTCTCCGCACTGTCATCGACCGTCGCGTCTGGGACGGGTCCAGTGACGCCAATCAACGCCGCAGAGCCGCGCAGCGGCAAGGGATGAACCGGTGCAGGATGTTGCGACGGCAGCAAGTCCATCGGCTGCGCCGGTGTGCGCGACGCGAGAATGAGCCGCGTGAGCGACCTCCTGCGCAGACGGCGTGCTGTCGTGCTGGTCGCCTTGCTGTTGGTGAGCGCACTTGTCGAGGGCGCTCGCTCGGTGGGCCTTCCGCTGGCCTTGAAGCAGTTCGTCGAGACCGCGGAGATCGCCTCCCCCGATCGCTCGGCGCTGCTGGTCCTGGCGCTGACCTATGGTGCGCTCGCGCTGAGCGGAATCGGCACGACAGCAGTTCTCAACGCTCTGGCCGAGACCTATGCCGGTATGGTGGCCGACCGGATGCACGCCGAGCGTTTGGGTGTGCTGCTGTCGAGCGACATGATCGACCAGCCATGGGATGACGCCCAGCGTGCGGTCGATTCGCTGGACTCCTCCGACGAGGACGTCCGTCGCTCGCTCGCAACCGTCGCAGGTCAGGTGCTGCCCGCTCTGGTGTCGTTGGTCGGGCTGTATGCGGTGATACTGCTGATGGATCCGCTCTTCTTGGTTGCTCTGCTGCTGCCGCTGCTACTGCTGGCCGTTGTACCTCCAGCGCTGGGACGGGTGCGGGCGATCAACGCGTTCGACCATGCTCGGCACGTACGCGCGCTGAGCCTGAGTCACGACATTGCGTGTGCGCGCGATGACCTGCGCGGCGTGGACTCGGGCGACGCCATGCTGGGCGTGCTCGACGACGAGCTGACCAGCCAGCGGACGCAGGCCGACACTCTTCGGCGAGGCGCCCTGCTGGCGCCGCTCGTCGTTCAGCTGGTGGGGCTGATCACCTTCGTGCTCTGCGTCTCCATCGCGTTCCTGCTGCTGCGTTCCGGTGACCTCACCGCCGGGGGACTGTTTGGGGTGGTCAACGCAGTGTTTCTCATCCGTGCGCCATTGACGACGGTGGCCGTCAACATTCGTGACCTGCCGCACACGGTCGCGCTGCTGCGACGTCGGCCCCTACCGATCATCGAGGAGGGCGCCCCGCGAACTTTGGGGAACCGCGAGCCGGTCCTACAGATCGTTGCCGCGCAGGCGGGCTACGGGCGTGACAGTCGGCTGGTGCTGCGCGGGGTCGATGTCACCGTTGCCGCAGGTGCCTGCTGCCTGGTCACCGGACGCACCGGCTCGGGCAAGTCGACACTGCTCAAGTGCATCGCTGGCCTGCTCCCGCTGCAGGCGGGCACGTGCATGATCGGCGGGCTCGAGGTGGACGTGCAACGACCGATCCCCGAGGTCGCGTTCGTCCCCCAGTCCCCGCAGTTGTTCAGCGGGGACGTTCGATGCAACGTCACCCTCTACGAGAGCTCTGTCACTGACGAAGAGGTGCGTTCCGCGATTCAGTTGTCCGGTCTTTCGAGCTGGCTCGCGGCACTGCCGCAGGGGCTGGACACCCCGGTGAACGCCGCCCAGGTCACCCCCGAGGTGGCGCAGCTCCTGGCAGTGGCACGCGCCATGGCGACCGGACCCAGGGTGCTGTTGCTAGACGAACCGACCGACCAGCTCGACCGGGCGCGCGCCGACGAGCTCCTCGACATCCTCGCCGGGCTGTGCCGACGGGTGACCCTGGTAGTGGCGAGTCACGACGCCCGACTCGTGCGGATCGCCGACCAGCACGTCGAGATGGTGGACGGCCTTCTGCTGGCAAGGACCACGTCGTGAGGACGCACCGGTCGGGACCGATGAGGGTGCTGATCCGCACGTACCTGCCGCGCCTCACCGTCCTGTTCGCGGTGACCTTGGCGGCCCGGCTGACCACCGTCGGCGTTGGCAGGGTGCTGCAACTGGCTCTCAACACGGCGGCCGACGGCTCAAGAATGCGGGGGTTCGTCGCTCCCATCGCGGCCATCGCGATCCTGGAGTCGTTGCGCATCGTGCTGAGCTCCGCTATCGCCAACGGCATCCAGATCCCGCGACTGCGCGATCGCGTCGAGGACGACCTGAAGTTGCAGGCCTGCGCCGCGGAGCTGTTCGGCGGCCAGGGGTCGCGCGCCGAGATCTCCCGCATCAGGCCGGCGGCCGGTAGCTACGCGATGGTCTCTGGCTATGTGGTGGAGGTTGCGCTCACTGCGGCCAAGTGGGTCTTCACCGTTGTCGTGATCGCGGTGCTCCTGGCGCTGGACTGGCGGGTGGCCTTGCCGATCGTCGCAATGGTGGTGCTGTTCGCGCTGGCGTTGCCCACTGCCCTGGGACCACGAGCCGACATCGAGGCCCGGCACGGAGCGGCAATGCGGATGGCGGCTGCCGTCCGCGATGCGGTCGAGGGACGCGCCACCGTGCTCGGCGTGGGCCGGCCCGAATCCGTGCTCGCTCACATCACCGACCTGCGCACCATGCGGACCAGAGCAGCGAGGGTGGCCCTCGTACGGGAGCAGGTGCGCCAGATGATGAGCGAGCAGTCCGGGGCGATCGCCAATGCTGCGTTGCTGACAGTCGTGGCTCTGACGGCCGACCGCTCCGGCCCGCTGCAGGTAGGGACGCTGCTGATGTTCGCCCTGCTCGGCTTCACCCTGTCCGAGGCGTGCGCTGGGACCGGGATGCTGCGCACCCGTCGGCGCGTAGCGACGGCCTGTCTGGACCAGATGGTCACGCCGACCGCACCCCGGTCTCGGCCCTGCGGCCACGGCGCTGACCCGGCTGCTGTGGCGTCGGCACTGACTCGGGAGCCGGGGCGCCTGGTGGCCATCGTCGGTGCTGCCGGCACCGGCAAGTCCGCTCTGCTGCTCGACACCCTCGACCGTTTGCGTGCGGACGGCCGGCGGGCGGCACTGGTACCCCAGCGCCCGTCGCTGGTGACCGGCTCGGTGGCGGACAACGTGCTCTGTGGCCGCTCCCTGGCCGTTGAGCAGGTCGCACGCGCTCTCGAACTGGCCCAGCTGGGACCGGACCTCGAGCAGTGGCCACAACGCGAGGAGCGACCGGTGGGCGACGAGGGGCGCCAGCTGTCCGGAGGTCAGCAGCGCCGGGTCGCGGTGGCGCGAGCCCTGGCCGGCGAACCTGATGCGGTCCTGCTGGACGAACCCTTCGGGGGCCTGAACAGCACTGTCGCCACTCAGATGGTGGACGCAATATGCGGGAGCGGCACCGCAGTAGTCATCACGACAGTACGGGAGGAGCAAGTTCCCCCCGGTGCGCAGGTCATCGATCTGGGTCTTCTGAGCCCCTCCGGAGCCGATGACGCGCTGACGAGGAGGAATGATGGAGTCAGGCAAGATAGTCGTGTCAATTCCGACCTTCGATTGCACGCAGTACCTGCGCCAGGCTGTGCTCAGCATCCTGGACCAGACCTATCGTGATGTGGCGGTCTACGTGGTCAGTGACGGCGAAGCCAAGCCGCCGTGGCACGTTCTGGCCGACCTGTCGGACGAGCGACTACACCGGGTCGCCCTGTCCCACAGCCGAGGGCCCTACTTCGTGCACGACCTGGTCCTGCGCGCTACCGGAGGGGACTACCTGCTCATCCAGGACGCCGACGACTGGAGCGAGCCGAACCGGATCGAGGTGCTCGTGGCGGAGCTGGAGGCGCGCCCGCTGATCGGGGTGACGGCCGGGCAGTTCTATGACGGTCTCTACCAGAGCTACGCCGTCACGTTCTGCGCCCCTCTGCGGTCGGACTACTACCTGGACAGGACGCGCCACCATGGGCTCTACCGGTGTGCCGATCTGATCGAGGTGGGCGGCTACTACGCGGGCTACCGGTTCGCGTTCGACAGCTACTTGGTGAACGTGCTGTACACCCTCAATGGTCTCGGCTATGTCGATGTCCCGCTCTACCACCGCCGCCGTCGATCCGGGTCGCTGTCGCGGGACAAACGCACCGGCGGCGGCAGCGTGGCCCGGGCTGCAGTGATGGAGCAGCTGGTCCCAATGTGGCGCACCGTGCTCGCCGCCGCCCAATCGGGGCGCAGCCCCGCCGACCTTCGCCGGTACGCCGCCGATGTGCTCCAGACCCGACTGGGCGCTGACGGGGCGTGCGAGCGGGACGAGGCGGTCGGTGCCCTTCAGGCCAACTGCGGAGAGCCGGGCCCCGTTCTGATCCGACTGTCCGGCGGCAGAAAGGCCTCCGAGGCGACGCCGTGAGACGGCCCCGGGGCGTCGCCCACCCGTCCCATCACTTTGGGTCGAATCATCCGGAGTGGGGTCGGGCGCCCGGTGTCGCGGCCCACAGGCACAGCATCAGCAAGGCCCACAGGATGTCGGAGTGGTCTTCGCCTGCGTCGTGGCGCCGACACAGGTCGGCAACCAGAGCCCGGTCCTCGATCCCCACTTCGGCCAGTCGCGCGGCGGTGAGTGTGTCGTGCAGCAGGGGACGCAGCTCGCCGCGCAGCCAGCGCGCCAGGGGCACCGTGAAGCCCTGCTTGGGGCGATCGACCAGCGCACGAGGGACACGCTGATACAGCAACTCCTTCAGGAGCGGCTTGCCGCGCAGATACCGGTCGGGCAACCGCAGCGAGAACTCGACCACCCGGTGGTCCAGCAGCGGCGCGCGCGTCTCCAGGCCCACTGACATAGCGGCCCGGTCGACCTTGACCAAGAGCTGGTCGGGAAGGTAGGCGATGAGGTCGGTTGCCATGGCCCGGCGCCGCACCGTCTGCCCGGACAGCCCCCAGGCTTCGTGCGGGGGATAGAGCGGGACGCTGCCGCCGGTGAGCCGCTCAATGACGGTGGAGGCGGTGATCCCCAGCGCATGCCGGTGCAGGTCCTCGGGAGACAGTCCGGCCACGGTGGCGAGACGCCGAGCGGACCCCGACAACCGTGGCGCGAGGCGGTGCGCCAGAGGAGCGACCGGGCGCAGCATCTCCAGTGGCGCCCCGTAGCGTTCCAGCACGTCGTAGCGGTTGTAGCCGCCGAAACACTCGTCCCCGCCGTCTCCGGTCAGACACACCGCGACATCGCGACGGGCCCGCGCCGACACCAGTCGGCTGGGCAACGCGCTCGGGTCGGCGAACGGTTCGCCATACATCCGCGGTAGTTCGGGCACGAGGGCGAGCACCGTGGGCTCATCGAGATAGTCCACGCTGTGCTGAGTGCCCAGGTACTGCGCCACTCGGGTGGCGTCCGCTGCCTCGTCGTACTCCGGGTCGCCAAACCCGACCGTGAACGTCCGAACGGGCCGCGTGGAGTGCTCCACCATCAGGGCGGCAACTAGGGACGAATCGGTGCCGCCGGAAAGGAAAGCCCCCACTGGCACGTCCGCGACCAGTTGCTGGCGAACTGCCTCGCTCAGCAGATCCTGCAGGGCCTCGAGCGCCTCGGTTGCGTCCAGGCGCAACCGAGGTTGGCTGAGCTGCTCCATTGGGCGCCAATACTGTTGGATTGACATCCGACCGTCGTGGAACTGCATCAGGTGCGCCGGAGGGAGCTTTCGGATCGAGCGATGGATCGTCCACGGCGCGGGCACGTCCCGGTAGGCCAGGAACAACCGAGTCGCCGCGGGGTCGATGCTGGAAGGGACCCAGGGAACCGCGGTCACCGCGGCGATCTCGGAGCCGAATACCAGACGATCGCCGAGGTGGGCATAGTAGAGCGGCTTCTCGCCCAGCCGGTCACGGGCCAGGGTCAGCGTGCGCAGGTCGCGATCCCAGATCGCCAGGGCGAACATGCCGACCAGGCGCTCCAGCGCCGCCGTGCCCCACTGTGCGAAGGCTGCCAGCACTACCTCGGTGTCGGTGCGGGACCGAAAATGGTGCCCTCGCTCGCGGAGCTGTCCGCGCACCTGTTCGTGGTTGTAGATCTCGCCGTTGAAGGTGATCACGAACCTGTCGTCGGTCGAGCCCATCGGTTGGTGTCCTGCGGAGCTCAGGTCCAGGATCGACAGGCGGCGATGTCCCAGGGCGACACTGGGCTCCGCCCAGGTCCCGCTGTCATCGGGCCCGCGATGCGCCAGACACGCCAGCATGGGGACCAGGGTGGCTGGGTCGGTCCCCGGGCCGATGATGCCAGCGATCCCACACACGCGAGGGTCCTTTCAGAACGCTCCAGTGGGCACGCGTTCGGACGACCCAACCTGGCGCGTCGCGCTACCCGGTGACGTGGTCGTTCGCAATTCCGCACCGTACCGCACGATCAGTTCACAGTGGGGCCAAATGGGGTTGTCATACTCACAGGCCGGCACATCGCCGCGCCCGAACCAGAACTCACCCAGCCCAGACCCGCTCAAACGCCACCCGAAAGCCGACCGGTACATCCAGGTTGAGCGACGCGCGGTCAGACTGATATGCGCAGGTTGGTTACCGCAGGACGGTGCATTCGGCAGGAGCTGGACCGCATGTCTGGGGACGAGCGTGGACTACGAGAGTCTGCTCATAGAAGTCTCGCGGTTCGCTCCACGCGCTGCCTCCAGCGTCCGGTCGACGAAGCAGCTCAGGAGGTCAGTCGACTATGGCGGCCAGCGACCAGCACCAGCCGGCCAGCTCCCGGGCGATCGCGACGTTGGCGATGGTAGGCCGTTTGCGACGTTCAGTGAAGGTGACCCACCGGTCGTGCAGTCGCCGGTTACCGAGGTCGCCACGGCCGGCGCCTGCGCCCAGCGGGCCTGCGTCACGGCGCCGACGCTGTAGCGGGAACGGTGGTGCCAGGCGGCCTCGACCAGCAGGCGACGCACGTGGGCGTTGCCGGTCTTGGTGATCGAGTCCTGGACCCGCGACGTCCCTGATGAGTACTCGGACGGCACCAGACCGACGAACGAGCCGATCGAGCTGCCCGTGAACTGGTGTCAGTCACCGATTTTGACGGCCGGGCGGACCTCAGGCGGGCACCCGTATTCCGTTGTCGCGTCAGCGCCGGCCAGGTCCAGGCAGGGGCCTGGGGCTCCGACCAGCGAAAAGGCGGCGCGGCTGCCGCCACGCCGTCAGTCAGACACGCGGCTGCCGCCACGCCGTCAGTCAGACATGCTGTGAGTCTTGGGGGTGGCTGGTCTGGGACCGGCTGGCAGGGTTGACGTCGGTCGCCCGGCCCTGGTCGCGACCC
>Ga0209429_10000658_pt1 | contig 22819 bp, 25 predicted proteins | sample BarGraNGADG00212_3_FD_184493 | JGI IMG/M metagenome (GOLD analysis project Ga0209429, IMG submission 184493) | Arctic peat soil microbial communities from Barrow, Alaska - Barrow Graham LP Ref core NGADG0004-212 (SPAdes) (version 2) | ecosystem: Environmental > Terrestrial > Soil > Wetlands >...
TTTCTTCCTCTGCTTTTTGTAGGATTGCCGAAGCCAATGAATGTTCAGAATTATATTCTAAAGATACTGCTATTCTTAATAAATCCTCTTCCTTAATACTTAATTCTTTATTCATAATTCTAATATCCGTCACCGTAGGTTTGCCTATAGTTAATGTCCCTGTCTTATCAAAAATAATTGTATTTATGCGATTAGCTACTTCTAACGGTTCGCCACCCTTAATTAAAACACCATATTCTGCCCCTTTACCCGTACCCACCATAATTGCTGTCGGTGTAGCCAGACCCAAAGCACAAGGACAAGCTATCACGATTACCGCTACAAAAGCCAAAAGAGAAAAAGTCAGCCCCCCATGGAGAGGAAAAAACCAAACCAAAAATGTTAAAACAGCAATAATCAAAACTACTGGTACAAACCAGGCTGCAATACGATCGGCAAACCCTTGAATTGGCGCTTTAGAACCCTGGGCTTCTTCAATTAATTTAATTATTCTGGCTAGTACTGTACTAGAACCAACTTTTTCAGCTTGAAATTCAAAACTGCCTTGCTTATTAATAGTAGCGCCAATCACTTGATCCCCTATATTTTTTTCTACCGGTATACTTTCGCCTGTAACCATCGACTCGTCAACCGCCGATGAACCTTTAATAATTTTTCCATCCACCGGGATCTTTTCGCCCGGCCGAACTAAAATAATATCACCCACGACAACTTCTTTGATGGGTAAGTCTAAAGTTTTACCTTCGCGAATGACTCGTGCTGTTTTACTTTGAAGACCCATCAATTTTTTTATGGCGTCGGACGTTTTACCTTTGGCTTTTGCTTCAAGTAATTTACCCAAAACAACAAAGGTGATTAAAAAAGCCGCAGTTTCAAAGTAGAGATCTGGAATTTTCAGATGATCAATTCCAAGTAAAGTTTGGTGGTTCAAAGCAAAAATTACATAATTTATTAAACTGTAGAAATAAGCCACCGATGTGCCGATTGCGATAAGAGAGTCCATATTGAACATTTTCATGCGCAAACTTGACCACATTCCTTGATAGAAACTCTTGCCAATAATAAATTGAATTGGCGTCGTTAATACAAGAGAGATAAGACCAATATAAGGTGGTAAGATACCAGAGCCCGGCAGGACCTTAATAAAATCCAAAAGCATAAAATAGACCATCGGCAAACTCAAGATTAAACTTGTGATAAATCTGCGCCTTAAAACTGAAATTTCCTCTTCTTTGTGATGATGGTGTTCCATGGGGTCTTGATTGTCACTTATAACCTCGGCTTTATAACCGGCTTTTTCAATAGCATTAGTGATATCATCAAGCTTTAACAAATCTTGATTAAAATCTACCGTTGCTTTCTCCGCTCCGTAATTAACATTAGCTTGTTTAATCCCTGGTAACTTTTTAACTGCTTTTTCGATTATTAAAGCACATGAAGCGCAATGCATACCCGAAAGATTTATTCTGACCCTTTTTTCTTGTGACATATATTTCTCCCTGCCCCGAGCGTAGTCGAGGGACTAATTTACTATTATTTTTCCTCTTGATGCCCCCATGGCACAAGTTATAAGAAACGTACCTTTCTCTTGCGGTGTAAATTCAAAAACAATGGTTTTTCCCTTTTGTAAAAATTGAGGTGTATCAGCTAATTTGGGAATTTTAATAGTACTCATACAACCTTCACCCTCAATTTCAGCATAAATTTCAAATCTAACTGGTTTACCCGCTTGGACCGTAAATTCATTCGGTGTAATATCAGTCGTCGCATTAGCACTCGTGGCAATAAACGTCGCCTTTATCAATTGTACATCTTTAGTCGACTCCGTAGGAGTGGCATTATCATCAACAGAATTATTTGATGAAACAACTTTTGATTGGTCAGTATTAATCTCTACACCATTATTTTCAATCACGGTAAATTTTCCTGTGTACATTCCCATGGAGCACGAAAATTTGATATCGCCCAAATCTTTTGGTGTAAATTCTATCACATTTTCCCCTGGCTTAAGAAACTTTTGAATATCAATTTTTGGTGCCACAATACTGCCCGAACAAGAACTAGTATCTTTAGCATCTATAATCCATTTGACTGGCACTCCTTTACGAAAAGTAAACTTATTTGGTGAGTAACCATAGGTTGTTTGAGTCATATTGGCTATTTGAAAGCCATTTTCTATTCTAACCGCCGTAGCAGGACTACTACCTTTTCCACCTATAGAAATACCTTTCCAACCAGTTAAATTAAACCCATTGGAAATATTAACTAAAGAGAGAAAAATTACCAAGAGACCGGCAAATTTGAAGAATTTCTTAGCAAAACCACCCCTAATAACAGAGGTGATACCTCCGATACCTAAAAGTCCCGGCGCTGTACCCAACGCAAACACTCCCATAATGGCCGCTCCGGACCAGAAATTTCCAGTACTCATAGCATAAAGTTGCATCGCCTGGGTAAAACCGCAGGGCATGAAGAAAGTTAAAGCACCAGTAATTATTGAGTTCCAATGGCTATATTCTTTTTCATGATGTTTTTTAAGTCCCAAAAGTTTAGATAAACTAGTTGGTAAGGTAAAACTGCCACTACTAATTTTAGGGAAAAGTCCGGTTAATTGTAAACCTAAAACCAACATTACGAAGCCAACCCCAATTATCAATAGCCCTAAAACCGAATTAGAAAGTTGAAAGGCCTTGCCGATTAGACCAATAACTCCACCGAGCAAAGCGTAAGATGAGATACGACCAAGGTTAAAAAATAAATGAGGTCGAAACTTTTGAAGCGGCGTTGCCTCCGGATGTTTTTCACTATGTCTTGCCGAAATACCTAAAATTAAACCACCTACCAACGCCATACAGGTTGAAACACCGGCAGTTAAACCAACTAACAGGACAACTAATAAACTTGAGGGACTTCCTTTAATCCCAGCACTAATATTCGTTAAACCAAAACTTTTGACAACTATATAGAGTACAATTAAAATAACCAGCGCAATTCCAAGCTCTTTATATTCAACCGGATCGCTACTGATCCAATTTTTTTCTTCTACTCCAACACTGTAACCCGCACTAGAAATGGCTTCCGTAACTTGATTTATTGTGGCTGGATGATTCAGAAAAAATTCGGCTCTTTGTTTTTTAAAATCTACTGAAATGTTTTTTAAACCTGGAATTTCTTTGAGTTTTTCTTCAATGAGAATTTCACAAGATCGGCAATGCATCCCCCGGATTGGCACTATCTTTTTCTCTATCAATTATTCCTCCTATAGATATCACATTATCTAAAATACATTAAAATTTGATATCTTCCGCGAGAGCGAACACATAATGCGTTTTTAAAATGTGAGCTCTCTATTTATTTGCCATTTTGGAAACTTTTAAAATTTCGTCGATCATTTCCTGTTTTCTTTTTTCATTTTGTGTACTCATGGCATTCTTAAAACAAGAATTTAAATGACCTTCCATTAACATTTGGTGGGCTGATTTTAGAAGACCAATGACAGCTAAATTCTGCTGCATGATGTCGATACAGTAATCGCCATTTTCTATCATAGAGATAATTTTATCAATATGACTCTTGGCTTTTTTAAAGTTAACCAGCGTCTTTTCATTTGATTGTTTCATTTTTTCCTTTATAGACCTGTACCATAGGTAGTGGTATATTGATCATATTTCAATCAATATTTTTTGTCAAGTTTCAAAAAAGAGTCCTTGTTATAAATTAAGTAAATCTTCTAAAGTTTGGATCGTCATAATCGTATAATCTTTGAGTTCGAATTCATGTTCTTTTCTTTTTAGATAGATAAAACTTAAGTAAAGAAACAAAATGGAACTATTTAGCTGATAACATTTCTACAATTTTTTCGGCAAACTCATGGGCAGCTTTGGGACCATTAGCTGTAATAATATTACCATCAACCTCAACTGACATACCAGTATATTGAGCTCCTTTTTGCACCAATGTTTCATGTTGATCCTCATGAGCCGTAACCCTTTTTCCTTGCAAAATACCGGCGTTGGCTAAAACTGTCGGTGCATAACAAATGGCAGCAATAATTTTACCCTCTGCAAAACCTTCGCGAGCTAAAGTCAATAACTCTTCGTCATGAAAATAATGACTAATTCCAGTGCCACCAATAAAAACTAAAACATCGTAATCATGAATATTAATTTCATGGAAGGAAAAATCTACATGAGTAATAGCATCAATCTTACCCTTTGCTTCACCCCTGCGTTCAGAAGCTGTTTTGACCTCAAAACCTGACTGGGCAAAAACTTCTTTGGGAATTTCGTATTCTTCGTCCCGAAAATCGTGTTGAGCAATTAACATTAAAATTCTTTTTTGAGACATGTTTAACCTTCTTTCATAATTATTATATCATAATAGAAACCTTTGGAAATTTAATTTTACATTCCTATAAATTAATTAGATCTTCGAGTGTTTGGATCGTTGTAATCGCATAATCTTTGAGTTCGAATTCATGTTCTTTTCTTTTTAAATAGATAAAATCTACACCGGCATTTTTTGAGTAATAGGCATCTTCGTTACTATTACCAATATAAACAGTTTCATGTGGTTTAGTTTTTAAAGCTTTAAGCACGTGATAAAAACTATCAGGATTTGGTTTTTCTTCATATTCACTATCGTTAATAGAAAGATAGAAATCGTGAGGTGCACCATTGAGCTTTTTGATCTCCATCTGGGCAATCCAATGAGGCGCACCAGTTATAATTGAGATAGTTTTATCCATTTTCTTCAGTTTCCTTAATGCTGGCTCAGCGTCTTTATATGCGGAGGTATGCCGAGACCGATTTAATGGACTGTCTTTTGCTCTAAAAACATCCCAAAATAATTTTGGTTCAACTTTAAACTCATCTTTAATTATTTTATCCCGACCGCTTTCAAACCAAAACTTGTCGATAGAATGAGGATTTGAAATTTTTCCGCCGAGATGTTTAACTACATCTGGTACAATTTTATGCCGATATTCAGGCACTGTGTGAACCAGCGTTCCATCAAGATCAAAAGCAATGTGTCTATATTTTTGTAGGATGTTTTTCGAAATTTTCAACATACCCATATATTACATTCTTTAGATTTATTTGTACAAAACAACAACCAAAACTTGGTTGCTTTTTATTTAGCTCCCTTTGGTTAATAAAATTTGAATTTCCTTATATATGATATACTACTTATATGAGATTTATGCCAAAGTTTTCGGAAACAACTTTTTTCTGCTTTAGTCTTCCAGTTATGCTCTTTATACTCATACTAGAGTTTCTTTTTGCGTTATATGTGATTATTACTTCAAAGTGGCGTCATTCCTCAGCTATTGTCATTACCATTCTTCTTGTTTGTTTGGGTATTTTCCAACTGGCTGAATTTCAAGTTTGCGACGGAGCTCGCACTGTCGCTTGGATGCGACTAGGGTATACAGCAATCACTCTTCTTCCGGCGCTTGGCATTCATTTGGTCAGTCTTATTACTAGGCGCAAGTGGGTACGTAATCTTGGCTATTTGCTTGCCGCCGGATTTATTAGTGTCTTCTTATTCAGCACGCAATCTATCCACACTGCACTTTGTGGTGGTAATTATATTTTGATTAGTACATCTGGAGTGGTAGCGAGAACATATTTTCCGCTTTATTATTTAATTTCACTTACTGTCACAATTTTGGAAATAATATGGTTTACTATAGTTAATGTAAACCAAAATAAAATAGCTGTTAGCGCACTCCGATGGTTATTAGGTGGACTTGCAACTTTTCTTATTCCTACTGGCGCAGTATATCTTCTTTCCACTGCTGCTCGTAGTGGATTACCTTCAATCATGTGTGGTTTTGCTGTTTTTTTCGCGATTATCCTGACTCTTTTTGTATATCCACTCTATAAAAAGCTAGATATTTAGTTTTAGATCAAATCAAGACCATAGTGTTTAATTCAGTCGCCTTTAAAGGGGTAAAGAATTTACACAATGGATTAGGTTGAAATCCAATTCGAATCCCTTTCCCGTCAAGCCAAAATAACAAAAAGACCGCATTTTCGCGTTCTTTTTCATTTTGGGCGAACCATATCCCTTGACGGGGATTGGACGCCAGGAACCCAATGTGTTGGCTCAACACGGTAAACAATGTTAGAAGAATCTTCCAGAATGAACATGGTTATATTTATATTCCCGACTTATCGTCAGTGGGTTAATTTGATATGAAAAAGAGTGAGTCTACCCGCTCTTTTGAATTACTGATTAAAGAATACTATTTTACTTCACGAGCACCAATATCCTGTCGATCATTTTCAAGTAACATTGAGTTAAATCTGATTTCTGACGTGTGTCCGTGAGAAACGAATGTTGCAGCTGGGATACCTCCGCCTGACGTCCGAAAATTTGGAAATATCGTACCAGTTTTTTCATCTATATGCTGACGTCCATCGTGGATAAAAAAATCACAGGCGATAATCCACTGCTTTGGCGTCATCCATTTTTTATCAGTTTCTTCCAGCTCGAGTGCGTCTTTATGATTTTCCCCCAATGTGTCATCGTCGGGTCGCAGATTATAGCGGGTGAAAACAACTTCTGCTTCTGCTGGTTCACCCTCATCGACTTCCTCCTTTGATGTAATGCCAGATTCCCCCATATTCATAAACACACTATTGGGCTTGCTTTGTCCGAGATTTCTCCAAACATCCATAGTAGTCTTTCCCTCTGGCGAAAAAATCATCAATGAAAAATCTTTTTTCTCATCTTCCGACATCTCGGCTTGTTTAGTCTGAACCATCTCCATAATCTTGTCAGGCTCTACTTTATAAATTTCAGCATAAATCGCCACTTGTTCTTCCAGAGTTTTCTCTTTCTTCTCAGCTTCTACTTCCGGATGCTGTCCGCCAGTTGTTTCAGCAACATATTCTTCTGGTCTTACACCGCCAGCTGTTTCGTCAAGTGTTTCATCAGTCATTTCATCCTCCTCATTAGTAAACTTTTAGATAGTATTACCATCCTGAGTTTATTTAACTCTACATTAAGAGTCGTGTCAATAATTTTATCGTTTTGTCATAAATAAAAAACAGACCCAAATTATCTATTGAATAACTTAAGTCTGCTTTTTTGGGTTCTAACTCCACGTTGGGTTAGAACTATTTTAACCTGTAAATTTCGTGGCTCCCGGGCTTGGACTCGAACCAAGAATCTTCTCCTTCAAAGGGAGACGTCCTACCATTAGACGACCCGGGAATATAAACTGCCCTGTAATTAAACCATCAGGGCATTCCTGACTGAAAAGTTTGTATTCAAACAGGATTTCATCCTCTTGAATATAAACCCAATATACCATTTTTGGATTGACTTTTCAAGATTTTTCAGGTATAATCGAACTGCCTTAAGTAATCGAGGCATGCGCCCCGACGTTAAGTCGGGGAGGAAAGTCCAGGCACCACAGAGTATTGTACCCCGATGTTGAGTCGGGGCGGGGGTGACCCTAGGGAAAGTGCAACAGAAACACACCGCTCACTGCCGCAAGGTAAGAGTAAGGTTGAAATCGTGAGGTAAGAGCTCACGCGTATCCATGGTAACATGGTGCGGTGAAAACCCTACATGGTGCAAGTCCGGTGGACCTCAACTATCATCAGATCTACTCGATCAGGTGGCCAGAGGTCCGGACGCATAGATAGATGCTGCCAAAACAGAACCTGGCTTATCAATTACTTAAGGCTTTTTTAATTGACAAGGTTCTTGCTTTACAAGGTTCTTATCGGTTACTTAGGGCTTTTTTTATACAAAAATCTGTCATTTATCCCATTTGCCAACTAAAATTTTAAGTTGTAGAATAAAATTAATAAAAGGAGTTAATATGGCGATTGATAAACCAGACGGATTAGGTGAAAAAGATGTTGTCGACCAAGTAGAACAAGATCATGAAAGTACTATTAACCAACCAGAGCAAAACGAAACTATTGACGAAAGAAGACAAGATATCGATCCTGATGTGGCTAAATATTGGGAAGAGCAGATCGAAATACTAAAGAAGGAAGTTGAACACTGGAAAGACCGAGCACTCAGAGATAAATTAACTGGCTTACCAAATTACGACTTTTTTAAAGACCACATTCAACCTGAAATCGATGACGTGGCCGATCCAGAGAGAAAAACTGAAAGTTTGGGCATAGTTTTCCTAGACATGAATGGTCTAAAACATATTAACGACACTCTGGGTCATATGGTCGCCGACAAAATTATTCAAAGAATCGCTCAAATAATTAACGAGCAAATTAGAAATACCGATTGGGCTACCAGACGCAGCGGTGATGAGTTTTTAGTCGTTTTAGGCGGCGTTCATGAATCTAAAATCCAGCAAGCTTTTCATAGCTTTCAAAGTAGAGTAAATGCTGCTTTAGCCGAACCAATTATGGCTGGAGATCAAGAAGTTACCACTAGTGTTTCTATGGGTTTCGATAGTGTTCTTAAAAACGGCGAGCATAAAAATTGGGAGGATATGGCATCCTTAGCTGAAAAAGGAATGTACGAAGCAAAACAAGCTTATAAAGAGAGTTTAAATCAAGTTTGAATCGATTTAAAAAACTTTCTATGTTGCGAGCTTGGACCTAACTTTTTTAAATTCTTTTGATGTAGTTTAGTTCCATAGCCCTTATGAATACCAAAATAATAACCCGGTATTTTTTGGTCTAACTTTTGCATTAAGCTGTCGCGATAAACTTTTGCGATAATCGAAGCTGCGGCAATACTGCTACAAGTCATATCGCCTTTAATCAAAGCGCGGCAGCCCATTCGACTACATGCCTGAAGGCGCTCAGGGTAAAGCAGGGGACTATCGTTGAGAGAAATAGTACCATCAATTAGCACATAATCAATTTTACACTTGAGATTTTTTATAGCTCTTTTGAACGCCAACTGTGTCCCCCGCGTCATTTTGAGTTCATTGAGTTCTTCAACACTGACCTCTCCAATCCCCCAAACACAAGCTCTTTTAATTTTCTTAGAGAGTTTCTCCCTTTCTTGTGGTTTTAATAATTTCGAGTCCCGCAAACCATATAATTTGCTATTTAGTATCACGGCTCCAGCCACCAATGGCCCAGCCCAAGCCCCGCGACCTACTTCATCCACACCACAAATAACCTTGAATCCCATCTCGCGAAGATATTCTTCTTGATCTGTTTTTGGAATCCGTAGTCGTTTAGTCATTTTCATCAAAATTTTATTTATTTTTTTGAGGTAATACTTCTTTGAGGTATTTGCCAGTGTATGATTCCTTGACCTTCGCCACTTGTTCAGGTGTACCAGCGGCCACTAAATGACCACCTTCATCGCCACCTTCAGGACCAAGATCGATGATGTAGTCGGCACTTTTCATCACATCAACATTGTGTTCAATTACTAGCACGGTATTACCTTTGTCTACCAGGGCTTGAAGAACAGCTAAAAGCCGTTTGATATCTTCAAAATGAAGACCTGTTGTTGGTTCATCTAAAATATATAAAGTTCGGCCGGTATCGTGACGCGAAAGCTCCGTTGCTAGTTTGATACGCTGAGCTTCACCACCCGATAAGGTTGTAGCTGGTTGACCTAAATGCATGTAACCCAAACCAACGGCATCGAGTACTTTTAATTTATCCATAATTTGGACTTCGCCGGCAAAAAAGATCAGGGCTTCTTCTACCGACATAGCCAAAACATCAGAAATGGTTTTGTCTTTCCAAAGAATTTCCAAAATCTCTTTGTTGTAACGCTTACCTTTACATTCGGGACAAGTCACATAAATATCGGGTAAAAAGTGCATCTCAATTTTCAAAGCACCATCACCCCGACAAGTTTCACAACGACCACCCTTAAGATTAAAAGAAAATTTGGCTGGGTCATATTTGCGCGCTACTGCCTCCGGTGTGTCAGCAAAAAGTTCACGAATTGGAGTAAAAAGATTAGTATAAGTTGCTGGGTTTGACCGTGGTGTGCGACCAATTGGCGATTGATCAACTGAAATAACTTTGTCTAAATATTTCAATCCAGAAATTGATTTGTGTTTACCTGCTTCTACTTTAGCGTGGTGAAAAGCTTTAGTTAACGCTTTGGATAAAATTTCCAAAATCAAAGTTGATTTGCCAGAGCCCGAAACTCCGGTAACGCAAACAAAATTATTAAGTGGAATTTCCACATCAATATTTTTCAAATTAAATTCCGAAGCATTTTTAACAATCAATTTTTCTTCAGTTTGTGGTCGACGTTTTTTCGGTACTTCAATTTTCTTTTTCCCCGAAAGGTATAATCCAGTTAAAGAGTTAGGATTTTTTTTGATATCGGCCAAAGTGCCTTCGGCTGTGACATAGCCACCGCGATCACCGGCACCCGGTCCCATATCAATAATCCAATCTGCCTCTTCAATGGTGGCTTGGTCATGTTCTACTACCACTACTGTATTACCCAAATCACGCAAGATCCGAATAGTTTTAAGGAGTTTGAAATGATCGCGCGGGTGAAGACCGATGGAAGGTTCATCTAAAACATAGATCACACCCATTAATCCAGTACCTAATTGCGTCGCCAATCGAATTCTTTGGGCTTCACCACCAGCCAAAGTTGAAGCATTACGATCCAAAGTTAAGTAAGCCAAACCAACATCAGATAGATATGATAAACGTTCATTCACTTCTTTAATAATTTGGGCCGCCACTATTTTTTCAAAATCACGCAAATTCGAGCTCGTTGGTAATCCTTTAAAATAAGTTAGTAATCGGCCAATATTCATGGTCGTTACATCTACAATATTTTTATTATCAACCGTAATATTTAAAATTTCTGGTCTTAACCGCTGACCCTTACAAACCGGACAAGTTTTTTCCACCATATATTTTTCGATTTCGCTTTTTAAGTAAGGTGAGTCGGTTTCATTGTAACGGCGCTCAAGATTCGGAATTACGCCTTCAAATGTACCTTCTGGTTTATCACCATACAAAACAATGTGTTTGACCTTACTCGAGAGTTTCCCGATTGGTAGATCAAGTGAAAATTTATATTTAGTGGCAATTTCCTGTAAGGATTTTGTGTACCAATTAGCACGAGAAGTAATTCTAGCCCAAGGCCGGATGGCACCTTCAGCCAAGGTTAAACGTGGATTTGGCCAAACTAACAATGGATCAACCTCTAATTTTATACCCAAACCCTGACAAGCCGGGCATGCCCCATAAGGACTATTGAACGAAAAAATTCTAGGGTGGAGTTCTTCGAGAATTGTACTACAAGTAGTGCAAGTAAAAAGTTGTGAATATTTTTTTGTCTTTTGGGAAATTAGATCTTTGACCGACATATTACCATTACCCATCTCAAGGGTCTTGCGAATAACTTTATCAAATTTCGCCGAATCGACTGTTTCTTTTTGATTAAAGATAAATTGCCCCATCACCGCCTCAATCGTATGAAGTTTACTCTTCTCTAAAGTTAGAAGAAGAGCTTCAGTTAGATCCATTAAGATTCCGTCTATGACCACTTTCTCAATTTTGGCAAAGCGAAGTTTATTTAAAACATATTTATGTTCGCCCGCCTGATTTTTTACCACCGGAGATAAAATTAAGAGATTGCTTTTAGTTTTTCCTGAAGGGACCCCTTTGGGAGAGTATTCGTTTGAAATTGATTGAATTATTTCTTCCGGTGTTTGACGGACCAATTCTTTACCACAAGTTGGACAATGAGGGTGCCCTACTCTGGCAAATAAGATTCTTAGATAATCATAAATTTCTGTAATCGTACCGACGGTCGAACGCGGATTTTGACTCGCCGATCTTTGATCAATCGAAATTGCCGGTGAAAGATTTTCAATTAAATCCACATCTGGTTTTTCCAAGTTTCCTAAAAACTGCCTGGCATAAGAGGACAATGACTCAACATAGCGTCGCTGACCCTCCATATATAGAGTATCAAAAGCCAATGTTGATTTACCAGAACCAGAAAGACCAGTAATAACCACCAATTTATCACGAGGAATGGAAACGTTGATATTTTTTAAGTTGTGGGCGCGGGCGCCACTAATTTTGATTTCGTTTTTCATTTTAAAGAAGATTTAAAATTTTCGTGCGAACTTCAAAGAGTATATCATATTTGAAGATCTATTTCAAGTATTTGGCCCAGAGTTGACAAAAAGCCCGTAAATTATTAGGATTAGATTAGATAATTAAAATTTGGAGGTAATTAATGATGGGTGACAAAAAACCATTATCCGGTCCTGGTACGATTGTTGGCGCCAACGTCAAATTAGTTGGAACATTATCTGACGCAAACGAAATTATTGTTCACGGAAAAATAGAAGGTGAAGTAATTTCAGAAAAAAGCGTCATTATTTCAGAAACTGCTTTCGTTAAAGGTCCGATTACAGCTGAAATGGTTCAAATTGCCGGCGAGGTACACGGTTCGATCGTCACCTCAGGTAAATTAGAAATTCTGCCCACTGGCAAAGTTTTTGGATCTATCACAACAAAAGATCTCAACATTCGTTCTGGCGCTATTTTTGTCGGTAAGTCCAATATGCCAGAAGGAGAAAAAGGTGTAGTTCTTCCCGTAGAAAAGGAAAATGAAAAAGAGGGAGCGGAAGAAAAAACCGATTATGAAGTCGAGTAAGTTTGCCGCCGCGAAAGGCCTTTTATGTATTATTACATCTTAGAGTCGGCTGGCAAGAAAAGTGAGGTTTGGCAGGAAAAAGTTAAAAATATTTTGGGAGACTTGGGCATTGCTGGTGAAACGGTCAGCCCCTCCCCGGCTCGTACCATCGAAGAATTAGCAACGCTTGGTATTGTTAAGGGCTATTCCACAATCGTCGCCGTCGGCTCAGAAAAAATTGTTAACAAAGTCGCTACCGCCATCATTAATCAGAAGGAGAATAATGATGTAGTTTTAGGTGTAATTCCGGAGGACTTTGACTCCCCTATCGCCCATAAAATCCTAGTTAAGGATTTAAAAGGTGCGTGTGAAACATTAAAAACTCGGAAACTAGTAACAACTGATGCCTGCTTTATTGACCCAAATAAATATTTTTTAACTGAAGCCACTATTGAAACCAATAACCCAGCTGAAGCGTATTTACTGACTTCAGACATTCAAACAAGCGTAATGTTTAATAAAATCATTATTAAACCGGGGTTAGAAATCACTGTGATTGATGATTTGTCAGAGAAAAATAAAAAATCTATTTTCGGTTTTCTTTTTGGAAAAAAAGAAATTAAAGCCAATACCAACAGTTTTTTTCACGCTAAAAGATTTCAGATTGAAACACCGGGACAAATTATAGCCATTAAAGCTGATGGTGAAATTATCACCAAAACTCCAACTATTTTGCAAAACAGACCAAAGGTATTGAAAATTATTGTTGCTCGTGATATAATTAGTTCAGACAAATGACAATCACTAAAATATCAAAAAAATAAATCTTGATTAAGAAGCGTGGTTTGTCATTTTTAATTTTTCGTAAGTGAATTCGAGGAGAAATATCAAAGAGCTTAAAATAAATCAACAGATCAACGCCGACCCTATAGTTTTAATTGACGAAGAGGGCCGAGCACAAGGTCAAATTAGCCTAGACCAGGCGAGATATTTAGCTTACGAAAAAGAATTGGATTTGGTCTTAATTAATGAATCTGCCAATCCGCCAGTCGCACGACTGATGGATTACGGCAAGTATATTTACGATCAGACCAAGATGCAAAACAAGCAGAAAGCTAAATCACACGGTGCCGAGTTAAAAGAAGTAAGATTTAGTATTAAAATAGGTGAGCACGATTTAGCAGTCAAAATTAACAAAATAAAACAGTTTTTAGACCGTGGCGATAAAGTTAAAATCACCGTTCAATTAAAAGGTCGTGAAATGATGTTTCGTGACCGAATGAGTGGATTGATGGATAAGATTAAAACTGAAACTGGTGGCGTTTTCGATAAAAGCGTTGAAAAAATGGGTAATCGTTTTTTTGCCACTTTAAGTAAAAATCCCAATAAATAATTCCCCATTTGTATTTTCGTATTTAATTTGTAATTCGTAGAGGATATCATAGACAAGCATAAGCTTGTCGCGGAAATTTTAAGGAAAAATTATGAAAGCAAAAACAGTTAAGACAGCCAGAAAAAGAATAACCAGTGTGACCAAAAATGGCAAATTAATGCGACGCAAACTTTCGGCGCAGCATTTGACGACCGGAAAATCAAAGAGAACATTACGTAATTCAACCAAAAAAGTAGCTATGAGTCAGGCCGATACGAAAAAAATTAGAAAATTAATCCCCAACGGATAGATGTCATTGCGAGCGTAGCGTGGCAATCTGTCGCGAATGCGACATCAAGATATAATTTAATTAAGGAACAATATGCCAAGAGTTAAACGCGGTGTTATGATAAAAAAATCGACCAAGAATACTTTAGCGAAAACTAAAGGTTTTCGTCATGGTCGCAAAAACTTAATCCGTATGGCCAAGCAAGCAATAGTCAATGCTGGTAAATTTGCTTATCGCGACCGTCGAGTTAAAAAAAGAGATTTTCGCCAGCAATGGATTATTCAAATTAACGCCGCCTGCCGGATGAATGATATAACTTATAGTATTTTCATGAAGGGTCTTAAAGATAAAGAAATCGAACTCGACCGCAAAATTCTGGCCGATTTAGCCGAAAACGAACCAGAAGAATTTGCAAAGATCGTCGCTAAAGTAAAATAAATCGATATCATATCAGAATTGACCTTAAATATACCACTCCAATGATATACCATTACAGTGGTATAAATTTTGATTTTAATATTTCAATTGTGTTATCATGGAATCAGTATAAATAAGGAGTTCGAATGGAAGATCTAAAAGTTAGAGTGCTATTAGAAGATATAAGGCATGAATATAAGACCTTAAGTGAAGGTATAAATTCTTTATTACCAATGAAAGATAAAGTAGATCATATGGAAAAAGATATTAAAGATATTAAAGAAGATATTTCCATCATCAAAAGTACATTGCCTCACAAAGCCAACCTATCGAGAGTTGAAAAAATTGAAGCCGATGTCGCTGTTCTACAACAAAAAATTGCTTAATTAGACCTCGATCTCGAGTCCGTCGTAAGCGATGCTGTAGCGTTTGTCGCCGATTTCTTGAACTAATTTTTCCATCTCTTTTTGAGTTCTGTGAGTATGTCCATTATGTGTAAAATATATTTTTTGTAGATTTTTTAAGGGTTTTGTTAAGCCAATTGATTCGTTCATGGATAAATGGCCACCAAAACTACTACCCAGACACGAACCATCTAAAATCGCTATTTTGGACTCTTGTAGATATTTGATCGCCCAGTCCAAATCGGCAAAATCAGGCATATAGACCGCCTCATTAATTTCCACTCCAACAGTAGGAACCATTTTAGAATGTTTAACTTTAAAAGCATGAAAATCTACACCCAAAAGTTTAAAATGTTGCCCGGCTTGAAGTTTGATTATCCGTATATCGCGACGAGCTCGAAGTAGATCCTTAATTCCGCCATTATGATCATCGTGCTCATGCGTAATTAAAACTGCTTGAAGATTATTAATTTGATTTTCACGCAGTTGTTTTACTATATCGGGACCCGCATCAATTAGAATTTTTTTATTAATCAAAATAGCCGAACGTTTGCGAATATCTTTTTTATCTTTTGAAACACACTGAAGACAATCGCAATCTTTATAAGGGATAGCGTCTTCACTACTGGTGCCTAAAAATTTAATGCTGATTTTCTTTTCCAACTTGCCAAGCATAAAGCATAACTCCTAAAACTAATATGATGTCTGCTAAATTAAAAAATATCTCTGTGTGAAAATAACTGATCCGCCAATAGTCCAGTACACCGCCCCTAAATATCCTATCAATCAAGTTACTTAACGCCGCCCCCAAGATAACAAATAAATTATAGGTTTGCAAGGCGGGTCTTTTAATAGTAAGTAAAAACAAAATCACAATTAGAATGCAACTGACCCATAAAAAAAGATCTATATTATGCCCTAAGCCAAAAATAAAACCACTGTTTAGTTTTACATGCGGCATGTATAATGGGTGACGCAGCACCCACCATTTGATTACTTGATCTATTGTCACCAAAAAGACCATTAATAAATATGGATAAATTTTTTTTATCATTTCGCTTCGCTCAATGTAAACTCTTCTCTTATACTCAATGTAAACTTTTTTTCTTAAATCTTTTATTACTACAAGTCACACAAGTTGAGGCCACAGGAAATGCCTTCAGCCGGCCCGGCTCAATTGGACCCTTACAAATTTCGCAACTGCCGTAATTTCCTTTGTCAATTTTTTTGAGTGCTATTTTAGTGTCCCGAATAATATTTTTTAAGTTTTTTTGCAAACCTAAATTTTCTTGAATTGTTTCCACTTCCTGAGCGTTTTCATCATCAGAACTACCATATTCAGGATGTTTCTTGGTTAATTTATATTGATCCTCTAAATGAGTTAACTCAGCTGTTAAAATATTTTTTTGTTTACGCAAAAAAAGGGTATCAGATAAATTCTTAAAAACTGCCATCTGGTCTCCTCGTCTCGAGCTTTGTCGAGATATTTTTTTTGATTAAATACAAGATAGCTAAAATAGCCAAAATAAATATAATTAAACTACCCACTTGGCTCCCTTTTAAAAACCAAATGATCGTTGGTTCATCGCGGTAAAAATCAATCACAAACCTTCCTAAAGCATAAAGACCAAGACCTGAAATGAAAATAATACCGTCGGGTAATTGTCTTTTTTCCTTAAATCCCAAGCCCATATAACAAAGTGTCGCCGCAATAATTACCCACATACTTTCGAAAACTTGAGTAGGTATTCGACCCCAAATGGCAATTTTACTTTGACTTATTAGTCCAAAACTATCGCCATTTAAAAGACAACCAACCCGACCAAAAGCCCAACCAATCAATAGACCGATAATGCCAATATCAAACCATTTTAAAATCGACTGTTTTTTTGCTTTTAAGTATAAATACGCGAACAAAAACCCGCCGGCAATACCACCATAGGAAACTAAACCACCATACCAGATAAAAAACACTTCGCGAAAGTTTTGAAATTGATTAAAATATAAAACCACATAAAGAATACGTGAGCCAATAATACCGGCTAAGAGTGTATAAACACACAAATCTAGTACGAAATTTGTTTCTAAATTTTTTCGTTTGGCCAAATAAAAAATTACTAAACCACCCGCGATTGCGCCAATCGCCATCATTAATCCATGAGAATAAACATTCAAACGACCAAAACTAAAAAGAATTGGATACATCTTCACTCCTTGTTTCCATTATCTGTCAATTTGAAAAAATGTCAAATGAAAAACTTATATGATTGTAAAACCTTGGTGAAAATGATAAAATACTGGTAAGAAACATTGGTCGCTTAGCTCTCCGACGATCTGGTAGGACGTCGGAGCAGTTGAATTGTGGGTTTGTAGCTCAGTTGGTTAGAGCGTTCGGTTCACATCCGAGAGGTCTGCGGTTCGAGTCCGCACAAACCCACCAGTCATTACAAGTCATTGGCCTGCCCCGTACATGACGCAATGCAATAACAGGACGCAGTCCGTTTTGCAGTAAGGAATTGTATCGGGGTTCGAATCCAATAGCGACCACCAAAATGAATTTGTTAAAGGAGTTGCCTCGGGGCTTCGCCACTCGGCAAAGAAAATAGTTATGAAACCAAACCTCGGATTACAACGCGGCATAGTTCGATTAGAATCACACAACCCCAAATGGGAGAAACTTTTTGAAACAGAAAAATCAGCTTTGAAAGAAGTTTTGGGCGATAATTTTATTTCTGCCGAGCATGTCGGTTCAACTGCAATCCCCAACCTCAAAGCAAAGCCGATTTTGGATTTGATGTTAGCGATACCAGATTTGGATAATTGGGAATGGATAAAAGAGCCACTGTCAAAATTGGGATATGAATTTCGACGAGATTTTAGAAAAGAACAAGGGCATATTTTGTTCGTGAAAGGGCCAGAAGAAAACCGAACACACTACCTCAAAATAACTGAACTAAATTCCGATTTTTGGACAGAGCTTATTTTTTTCCGCGATTACCTTATTAATAATCCGCCGTACCGCGCGGAATACCAGAAATTGAAAGAAAACCTGTTTGACACGCATGCGAGCAACAGAGAGCTGTATACGAAAGGTAAAGAGGAATTTATATGGAAGATTCTCAAATTAGCTGGATTTAAAGGAAAAATATTATAAGCGATCCAATCCAAACAATTATTGCTACTCTAACACTTCTCGGCTTGAGTGGAATACTTGGCGGATACATCACTCAACTATTGGACAAGTAAAAGGAGAGATTATTACCGGAAAAACACATCAATTAGTTGGCGCCACCGCTGGACTAACCTATTTTTTATCTGTCGCCGAGCCCTCGTACAACCCCGCCACTTTCGGCGCGGTTCTAGTTTTTGCTTATATTGCCGCCCTCTTGCCCGATATTGATCAACCCACCGGTAAACTCTGGCACTACCTGCCTTTTGGTGATACCGTCGGAAAACTTTCCAATCCCCTTTTAGAACACAGAAACATCACTCATTCTATTTTGGGTGTAATATTAGTCGGTCTAGGATTCCATTATTTATTTAAGTTCTTTCCCGATTATTGGGGTATCAATACGACAATAGTTTTTTATGCCGCGATTATCTCATATCTCTTTCATCTTTTAGCCGATATGTTTACTAATCAAGGTATTCCCCTGCTTTTTCCCTACAAAAGGTTTTTTGGTCTGCCACCTAAACCATTGGAGGGTTTTCGCGTCGCCACCGGCAAATGGTTTGAAAATTTAGTTATTTTTCCCGCCATCACCGTTTATTTAGTGATTTTTGTACTAGTTCACCTCAGCGATATTAAAAAATTACTATTCAGATAATTGACCGGCAAGGTATCCGCTGGACCACGCCCATTGAAGATTGAAACCACCCGAATCACCATCAACATTTAAAATCTCTCCAGCAAAATAGAGCCCTGAAGTTTTTTTTGATTGCAATGTTCTAGCGTCAATATCACTTAGTTCGATACCGCCGTGGGTCACTTGGGCCTCTTTAAATGGTCTTAATTGTTTAACTGTTAAACTTAAATCTTTCAATGTTTTTGCAATCAATAATCGATCAACTTTCGATATTTCAGCTGATTTTCTATCGGCGGGTAGTTTTTTTAAAACTAAAATAGTTTGAGCCAAATTAGCTGGAATTAAGCCGGCCAGCGCATTTTTGAGCGTTTTTTTACCACTGCCGCTAAATATTTGAGTTAGAAGATCATCTAATTCTTTGATAGTTTTATCTGGAAATAGATCCAAATGTATTAAAACCTCTTGGCCAATATGGGGCGCGATGTCTCCCGCAAGTGCCATGATCGCGGGCGCCGACAGGCCAAAATGGGTGAATAAAATATCGCCTGATTTTTCCACAATATTTTCTCCATCAACCGTCACCGTGGCTTTGCCTTCCACTTTGAGTCCCGAAATATCTCCAGGCCAAATTTCAACCGTTTCTATCGGCACCAGTGCTGGGTATAGTTCAGATACAACATGTCCCAACTGTTTAGCCCAATAATAACCGTCGCCAGACGAACCGAATTGCGGCGAGGACTGTCCGCCCACCGCTAAAATAATTTTTTTGGCTTCAATTTTATCTCCAGCGCTTAAAATAATCTCGAAACCATGAGTTATTTTTGTAATTTTTTTTACTATTGTATCAGTTTTAAGAGTCACTTTTTCCTCGCGCAATTTATCTACCAGAACATCAACAATCGTTTGAGCTTGATTAGTTCGCGGAAAAATACGACCGTTATCTTCTTCTTTCAAAACTACTCCTAGATCTTCAAAAAACTTCCGGGTGGCAAATTGATCAAATTGTTTTAAAACTTGTTCAATAAATTCTGGATTACCACCATGATAGTGAGTTTTATCGGCAAAACGATTTGTTAAATTACAACGACCATTGCCGGTCGCTAAAATTTTGCGGCCCAAAGAAGGATTTTTTTCTATCAAAACAACTGACGATTTTTTCGCCGTCCAAATTGCCGCCATCATCCCTGCGGCACCACCACCAATTATTGCTACATCAAATTTATACATTTCAGTCGATTCTAACACTTTCTATAACATGTAGCAATGACCCAGCTTGAATTTAACTTAGAAAGAGTACAAAATTGATATATAGTCAGTTTCAAAAATAAATTAATTAATCCGCTAATATAGCGGAAAAAAGGAGTTCCATGAGCAAAACCCAAGAGAATTTGTTAAAGGCCTTTGCCGGCGAATCAATGGCTCGCAACAAATACACTTTTTTTGCCAAGCAAGCCCGCGCCGAAGGATTCGAATGGATTGCCCGAGTTTTCGAAGAAACCGCAGATAATGAACGTGCTCACGCCGAAGAAGAATATGAAAAGATGCGAGATAAGGTAGAAATGACTAATACTTACGAAATCCAGGCGCTACGAAAAACAACAGAGAATTTGAAAGCTGCCGCTGCGGGTGAAAAATTTGAATGGACTTCAATGTACCTAGATTTTGAAAAATCAGCTCGAGCCGAAGGTGAAATTGAAATCGCCGATATGTTTAAAGAAATTGGTGAAGTTGAAGAAAAACACGAAGAACGCTATTTGAAATTAGTTGAAATGTTAGAAAATAACACTCTTTTTGAGACCGATAAAGAAGTTGAATGGAAGTGCTTAAATTGCGGTTATATCCATAAAGGTAAATCCGCCCCAGATTGTTGCCCATCTTGCAAAAAACCCCAAGGTTGGTATATGCAACTCAATATAATTAGGTAAAAACTACTTTTTTTTGTTCAAACTAATAAATGAATAGAGACCAAATGGGATTAAAATCCAAAAAGAAAAAAATCTAAAAACCAAAACACTCATTAACGCCAAGGAGGCAGGTACGCCTAAAGCACTGTACAATAGCCCCATGGTCCCCTCTGTAACGCCCAAACCACCAGGAATAAACGATATCATACCCAAGAACGAAGCGATACAATAACCAAAAATGAGCACTCCAATGTGAATATGGTAGCCAAAGCTTAAAAAGACAAAATAAAAACAAGTAATATCACCCAACCAATACATTAGGCCTGCCATTAACGCAAATATTGATGATCTCTTTTTCTTACCAAAAAGCCCGATCCCTTCGTAAATATCTTCAAAAACTTCCGATTCCTGCCTTTCACTGACCTTTTTACCCCGAATTTTTGAAAAGAAAGTATCAAAAAATCTCAAAAACCTATTCCAAATTTTTCGAAATTTGTTTTTATTCTTGTAGAGATAAAACATATAACTAATGCCACCAACGATTAGAAAGGTCAAGATAAATGAGATTATTCTAGGTGAAACCTTCATGTGTGGCGCTGTCGGAACCAGCACTAAACCATAAAGGAAAATTAACAGAAATGCAGCGTAAGTAAAAATAATTCTTAAGATAAGCATTAATAGAATTGAGCCGGTCTCTACTTTTTGTTTGCGCAGAAAAAAGAAATCCAATGCTCCTTGACCTAAATTCCCAACCGGAAAAAAATGGATAGCGAAAGCTGCAATTGAACCAATTCTGAATCTATCCCAAAACTTAATTTTATATCCCATTTGGAAAAGAATAACGCCCAATAAAATGGCGGCACCAACATAACTTAGTATTTCAAAAATTATCGCAATGAATAAATAAAATTTATTGACTTGTAAAATTAATTTAATCGCCTCTGGTAGTCCAATTAATTTCGGTACTAAAAAATATAGTCCAATTGCAAAAAGTAAAATTACAATTAAAGTCTTGAGATTAAATTTAAAACTTAAACTAGGTTGATTATTATCAAAAGATTGATTCACTTTACTCCAAAACTTAACCCCAGATTTGTTTAATTTCTCGCCAGTCCTGAATTATTACCGAAACCGCACCAGCGGCAGGCACAGCGATAATTACACCTAAAATCCCAGCCAATTTGGCACCAATCAAGATGGCGATAATAATAATTACTGGAGATAAACCCACTGCTTTGCCCATAATCTTTGGTACCAGAAATTGAGCTTCCAATTGTTGAATTAGAATATAAGCAATTAAAACAAAAAGTGCTGTAAGTGGTGAAATTGTGAAGGCAATAATAATCGCTGGAATTAAACCAAGCCATGGTCCAATATATGGAATGACTTCTGTTAGACCGCCCCAGATTGCTAAGATTAAAATATAAGGCATTCCCAAAATAGATAAAACGATACCATCTGCAAGACCAATCACCAACATCAATATCCCTTGCCCTCTAAGCCAGTTGCCCATTTTCAGACCAATTTTTCGAATAACATTAAAAATCCTAATTTCTTGGTCGCCAGGCACCAAATCGTGAATAAATTTTTGAATTGAGGATTGTTCTAGAAGTAAATAAAAGGATAAGACCAAAACAGTGACCACCCCTACAAGCCCACTAAGAAAACCGAGTGTCGTAGTGTAGATTCCAGCTGTTACTCCACCGATTTGAGATGATAACTTTAAAAGCGTTTCTTGAAATGTCTGGTTGTTGCTACCCAACGATAAATTAAATTGTTTATAGAACGGATCTAAATGACTTAAAATCGCCGGGATATTGACTGCTAACTGACTAATTTGAGAAACCAATGTTGGAATAATAAGGAAACCAATCGCCGTTAAAATACCTAAGAAAACTAGTGCCAAAATAATTACAGATAAAACTCGTGGTATGACTTTTGACATCTTATTAACTAATGGTGCCAAAGCGGCCACGATGATTAAAACAAAAAATAACAAAATAAAGATATCGCGAATAGTGTAAATAAACCAAATACCA
>Ga0209429_10000659_pt1 | contig 22815 bp, 25 predicted proteins | sample BarGraNGADG00212_3_FD_184493 | JGI IMG/M metagenome (GOLD analysis project Ga0209429, IMG submission 184493) | Arctic peat soil microbial communities from Barrow, Alaska - Barrow Graham LP Ref core NGADG0004-212 (SPAdes) (version 2) | ecosystem: Environmental > Terrestrial > Soil > Wetlands >...
AGCGAGGCGTCGTGCATCGTCACCGAGTCGTCGGCAAGCATCCGCAGCGCCGCACCCAATCCCGCTGGGCCCGCGGTGAGATCCACGCCAGGCAGCGGCTCTCGCAGCGCGAATGGGATGGGTGCCGTGGCATAGAGGATCGCGTGCGGGGGAGAAAAGGGGGCCCGCTCCAGGCCCAGCTCCTTCTCGTAGAACGCGGCCGAGCGCTCCTTGTCGCTCACCTGGAGCGCGACAAAATCTAGGCCAATGATGTTCATGAGGTCCTCTCTGCATCCCCACACGATGTCAGGACACTGACAACGAGGGTATGTCAGACTACTGACATGAGCGATCCCAGGGAACGTCCGGACGCCTACGTCGGCTACCTTCTTAAGCGGACGCAGGCGGCGCTAAGGAGTGGTCTTGACGATGCTTTGCGCCCACTTGGACTCACTGCACCCCAATACTCATGCTTGCGTCTGCTGCGCCACGATCAAGGAATATCCAATTCCGAACTTGCCCGCCGCGCGTTCGTCACTCGCCAATCGATGAACACAGTCGTCAAGGGGCTTCACGACCGGGGGCTCATCACCCGCCCGCAGATCGCGGCCTTAGGACGCGAACTTCCTGTGACCCTCACCGACGCCGGAGTGCGTGCCGTCGAGGAGGCCGATGTCGCGGCCGATGCCCTTGAGGCCGTCATGGTCGAGGGCCTGACTGCGGCCGACATCGACCGATTGTCAGAGCTGTTGCGGGGGTGCGCCGAAAGGCTCGAGGTCGCAAAGGGGCCGTCATAGGGAAGTCGCAGGGCGCACGGTCACGCAGGGGCGGCAGTGCCAGCGCGCGCGGGGCGAGGAGGGGCGTGATGTGCGTTGCCGTCGTTGCGGCACGTGCCAATCGCTCCGCCCACCGACCGGCGGCCGGTGGGCGCCGCCGTGGGTCGCACGAGACACCCTAAATGGTGCCGCCTATGTGGGGGGCGGGAGAAAGTTGCCTGGTAAACGTCAGATTTCATGTCGCAGCGTCAATTTGCGGGTCCCGAGGAACAAATCAGGTAACGACACGCCATCGATAAGGCGTTTCATTCCCGGCATTGGGAGCGTACATGGTCCACGATGAACTCAGGCCGTCATTTGGCGGCCGACACCACCGGGGGCAGCGGTCGGGCTCCGGAGTGCCGGATGTCCTGACGTCCTCTTTGCGCCAGGGTCACGTTCGGTCCGCTGGCTTCGTCCCTCAGCACGAGGAGAGATTATGCAAAAGTGGAACGCATTCCAGAAGAGCATGGCTGTGCGCGTCGTTGCTAGCGCAGGCACCGTCGTTGCGCTCGTCGCAATCGTTGGCGCTGGGTTTAAGTGGAACTGATCCCACAATCGCGTGAAGGTGGCGTCGGGAGGCAACTCCTGACGCCGCGTTCACGCTTTATTGCGTATGTGACGGCAGTATCCGCGCTTGGTCTGATGTGCATTGCATACGTATTCATCTCTGTCCCGTGGTCCTCGACATTTCTCCCTGTTGCGACCTGGCCCATGGTGTTCCTCGCCATCGCGGCCATCGTCGGCGAGATGCAGCCGATTCGGCTTCTTCGAGCCGGTGCCGAGACACGCACGCTCTCAACTTCCGCTCCATTTGTGCTCGCACTCATTGCTGTGGCTGGCATCGGAGTGGCGGTGGCTGTCCAGGTTCTTGCGAGCGTCGGCGACGACATTCGCCAGCGCAGGAGCCCATTGAAGTCGCTGTTCAACACTGCCCAGTACGCGCTGAGCGTCGCCGCGGCTGGACTCGTGTACTCATCGTTGACGGGGAACCACTTCGGCAATCACGCCGGGCCCGTGTCCTCGCGAGACATCCTTCCGCTCGTCGTCGCGGGCGTCGCCATGATTGGCATGAATTGGGTTCTCGTCGCCGTCGTGGTGGGGCTATCCATCGCCGTTCCGCTCAGGACTGTGCTCTTTGACGACATCAGGGAGTTTCTCGCGACGAACGCGGTCCTTCTCAGTGTCGGCGGCATCGCCGCGCTCATTTCCGGATCGGGCATCGGCGCATTGGCTCTCCTGGTCGCACCCGTGATCGCCGCCCACCTTTTCGCCTCGGCCGCGGCGCGTCACGCTCACGCCGCGACCCACGACGCGCTCACGGGACTCGGCAACCGCGGCAAACTCCATTACGACCTCGGCCGCGCACTCGATGAAGCGCGGGAGTCGGCCGCGGGCGGTCCCGGACTCGTGCTGCTCGACCTGGATCACTTCAAAGACATCAACGACACGCTGGGACACCCAGTGGGCGACGTCATCCTCCGCCAGGTGGCAGAGAGGTTGCTCCTTGCGGCCCCCGAAGACGCATCGGTGCACCGCCTTGGTGGGGACGAGTTCGCCGTGGTCGTCAAAGGAGGATTGTCGGATTCGAGGCTGGTGGCCCGCGACTTACTCGCGTCTCTAGACCGAGCGATTCCTGTCGAGAACCTCGAACTCGTCGTGAGGGCGAGTGTAGGTGTTGCAGTCGCACCCGTACACGGGGCCGACGGCGAGACGCTCATGAAGAACGTCGACATCGCGCTCTATCACGCCAAGCTCGAGCGGGATCGCATCAGCATGTACTCCCCGAAGTTCGACGTCAATACCGTGGAGCGGTTGCGCCTGCTGTCGGACCTGCGGGCCGCGCTCGATGAGCGCCAGTTGCACGTCGTCTACCAGCCCCAAGTCGACCTGACAAACGGCCGCACCGTAGGCGTCGAAGCGCTCGTGCGGTGGCGTCACCCCGTGCGCGGACTCGTCGTTCCCGACGACTTCATCCCACTCGCCGAAAACTCGGGCCTCATCTTTCCCCTCACGGACTACGTGCTTGACGTTGCGCTGGGCCAGCTCGCGATCTGGCGCGCGCAGGGCCACGACGTGCGAATGGCCGTCAACCTCTCCGCACGGCACCTGTCCGACCTGGGCTTGCCCGACCAAGTGGCGGAAATCGCTCAGCGTCACAAGGTCCCGTTGAGTTCGCTCGTCCTTGAGGTCACCGAGACCGCTATCCTGTCTGACCCCATTCGCGCCGACGCAGTCATCAAGACCCTCCGCGGGCTGGGCGTCGAGATCTCAATCGACGACTACGGCACGGGCAACGCATCGCTGAGCTACCTGAAACGCCTCGAGATCGACGAGCTCAAGATCGACAGGTCGTTTGTGAGCAATATCCGCACCGACGACCACGACATGATCATCGTGAAGTCCACGATCGGTCTTGCCCTCGCGCTCGGTTTGCGGGTCATCGCAGAGGGGATCGAGGATGGCCCGACGACCGCCGCACTGCGGGAACTCGGTGGCGTCCTCGGCCAGGGGTATCACCTCGGACGCCCCGCCCTCGCAGAGCAGATCGGCGTAAGGCTTGCCGACGAGCAACGCGCGGCCGCACGATCGAAGGCAGCGAGCGACTAGTCATGTTGGTCGTGGCATTGTGCGCGTTGGGCGTCATCTCCCCGTTTCTTGCCGGGCGATGGTCCGCGAGGCTACTTCTGCACAAGTGGCGCCTGCCCGTACTCATTTGGGCCGCACTTGCCCTGCAAGTGGTCGCGCTCGAGGTCGCGATGCCCCACGCTCTCGCGGCCACTCTCCACGTGCTGACCTACGCGGTCGCCTTCGCGTTCCTCTGGATCAATAGGGGAGTCGGCGGGGTGTGGATCGTCGCTGCGGGGGCAATCACCAACGGCGTTGTGGTCGCGCTCAACGGTGGCACCCTGCCGGCGAGTGCGTGGGCGGTGAAGGCCGCGGGCCTCGACGGCGATCTCGCCTTTGCGAACTCCGCAGTCCTCGATCACCCGGTCCTGCCGTGGCTCGGCGATATCTTCGCGTGGCCCGCGCCGCTGCCGCTCGCGAACACCTTCAGCGTCGGTGATGTCCTGGTCGTGGTCGGCGTCTTCGTGGCCGCATGGGTGGGGTCGCGCAGGCTCGGAGCCCCACGATCGGTGCCGGAGTCGGTACCGGAGTCGGCATCTGCATCGGCGCCCGACAACTAGGCCGTCCGCGCCGAGTGTGTGTCGCGGTCTTCGGGGTGCATTTACGTGGGGGAGCAGGCTAAAGGGAGTATCGTCCCTGATAGATCTCGCGAATGATCCGTGCGGGGTTGCCCCCCACCACCACGTCGGGAGGCACGTCCTTGGTGACCACGGAGCCAGCGCCCACGACCGACCTGGCGCCGATGGTGACGCCTGGGCAGATCACTACCGAGCCGCCGAGCCACACGTCATCCTCAATCGTGATGGGCAGACCCAACTCCCAGCCGGCGCGGCGTAGTTCCAGGTCCATGGAGTGGTTCGGGGTGTAGAGCCTCGCGCCTGGGCCGATCAGCACGTTGTTGCCGATGCGCACGCGCCCAGAGCCGATCACCATGAAGTCGGTGTTGATGAAGACGTTGGAGCCGAGGGTGATGCGCTCGCCGTACTCGATCATGACGGGCGGCCGGATGTCCAGGCCAGTGCCGCACGATTCGGCGAGGGCGCCGAATGCGGCCGTCATCCCCTCGGGATCCGCCAAGTAGCCGGCATTCACCTCGCGGCACACCGCCAAGGTATCGCGTTGCATCGCGGCTAACTCGGGGCCTAGGCGGTACTTGAACCACTCGTCGGCGCGCAGCTTCTCCAATTCGGTGCGGCTGGGGTCCTCCTGGGGGCGCTCGTTCTTGCGCTCGCGCCACATTGCGTCGGTCATGGGTTGGCCTCTCCTCGCGGTCTCGACCACCATCTTCGCCGATGCTCGGAGGCCTTGGAACCCGGGAGGCTCCCAGGCTGCCGAGGTGGGCGGCGCGGCAGGGTTCGCTGGCGGGCCTACCACTCGGATCCGCATTGGCCCCCTGCGCCGTCCTCGACCTGGACCGTCGCGTGCGACAAGCCGTGCTCGCGCAACATCCTCTGGGCCGCGCGCACCACGTCGGCCGTGCGGGAAGCCTCGCTCACCAGGTGCACGCTCGCGACGTCCATGCCCGACGTAAGGGTCCAGACGTGAACGTCATGCACGTCTGTCACGGAAGGCAGCGCGCCAAGGTCGCGGGTGAGGGCGGCAACGTCGATCGAAGGGGGAGCGGACTGCACCACGATGCGCAGCGCCTCGGCCGCGAGGCGGATCGCCCGAGGCACGATGAACGCCGCGAGCGCAAGGGCGACGACCGCGTCGGTGTAGGGCCAACCGGTGGTGAGGATCACGATTGCCGACACGATCACGCCGACCGAGCCGATCGCGTCGGCCATCACCTCGAGATACGCGCCGCGCACGTTGAGGCTTTCCTTTGAGCCCGCATGCAGCAACCGGAAGCTCACCAGGTTGATAGCGAGTCCCACGATGGCGACGGCAAGCATCGGCCCTGCGTGGACCTCGACTGGGTGGCGCAATCTGCCGATGGCCTCGATGGCTACGTACGCCGCGACGCCGAGCAGCAACGTGGCATTGGCAAGTGCGGCGAGCACCTCCCAGCGGTAGTGACCGTAGGTCTGTTTGGGGTTGCCGGCGGCACGGCGGGCCGCTGTGACCGCGGCGAGGGCCATGCCCACGCCGAGAGCGTCCGTGGCCATGTGACCCGCGTCGGCAAGAAGCGTGAGTGAGCGGGTGAGGAGACCCGCCGCGACCTCCACGCCGACGAAAGCGACCACGAGAACCAGGACCCCAGCGAGCGCACGCCGATGCTTACCACCGGCCGATGCGAAGGCCCCGCGGTGCGAGTGGGTTTCACTCATGATGTCTCGGCGGCGTTTTCGCCCAGGTAGTGCGCGGCGGCGACGTCGAGGAGCAGGCGAATGTGTGCGTCGGCCAGCTGGTACCAGATTTCCCGGCCGCGTCGCTCGGACCGCACCACCCCGGCGGCGCGGAGTTTCGCCAATTGGTGGCTCGTGGCCGACTCGCCCGTTCCGGCGGCGGCGGCGATGTCTGACACGCACATGGGGCCGCCCTCGACGAGTGCGTAGACGATGTGCAGGCGCGAGGGGTCGGATAGGAGCGCGAAGGGGGCGGCGAGGCGAGCGGCCGCGTCGGCGTCAATTCCTCGTGGAAGCGGGGAGCGCAAGTGGGGTTCAGACATGATCATCTCTGAATATGTGAACAGGTATTCATATGTTATCGGAAGATCGGGCGGGCGTGTGGCGGATCAGAGGGTACGCGTCGCGGGCCTGCGATACTCGAGGCATGCAAGTGCCCCTGATCGGTAAGGTCGACCTCACGCCTTCCGGGCTATTTCTCGTGTTTGCAGTGCTCGTTGCAGTCGGCTATCTCGGCTGGCAGATCTTCGAGGGGCGCAGGAAGACGAGAGCCGCGGCTTCCGATGGTGCTTCGCGCATCGGGACCACTGCCGAGGGCTGCGAGGGCTGCGAGGGCTGCGAGGGCGGGGCCGAGGACGACGGTCCCCAGGAACGCGGCGGGTCACACACGCCGTAGCGAGCAACAGCGCCCCGCAGCAAGGGGGCGGACCCGCGCCGGTTGCGCGCCCCGATTGTGTGGCGGCTACACGCCCATCTGGTCGAACAGCGTGGCCCGGTTCGCGATGATGGTCGTCCGGTGACCACTCACCCAGTCCCCGTGGAAGCCGCGGGGCACGATCTCGATGAGTTGGACGGTGGTGCTCCAGAGGCGGTAGAGGATGAGACGCGCATCGGCAAGGTCGTCGAAGCCGGTAAGTGTTGACGCTTCCCCGTCTCGGGGGTCGGAGCCACCGGCGCGCCCATAGCCCGTGAGAAGCGAATCCTCAACCCGTCCGGTGCTCATCGATTGTGCCCCGCAGAAGTCCTGAAGGGGGTCGCCGAACAGGGCTCGCTCGAAGTCGAGCACGCCGTGAACGCGACCAGTAGCCGGATCGAGCAGGACGTTGCCTTGCCAGAGGTCGTTGTGCACGAGCGTTGGCCTCGTGACAGCCGCCAGCGCGTGTGAGTTCGCGGCAAGGGCATCGATCACGCGGTCGGGTTCGATGTCGACGCCCCATTGCTCGGCATCGGCGATTGTGGCATCGAAGAGCATCGCGAAGAAGGCGGGCCAGGACGGCGCCCCTAAGGCGAAATCGTGCGCCGGATAGCCAAACACCTCGCCCTCGATGGCCTGCATGGCGGCCATGATGGACCCGACTTGCTCCCATGCATGCGCGTTCGCCTCAGCGGTCATGTGGTCCGAGACGGTGTCCCAACGCGTGCCTGGCACATGTTCCATCACGACCACGTCCACGTCCGCGACCTCGCGTGTGAAGTCGCTGAGGATGAGGCGCGGGGAGGGGGTTTTGGGGGCGCGGTGCGCAGGCCAGGAAGTCGGACGTTGCCACCCTAGTCGCGGTCAGAATCCGCCGGGGGGCGCCGACGCATCAGCGCCACCGTCACCGCAGCGAGCGGAACGCCGATGAGCGCGAGCAGCCCCGCTTCGAGGGGCCAGTCCCCGGCCGAACTCCCGATGTGCGCCACACCTAGGATCACTCGCGTGAGAGCGCCAAGCAGGGCAAGGGTGCCGACGATTCCGGTCGCCCACGCCATCCGCACGTCCCGCGCGCGACGGCTCGGCCGATCCGTAAAGGCCTCCGGGCGGGTGCCCTTGTAAGGGCGGCGCCACACGTGAAGGCTCGAGAGTTCCCCCACGTACGTCCAGCCCGCGTCCTCGTAGGTGGCGCGGTAACTCGCGTCGGTCTTCTGCTGCGGGTCGACGACGTAGCGAACCTTGGCGGGCTTCGCGGATTGCAGGTGCATGCGAATGGCGCTCATGTCGTCGAGTTCGCGTGGCTCCCAACCCCGTGTGGCCTGGAGCTCGAGCCAGTTCTCGAGTCTGGATGGCGTGGGGTGAACGAAGGCGGTGAACCATGCGGTGCGGCGGGTCATGCGATGCCCCTTCCGTAGGCGTAGAGGCGTTCGACGCGCCGAGTCTGTTCGGCAAGCGCCCGCGTGCCGCGCTCGGTGAGGACGTAGTAGTGCCTGCGCTCCTCGGTGCGGGTGCGGTCGATCCATCCGGCGCGCTCGAGCTTCTTGAGGCTCGTGTAGATGGTGCCAGCCCCGATCTGCACGTACCCAGCCGTGAAGTCGGCGACATGCTGGATGATTCCGTAACCGTGCCGCTCTTCGCGAAGCGACAGCAGGATGCAGTACATCGTTGCGCTCAACTCTTCCTTGAGATCCGTCATGCTTTGAATATATCACGGCGTGATGTAGCGCGCAGTGATGGAAGGGGGTGTGATGGAACGTGGTGTGATGGAACGTGGTGTGATTCAGCAGGGAGCGACTCGATGTGATGGTCTTGCCTGACGCGGGCCCGCCGCCCGCGGTGACATAGGTCCCGTTCGCGTTGCCCGCACATCGACATACACTTCGATGGTGATCGAACTGACAATGCCCCGTTGGGCACCCGAAAGCGAGTCCGCCGCCGTCGACCTCCTCGCGGCCGCCACCGAGCCCACTCGCTGGCGCATTCTGGCGACCCTTGCGTCGGCAGGCACGCGTTGCGCGTGCGAGATTGAGCCCGTCGCCGACGTGGCCCCCAACGTCCTGAGTTACCACCTCAAGGTTCTCCGCGAGGCGGGCCTTGTCACGTCCGCACGGCGCGGCAAGTGGATCGACTACACGCTCGCGCCGGATGCCTCAGCGCGGCTCGCGAGGGCGCTACCGACCGCTCTGCCAGGTGCGATGCGAGACCTGCCATGACCATCGTCGAGCGCCTCCCGGAAACCAAGGGCGGCATCGGCGTCGTTTCGGCGATCGCTGTAGGCGCCTGGGTGGGCGCCTACGCAATCAACGAGCGCATGTGGGACTGGCTCATGTACGACCGCATCGGCCTCAATCCCGACACCCGCTCCGTCGGCGCGCTTCACTTCTTCCTGTACGACACCACCAAGATCGCGCTGCTGCTCACCGGAATCATCTTCGTGGTGGGCGTGTTGCGCACGTTCATCACGATCGAGCGCACGCGCGCGCTTCTTGGGGGCAAGCGCGAGGGCGTCGGCAACGTCATGGCCGCGGGACTCGGCGTGGCGACCCCATTCTGTTCGTGCTCTGCGGTCCCGGCGTTCATCGGCTTTGTTGGCGCGGGCGTGCCCATCGGCGTGACCCTGAGCTTCCTCATCGCGTCGCCCTTGGTCAACGAGATCGCGGTGGGCCTGCTGTGGACTACCTTCGGGTGGAATATCGCGCTGCTCTACGTCGGTGCGGGTCTGACCATCGCGATCGTCGCTGGCTGGGTGCTCGGCCGGATGGGGGTCGAGCGCTGGGTCGAGCCCTTCGTGCTGCGTCCTTTGACGGCACGCGCGAACCTGCTCGCCATGGCGAACGACGGCGCGGGCGTCGGCTCGCGCATGTCGGCGCAATTGCGCGTGCGCATCGGCCTGCAGGAAGTGCGCGAGATCTTGGGCAAGGTGTGGCCCTACTTGCTCGTGGGTGTCGCGCTCGGCGGGGTCATCCACGGCTGGGTGCCATCGGACTTCTTCGCGGCCCACGCGGGTCCTGACAACCCCTTTGGTGTGCTCGTGGCCGTGGCCATCGGCGTGCCGCTGTACTCGAACGCCGCGGGAGCCCTCCCGCTCGTCGAGGCGCTCGCGGACAAGGGCGTGCCGATGGGCACCCTGCTCGCCTTCATGATGAGCGTCGTCGCGCTGTCCCTGCCCGAAATGATCCTGCTCAAGCGCGTGCTCAAGGTCCAATTGCTGGGGCTGTACACGGCCGTCGTGTCCGTGGGCATCATCGCCGTCGGTTATCTCTTCAACGCCATCCTCACGTAACGCCATCCTCACTTAGGGAGAATGAAATGATCATCAAGGTTCTTGGATCAGGCTGTGCAAACTGCGTGCGCCTTGAGGCAAACGTCAAGGAGGCCCTCGCGGCGAGCGGCTTCCTCGATGCCACGGTTGAGAAGGTCACCGATTATGCCGAGATCGCGGCCTACGGCATCATGTCGACGCCAGGCCTCGTGGTCGACGACAGGGTGCTCGTGAGCGGACGCGTGCCCGATGCTTCCGAGGTGGCGCAGCTGATCGCTTCCGCTCGCTAGGGTGGCCTGGCGCGGGCGCGAGGCGCCCTAAGTTCCCCGAGGAGAGTTATGGCCATCGTCGACTGTGCGGTGTATGTCGAGGGAGCCCGTGTTCACGACGCCGTGAGCGTCAAAGACGCGGTGGCTCGCGCCAAGCGCTCGAGTGGATTCGCCTGAGTCGGGCTAGTGAGCCCGAGCGCCGAGGAGCTTGAGACGGTGGGGAAGGCCTTCGGCCTCCACCCGCTCGCCATCGAGGACGCCATGACGGGCCACCAGCGCTCAGAGCTGGAGCGTTACGGAGACGACCTGGCGCTCGTGGTGCGCGCTGCCAGGTACATCGAGTCGACGGAGACCGTCGAATTTGGCGACATTCACCTCTTTGTGACCCCCAAGGCCGTCGTGTCAGTGCGGCTGGCCGAGGAGCCCGATCTCGGCGCGGTGAGGGCAAGGCTGGAGGCGGAGCCGCAACTCTTGGCGCTTGGCCCTCGCGCCGTGTTGTACGCGGTGCTCGACCAGGTGGCCGACTCCCACATGCCGGTGGTGGCGGGCGTGGAGAACGACATCGACGAGATGGAGGACGAGATCTTCTCCGAGCAGGTCACCCCCGTCCTGTCGCGCCGCATTTACGAGCTCCACCGCGAGGTCATCGGATTTCAGCGGGCCGTTCAACCGCTCGGCGAGATCCTCGATGAGTTGCGCATCCTCGCAGCCGAAGACGACACGGACCTCGAACTCCGCCGCCTCTTCAGGGACGTACACGACCACGTCATCCGCGTCGCCGACCGCGTCGACAATTTTCGCTCGCTCCTCGACAACGCGCTCGGCACCCTCATGGCGGTCGTCGCCCAGCGTCAGACCAAGGCGAGCATCGCACAAAACGAGCAGACAAAGAAGGTCTCCGCTTGGGCGGCGATCCTCTTCGCGCCATCGCTCGTCGGCACCATCTATGGGATGAACTTTCACCATATTCCCGAACTCGCTTGGGTGTGGGGCTACCCATTCGCCCTCGGTCTCATGGTGGCGCTTAGCGGGGTGCTCTTCGGGGTGTTCAAGCACGTCAAGTGGATCTAGCCCGCGGGGCCGAGGCGGCGCGCCGTACTTGACCACGGGTCGAACACGTGTTCGAATGGCGACATGAGATGGGAAGGCCAGGCACTTGAGGCGACGGAGCCCGGCGCGCTTCCGGGCCTCGCCAAGATCAGCAATCTGATCCGCTCGGTGCAGACCCCCGAGTTCGCGGGGGTGACATTTCATGAGGTCGCCGCGAAGTCGGCGCTCAATAAGGTGCCGCCCGGCGGCCCGGTGCCGTTCGGGTGGACCATCAACCCGTACAGGGGCTGTTCGCACGCGTGCGTGTACTGCTTCGCGAGGCCCAGCCACCGATACCTCGACCTCGATGCCGGCACGGACTTCGATACCCAGGTCATCGTGAAGGTCAACGTGGCCGAGGTGCTCAGGCGCGATCTCGCGAGGTCCTCCTGGGCGGGGGAGCACGTGGCGCTCGGGACCAACACGGATCCGTATCAGCGAGCAGAGGGTCGCTATCGGCTGATGCCGGGAATTATCGCCGCGCTCGCGGAGGCGCAGACGCCGTTCTCGATCCTCACGAAGGGCACGTTGCTGCGGAGGGACCTACCGCTCCTGGCGGACGCGGCACGTTCGGTCGACGTCCAGTTGGCCATGTCGATCGCGATCTTTGACGATGAGTTGCAGTCCACCATGGAGCCGGGAACGCCCACGACCGCCGCGCGACTGGCCACGGTGTCCGCCGCCACGGAAGCGGGTTTTCGGGTGTCCGTACTCATGATGCCGGTCCTGCCGTTTCTCACCGACGGCGAGGCGCATCTTAGCTCCGCGCTGTCTCGGATCAAGGCCGCGGGGGCCACCCACGTCAGCTACTCGAGCCTGCACCTGCGGCCCGGCGTGAAGGAGTGGTTCGCACGGTGGCTCAACACGTACCGTCCCGACCTGACGCCCCGTTACCGTCGGCTCTACGGCGACGGCGCCTACGCCCCCAAGGGATACCGGCGTCACCTCGCATCGGTCATCAGACCACTCATCGCGGCACACGGCCTCGCACAAGCCCAGACGGACGCAGACTCGGGCGCCGCGACGGCAAGAGCCGAGGCTCGAGACGGCAACGGCGAGTGGCGGACTGCGGGCGCGGCCGCGGGGGCGCGTGAGACTCCGGCGGAGTCGGTGCTTTTCTAGCGGGGCTTTCGCCAGCGATGCTCAGAGGCTTCATGCCTCCGCGAAGGCGCGCGTACGGCGCCCGTGGCGCGCGCGGACGAGCCGGCCACGGCCTCAAGCGTCGGCGGCTACCGTTGGTGGCGCGCCGTGAAGGGGTGCGCCAACCTGGAGTGGTGCCGCGCCTAAAGCAGGGTGGCTTGCGGGCCCGACACCGCGTTGCGACCGGCGGACTTGGCAAGATACATCGCCTCGTCAGAACGGGCGAGAACGAGTTCTGCCGCGTCGTCCGCGCCATTCCAACACCCGATCCCGACGCTGACCGTGACGGGGAAGGCGGTGGTCCAGGAGGCGTTGAAGATGGCGCGCCGCATCCTTTCAGCGATGACCTGTGCGCCGCGCGCATTGGTGCGAGGCAGGAGCGCCACGAACTCGTCGCCGCCGAGCCTCCCCACAAAGTCGTTTGGCCTCAGGCACTTTCGCAACAGTTTGCAGGCCGCAGCCAGCACGGCGTCGCCTTGGCTGTGCCCGTGGAGGTCGTTGACATCCTTGAAGTTGTCGACGTCAATCGTCAGCAACGCATATGGCGCGCCGTAGCGAAGGGCGCGCTGGTGCTCTTCCTCGAGGCGAAGCTCGCAGGCGCGCCGATTCGGGCCGTTCGTGACCGGGGTCGACAAGTGACTCTTCCCTGTACCTGGACGAGGCTTCCTCGAGTGCCAGACTGTATTCCTTGAGTTCCTCAACGTGGGCGTCCTTCGCGAGGACGAGGCGTTCGAGATCGGCGATATGGCGCTGCTGCTCCAGGTGAGACGCGACAGTCCGTGACAGCGCCTCAAGCGCGGTTAACTGGACGGCGGTGATATCGCGCGGAATGGTGTCGATGACGCACAGCGTGCCGAGCGCTTGGCCCTCCGGCGTCACCAACGGAGCTCCGGCGTAGAAGCGAATGTGCGGATTTGCGGTAACGAGCGCGCTGTCCTTGAAGCGTTCGTCGACAAACGCGTCATTGACGATGAGTGGCATGTTGGGAGTCATGATCGCGTGCGCGCAGAATGCGTCCCTGCGACGGGTCTCGGTGGTGTCGACGCCCACCTTCGACTTGTACCACTGACGTTCGTTGTCGATGAGCGACACCATCGCGATGGGGGTTCCGCAGATGTTCGCCGCCAACGTAGCCGCGTCGTCGTAGAACCGCTCCGGTGGCGTGTCGAGCACTTGGTAGCGCTCGAGGGCCGCCTGCCTTGCGGGCTCGTTGGGGGGCAAGGGGTAGTCCCGTTCGTGCAAGTGCTGGACTCCTTTCGCCGCTGGCCTCGCGGATAGCGCGGAGCGATCTGGCGAACTATCCCTCCATTGCGATCGACCATCGACCCTAGAAGCGAAACGAATCCATCGACTCCAACATTCCGGGCGCGCCTGGGGCCGTGGCCGTGCGCGGACTTGGGGCCAAGGCCCCACAGATTCGCGTGGTGGCCGCACGTCGCTCGACACATGCCAAGCGAGGTGGGGCTGAGGGAGCACGGCGGCGGATGCCGGCCCCTACAAAGAGGCTCAGACGCGCCCAAACGGGAGAACACTTCAGGGAATCGCCATTGCCTGATACCGTAGGGAGTACTTGCAGGGCCACCCAGGTCCTCCTGCGTCGCAGATTGTTTCTCCTTCTCGCCAGCGCAACAGCCCCTCGGGGTGCGCGGCTCGTAGAATTTCTCTTCGGCGAACGAGCGCGAACACCTTCGCGATTCGCCACCAATGCCGGTGCCGTGACAGTCACGGTGATGCGCACTTGCGCGTCCGGCACCATGCCCGAAAGGCACCATCCCCTTGTCTAGCTCTTTCGCCGAACTCGGCGTTCCCATTCAGCTCACCGACATTCTCGAACGTGAAGGTAAGTCCAAAGCGTTCCCCATCCAGGAGGACACCCTTCCTGACACGCTCGCTGGCCGCGACGTGCTCGGCCGCGGCAAGACGGGCTCGGGCAAGACGCTCGCGTTCGCGCTGCCGATGGCCGCGCGCCTTGGTCGCAGCGGCGGAAAGTCTCGCCCCGGCCATCCCCGAGCCTTGGTGCTTGCGCCGACGCGTGAACTTGCCACCCAGATCGATGCGGTCATCGCGCCGCTCGCCAAGGCCTACGGGCTCACGACCACCACGATCTTTGGTGGCGTCAGCCAGCAGCGTCAGGAGCGCGCCCTGCGCGCAGGAGTCGACATCGTCGTTGCCTGCCCCGGCCGCCTCGAGGACCTCATGAAGCAGCGCCACGTGACACTCGACGCCGTCGAGATCACCGTGCTTGACGAGGCCGACCACATGGCCGACCTCGGATTCCTTCCCGGCGTCACTCGCATCATGGAGGCCACACCCAAGCGCGGGCAGCGCCTGATGTTCTCGGCGACGCTCGACAATGGCGTCGACAAGTTGGTGCGCCGCTTCCTCGACGCGCCCATCACCCACTCGGTCGACAATGAGGACAGCCACGTCGAGGCGATGACGCACCACGTGTTCCACGTGGCGGGCGTCGACGCCAAGCGCCAGGTCGTTCTCGCCCTCGCGTCCGGAACCGGCCGCCGAATCCTGTTCATGCGCACCAAGCACCAGGCCAAGAAGCTTGCCAAGCAGCTCAATGAGGCGGGAATCCCGTCTGTCGACCTGCACGGCAACCTCTCTCAGGGTCAGCGGGACCGCAACCTCGCGCTGTTCCAGGGCGACTCGCACCGTGTGCTCGTTGCCACCGACGTGGCCGCCCGTGGCGTGCACGTCGATGACGTCGAGCTCGTTGTTCACGTTGACCCGCCCGCAGAGCACAAGGCGTACCTGCACCGTTCGGGCCGCACGGCTCGCGCGGGCTCGGCCGGCGACGTGGTCACCGTAGTTCTCCCCGAGCAGCGTCGCGAGACGGAGCAGCTCATGAAGAGGGCGAACATTCAGGTGCGTCCGCAAGCCGTGAGCGCCGACTCGTCTCAGGTGAAGACCCTCGTTGGCGAGGTCGCCGCATATGTGCGTCCTGCCGAGGTCGCGATTCGCACGAGCAACCAGGGCCCGCGTCGGGGTGCCGGACCGCGTCAGGGTCAGGGCCAGGGCCAGGGTCAAGGCCAACGCCGCGGCCAGAGCCGCCCAGGCCAGGAGCGTCACTCGCGCACCGAGGGCGAGCACGGTCAGCACCGTTCGGCGACGGATCGTGTAGCTTCGGACCGCGCGGCGTCTGAACGCTCGGGGGCCGCGCGAACGGGTGGACCGCGTTCCAGTGCACCGCGCTCCAGTGCACCGCGCTCTAGTGAACCGCGCTCTACCGAATCGCGCTCTACCGAATCGCGTGCTGGCGCGCCGCGCTCCGCGTCACCAAGGAATGGTCGCACCGGCAATGGCTACGCGAGCGCCGCGTCGTTCTCATCGAGCGGCACGTCCAACCGCCGCTCGCGCTAACTAGTCACCGGACGTCGCGCCCTTTACGAGGGCGCGACGTCCGCCGGTGTTAGATTGTTCGGTGTGCCGAACACTTGGGTGGCGCCGACGCCGGAGCGAGTCGAGCCTCGCCCTGAGCGTGGCCTGTGGCGCCTTCTTGGCCCCGCCTTCGTGGCGTCGATCGCCTACGTGGATCCCGGCAATGTCGCCGCGAATCTGACGGCGGGCGCGGAATACGGCTACCTGCTGGTGTGGGTGCTCGTGGTGTCAAACGCCATGGCAGTGCTGGTCCAATATCTGAGCGCCAAACTCGGCTTGGTGACCGGGCGGTCCCTCCCGGAACTGCTCGCCGTGCGTATGGGTCGGCGGACGCGGCTCTCCTTCTGGCTGCAGGCCGAGGTGGTAGCCGCCGCGACGGATGTGGCCGAGGTCGTCGGCGGAGCGATCGCCCTCAACCTGCTGTTTCACCTTCCGCTCGTGTGGGGAGGCGTCATCACGGGTGCCGTGTCGATGGTGCTCCTTGCCGTCCAGTCGCGACGAGGCCAGCAGCCCTTCGAATTCGTCATCATGGGCCTCCTGGCCGTCATCGCGTTCGGCTTTCTCGCGGGATTGTTCGTGAGCCCCGTCGATTGGATTGGCGCGGCGGGCGGCCTATTGCCCCAGTTCGCCGGTTCCGGCACCGTGGTGCTCGCCGCATCGATGCTTGGCGCCACCGTGATGCCGCATGCCATCTACTTGCACTCGTCGCTGGCGCGCGACCGTCACTTGCCTTGTGCGGGCCCGGAGAACCTGCGTCCGGACGACTGCGACGGTTCCGAGGGCATCGCCGAGGCGGATTCGAAGGCCGCGATCGCGCACCTGGCTCGACTGCCGCGCCTGCTGCGGGCCACCAAGATCGATGTGATGTGGTCGCTCGTGATCGCGGGTTCCGTGAACATCGCCATGCTGTTGCTTGCCGCAGGCTCGCTCCGGGGAGCGGCGGGTACGGACACCATCTCGGGCGCGCACCACGCGATCGTCGACGCACTCGGCCCTGTGATCGGTGTCATCTTCGCCATTGGCCTCCTGGCGTCGGGGCTTGCCTCCACCTCGGTGGGCGCTTACGCGGGCGCGGTGGTGATGGGGGGGCTGATCAATCGACGCATTTCGATGGTGGTGAGGCGCCTGGCCACCCTGGTCCCCGCGCTCATCGTGCTCTCGATCGGCGCCAATCCCACGCAGGCGCTCGTGATAAGTCAGGTGGTGTTGAGTCTCGGAATCCCGTTTGCCCTCATCCCTCTTGTGAGGCTCACGTCTTCTCGCGACGTCATGGGAGGGCACGTCACGGCGCCGGTGCTGCGCGCGGTCTCGTGGGTGGTGGTGGGCCTGATCCTGGCGCTCAACGTCGCGCTGCTAGGCATCACATTTGCCGCGGTGTGGTGACCCATACCGCCGCCGCGTCCGCTGAATCCAACGCGATGATCGTGTCTCCCACGCGCACGGCCCCCGTGTTTGCCACCTCTACGGACACGTCGGGCACAAGGCCGGCTTCAGCAAATCGTCTCAGCCTTTCGGGATCCGCATCGGAGACGCGAACGACGGTGGCCATGCCCGGCGCCGCCTGCGCGAGCGGGACGGCATCGGGCAGGTGCGCATCGCCTTCCGCTGATGGGATGGGATCGCCGTGCGGGTCTCGCGTGGGATGACCCAAGAGCGTGTCGATCGCGTCAAGCATGCGATCGGATACCGCATGCTCCAGAACCTCTGCCTCGTCGTGGACCTCATCCCAGCCGTAGCCCAGCGCGCTTACCAGGTATGTCTCGAGCAGGCGATGGCGCCTGACCATGGCAACGGCGTGCGCTCGACCCGCGCGAGTGAGGGTGATGCCGCCGTACGCGATGTGCTCGACAAGGCCCTGCTCGGCGAGCTTCTTGACGCCGTCCGATGCGGTTGACGTCCGCACTCCCAGGCGTTCGGCGAGCGCGGTCATCGACACCGACTCTCCCGACCATTCCTGCAAGGTCCAGACGCACTTGAGGTAGTCCTGCGTCGCTTGGCTCAACTCGGTGACGGACATGGCGCCAGTGTAAGCGGGCGCGTTCGGCGCGACCAGGGCGGGCTCTCGTCGGAGAGGGCGCGACCCTCTACAGGAACATCGGAGTGAGGGCCTCGTAGTCCAAGACCGTCGCGTCGGCCATGCACAACTCGATGATCTGGCGACCCAAGGGGTCGAGGTCGTCGGTGAGGAACTGCCGCAACTCCGCCTTGAAGAACCCGGTGAGGATCGCGGCACCCGCGTCGTAGGCGGCCACGCCCACTCCGGATTGCAGCTCCGGTGCGAGGAGCGTGCGGCGCACCGGCTGCCCGTCGAGCGTGATCTCGGTGGGCGTGTAGCCGAAGAGGGCGCAACGGGCGGGCTCGAGCTGATTGGCGCGCATGCGGCCGCCACCCTTGCGGGCAAGCCACTCGCGCGTCAGCCACTCGGCCGAGAAACCCACCTTGTAGGCGCCGATGTGCTGATTCGGGGTGAGCACGTAGCGCGTGCGTGGGTACGCCATGATCTGGCGGAGCAGCAGGTTCGCGGCTCCCACCTTGGTTCCCGTCGAGAAGGGCCAGTACGAGCCGACACCCTCGGCGACCATGCCGCCGTGTTCGAGCTTCTTGACGGCGTCGGCCGCCTCGCCGATCGAGGGATTCTTGTCGCCGCGCGGCGCGATGAGACGCCACAACCAAGCGATCGACGGCGGCACAAAGTGGGTCATGCCCATGACGCCATATGTGGGCTTGTCGCTCGTGCACGCTGGCATGCGCACGCCAAACGTGCGCACATCGACCGACTCGGGCGTGTTGACGATGTGGTCAATGTTCGAGCGAGGAATGACCACGCGCGGGTTGGGACACGGCTTGCCGTTGGAGTCGAGAGTGTGCTCCCACGGAAGCACCGTGGCATCGGGGGCGCCGTCCATGTTGAAGAACACGAGCGGTTCCTTGGGGTGGATCACCGCACGCTCGAAGTGAACGTCCTCGCCGTACTGCTGGAGGTTATCTACCCGCACAAACCAGCCGTCCTCGGCATCGGCCACTGCCATGCGGCCGTCCCCTGTTTGCACCGCCGGGTGACACAGGGTCATGTCGTCGGTGACGGGGCTGAGCTCGCAGGTCTCGCTGAGCGTGATGTAGTAAGGCTCGCGCGTGATGACGTTCATCCCCAGCAGGATGCGGCCGTCATCTTCACGTCGTAGGTCCTGGCACATCTCGGACTTTCCTCCGCCCGAGGCGCCCTCGTGCATGACGATCGTTTCGTTGTCGTATGGCGTGGTCACACGGACGCTCGAGGCGTGGGCGGTGATCCAGCCCTCTTGTTCGCCGATGTCGAGAAGGACAGAGAACACGCCCTTCTTCGCGCTTGGGCCCGGGTACAGGTTGTAGGCGAAAATCTCGTGCAGGCTCTCGCTGCGGTCGTGGACGACGACCTGCTTGCCTTCGTAGTGCGTCTGACGGAACGGGGGAGCGACGTAGAGGATCGATCGCGGCGTGAAGGCGCCTAACTCGTCGAAGGTGACCCAGCCCTGGAGGTCGACGAGGGTCAATGCGAAGAAGGCCGAGTTCAGCGGCATCACAGCCAGGGAGGGCGAGCCGAAAGTGAGGCCGCCCGCCTTAAACGGCACGATCACGAGCTCCTGAGTGGCAAGCCAATCGAGCGTCTCTTGCTTGACCCTGTCGAAGGTCTCGCCAAAGCGATCAAGGTAGCGGTCCTTGTTCGTGGGCCGTGCGTCGGCGATGAGCATGCAGCGAGGGTCGCGCCTGCGCATGTAGTCCTCGGGGTAATTCACGGCGATGCCGTTGCGGCAGCGGGTGACAGTTGCTTCGGTGACTGTCTCACCGTTGGCCTCGTAATCGACCGAGAACACGGGGCCGCCCTCGGGGCCGAGGGCGAGCTGATAGAGCTCCGCCCGAGTGGCGGGGATGACCACTCGCGGACTCGCCGCGATCGCCGCGCGCAAGGCTGCCGGCATGTCGACAAAGAGAGGGACGGCTGTCTCGGCGGTGGTGCTCACATGCGCTCCCTTGCAAGGTGGGCACGTAGAGGTGCCCAAACCCGAACTTTACCCAGATTTTGCGGTTGCATATGCACTAGGACGCGGGACGTTTGTCTCGCCGAGAGCAAGACGGCGCAACCCGGGATCCCGAACAAGGGGCGCCACAGTGAGGAACATTGGGACGAGGAGCGACGGCGTGCCACACGAATGGAGCGACACAGTCGGAAACCCAGAAAAGTCGATCACGTGCCCTGCTGAGGAGCGGATTACTCCCCGGTGGGCTTGCTTTCGGCGTGGCCGCCGAAGCCCTTGCGCATGGCGCTGAGCACCTTTTCGGCGTAAGCGTCGAGGTCTCGTGACGCGAAGCGCGAGAAGAGGGCCGTCGTGAGCACTGGGGTGGGAACCCCCTCGTCAATCGCGGCTATCGAGGTCCACCTGCCCTCACCTGAGTCGGCGACGTGACCGGAGAATTCGGCAAGGTCGGGCGAGGCATGGAGCGCCTCAGCGGTGAGATCGAGTAGCCACGAGCCCACCACCGAACCACGCCGCCAGACCTCGGCGATTTGGTCGACGTTGAGGTCATATTGGTAATGCTCGGGGTTCGACATGGGCGCGGTCTGAGCCTCGAATGCCGGAGTGCCCGGGATGCCCGCGTTCGCCGCCTTGAGCAGGTTGAATCCCTCTGCATACGCCGCCATCAGTCCATACTCGATGCCGTTGTGGACCATCTTGACGAAGTGGCCCGAACCGATGGGCCCGCAGTGAAGCCAGCCCTCCTCACCCGGCAGCGGGTCGCCGGTCTTGCCTGGGGTGCGCTCTTCGGCGCCGATTCCTGGCGCAATCGTGCGGAAGATCGGGGTGAGGCGTTCCACGTCGGCGTCGTCTCCGCCGATCATGAGGCTGAATCCGCGCTCGAAGCCCCACACGCCGCCCGACGTGCCTGCATCGACAAGGCCGATGCCTCGTGCGGCAAGTTCGCTCGAGTGTCGCAAGTCGTCGCGATAGTAGGTGTTGCCGCCGTCGATGATGGTGTCGCCTGGGGAAAGCACGTCGGCGAGCGCCGCGATCACGTGGTCGGTGATCCCGCCCGCCGGGACCATAACCCACACGGTTCGGGGGGCATCGAGGGCCGCGGCGAAGCCGGCGAGGTCGTGAACGGGAACCGCGCCCTCCTTCGCGAGGGAGTCGACGGCATTGGCGCTCACGTCGTTGACCGCGACGGTGTGACCGTCCTTCATGAGGCGCCTTGAAAGTCCTGCTCCCATGCGCCCGAGTCCCACCATGCCGATTTGCATGGGCGTGTCCGTTGTCATGACTTCTCCTGGGTTGTGGTGGTGTCTGATGGGGAGCCCGCTATCTCTTTGTCGTCGACCGGTTCGCGCCAGCCGCCCAAGTCAGAGGCGAGGGCGTCCGCAGCTTTGGGGCCCCAGGTTCCCGGGGCGTACGGCAATGCAGCGTCGTGGTCGGTGAGGACGTCGTTCACGACCCGCCACGCTGCCTCGACCGAGCCCCTGGACGTAAACAGCGCCCTGTCGCCCGCCATGGCGCCTGCCAAGAGCCGTTCATAGGGCGCGCGCTCAAGCGGACTCTCGGTGTGCAGCACGAACTCCCGCTGGGTTCCCGTGAACTCCTGTCCAGGAGTCTTCACGCGGGCCGCCAGCGCGATTTCTGAAATGGGGGACAAACGAAAGCGCAGGTAATTTGGGACCTTGTCGGCCTCGGCATCCTCGAAGAGGACTTGCGGGGGTCGCTTGAAGAACACGACGACCTCGGCGGCCGTTACGGCGAGCTTCTTGCCGGTCCGCAAGAGCCAAGGCACCCCCGACCAGCGCCACGAGTCGATGAAGAGGCGCGCGGCCGCGAACGTCTCGACGTCCGAATCGGCGGCCACTCCTGCTTCGTCCTTGTAGCCTTCGAATTGCCCGCGCACAAGATCTGCGCGAGTGAGCGGCCGCATGGAGCGGAACACGGATTCCTTTGCCTGCTGGACCGCTTCATAGCCCTGGTACGAGGGCGGTTCCATCGCGAGCAGGGCGACTATCTGGAAGATGTGATTCTCGACGACGTCGCGAAGCGCTCCCGCTGACTCGTAGAACGCGCCGCGGCCCTGCACCCCAAAATCCTCGGCGATGGTGATCTCGACGTGATCGATGTGATCGCGATTCCACATGGGCTCGAGGATCGAGTTCGCGAACCTGAAGTACAACAGGTTCATGATCTCGTCCTTGCCGAGGTAGTGGTCGATGCGGAAGATCGAGGTCTCGGGGAAGGCCCTCTCCACCACCTCGTCTAGTTCTCCAGCGGAGGCGAGGTCGCGACCGAAGGGCTTCTCGACGATCACGCGGGCGCCCTCGTGAAGGCCTGCGCCGCGCAAGCCGTCGATGACGATTCCAAAGAGCGAGGGCGGGATGGCGAGGTAGTGTGCCGGCCTGGAGGCGCCCTTGAGCGCCTTCTTCAGCGCCTCGAAGGTCCCGGCGTCCTTGTAGTCGCCGTCGACGTAGTCCAGAAGCTTGAGCAGTTTCTTGAGGTCGTGGTCGTCGTGCATGCCGTGTTCGAGGCACGACTCCTTGGCCCTGTCGCGCAGGTCGTCAACCGTCCAACCGGAGTGAGCCACGCCGACGACGGGGACGTCGAGCTCTCCCGCCGCGACCATGGCGTGCAGGGCGGGAAAGATCTGCTTACGGGCAAGATCGCCGCTCGCACCAAAGAAGACGAATGCATCCGCGTGAACGTTGGTGGCGCTCATGGGCGTCCTTTCGAGGCGTGCTCGGGGAGCGACGCGCTGGGGCAACGCTCTTGGGGATAGAACTCTTGGGGACAGGGCTCTTGGGGACTCAACTCGGGGTGCCAGGCACCCACCATTCGACATTAGGCCGCGATGCTCAGTGCTCGCTACCAGTTTCGCCCGCGGCTTGATCTGGGGCAGGCTTGGGGGCGGAGGTATCGTTTGCCCAGTGTCGTTCGTTGCGGGTGTGAAGGGCTTGCAGGTGAGCCGCTTGACGGATATCTGCGGGCACCGCACGCGGCATCTCGATGACACGGCTTCCTCGAGTTCCATTCGTCGACCAAAGGAGTACACGATGGCCACTGCAACAGTGAAGAACTCTCCCCTCCAGGCGCTCGCCACGGCGGGCGTGTCCATCTGGCTTGACGAATTGAGCAGGGACCGGTTGCTTTCGGGAGCGCTCGCCACGGACGTCGCCGAACGAAACGTCGTCGGAGTCACGACCAATCCCAGCATCTTCGCCAAGGCCGTATCTGGATCGGACACGTACGATGCG
>Ga0209429_10000660_pt1 | contig 22808 bp, 19 predicted proteins | sample BarGraNGADG00212_3_FD_184493 | JGI IMG/M metagenome (GOLD analysis project Ga0209429, IMG submission 184493) | Arctic peat soil microbial communities from Barrow, Alaska - Barrow Graham LP Ref core NGADG0004-212 (SPAdes) (version 2) | ecosystem: Environmental > Terrestrial > Soil > Wetlands >...
CAGCACCCTTCTTTTTTTACTGGTTAATCTGATGGATTTTGGTTCCTGTATTTCCTTTGATACCGTCCCTGGCTTTTTCCAGAAGGGTAATCAAAGCAATGCGTCCGTCTTTCGAAGAGGCGAACCGAACGGCCGCCTGAACCTTGGGCAGCATGGAACCGGGAGCAAACTGGCCCTCTTCCATATACTGCTTTGCCTGCGCTGTCGTAATATCGCTCAGCCACTCCTGACCCGGTTTCCCGAAGTGAATGGCGACCTTTTCCACTGCAGTCAGAATGATCAGATAATCCGCATCCAACTGCTCGGCAAGAAGACAGCTTGCAAAATCCTTGTCAATAACGGCACTGGCACCCTTCAGATGATTGCCCTGGAGAGTAACCGGGATACCGCCGCCGCCGCAGGCAATAACCAGCTGCCCGGAATCAAAAAGCGAACGGATCGCGCCGATCTCAATGATTTCCACAGGCATAGGAGAGGCGACGACACGGCGGTAGCCTCTGCCGGCGTCTTCTTTCATGACATATCCATATTTGATTTGTGCCTCAGCTGCGTGCTCGGCATTCATGAAGTGACCGATTGGTTTGGATGGATTCCGGAACGCGGGGTCGTTTTCATCTACCCGTATCTGTGTGACGACGGTAGTAACAGGGATGTTATGCATCTCCCTGTTGTACAGCTCCTCGCGAAGCGCGTTCTGCAAATCATATCCGATATATGCCTGGCTCATGGCAACACAAACGGACAGGGGGGTATTGGGCTGGCTTGGCTCTTCCCTTGAAAGGGCGGCCATCGCGTTGCTTATCATACCGACCTGCGGTCCGTTTCCGTGTGTGACGACCACATCACAGCCTTCTTCAATTAAGTCTACAATTGCTTTGGCTGTGCTCTGCACAGCTTCCATCTGTTCAGTAAGCGTGCTGCCAAGCGCATTGCCGCCTAAAGCGATGACAATCCGTTTCTTCTTGTCCATATAAATTTCCTCCATTCCCCGGTTACTTCAAAGCGACGATAGCTTCCACTTCACAGAGGACTTTTTTGGGAAGTTCCTTGACGGCAACACAAGAGCGGGCAGGGTTTCCAATGAAATATTTGCCGTAGACCAGATTGAAAGCAGCAAAATCTTTCATGTCCGCCAGGAAACAAGTGGTTTTGATTACATGCAAAAAGGATGCGTTCTGGTCTTTCAGAATGGCTTCCATATTCTTCATCACTTGTTCTGCCTGCTCCTCGATGGTAGTTCCGACAATTTCCCCTGAAGCGGGATCCAGCGGTATCTGACCGGACGTGTACAGGATATTGTTAAAAACGACTGCCTGGGAATAGGGTCCGATGGCAGCAGGGGCTTTGGGGGTACTTACATATTTCAGCATATTTTTATCCTCCCGGGTGATTACATTACTTTGGGTGACCGCATGCGATTTTTTGTGCTTACATGATTCTCGGCGTGTTGTTCTTTTCCAGTTTGTCCATAAGGGAGGCAGGGTCCTGGAATTTGCTCAGGACAATCATGGAGGCGATTACGTAAGGCTTGAAGCTTGCCTGCTTGTAGAGCGGAATACGATAACGGTCAAATACCGACGCATCGACCTCTCCGTCCGTGCAGCTCACACCGGAAATATCGGCCGGCAGACAATGCAGATAAAGGGCTTTTCCGTCTTTTGTAGTTTTCATCAGTTCCTCTGTGCAGGCCCAGTCCTTATGCTCGGCATTTTGGGCAAGAAGTTCTTTTTCAAGGGTCTTTATACCGCCAAAATCGTTGCCGCCATAAAGGGCTGTGCGTTTTTCCATTGCTGCAAAAGGAGCCCAACTTTTCGGATACACAATATCGGCGCCTGCAAAAGCATCGGCCATACTACTTGTTCTCCTAAAAGAACCGCCTGATTTCCGGGCGTTCCCATCAGCGACTTCTTCGACTTCCGGCATGACTTCATAGCCTTCCGGATGTGCCAGGACTACTTCCATGCCCATTCTTGTCATCAGTCCGATTACACCCTGGGGAACGGACAGCGGCTTGCCGTAGGAAGGGGAGTAGGCCCATGTCATCGCAAGTTTTTTGCCTTTCAGGTTTTCGACACCACCGAATTCGTGGATGATGTGAAGCATGTCAGCCATACACTGTGTCGGGTGGTCGATGTCGCACTGCAGGTTAACCAGAGTCGGTCTCTGTTCCAGGACACCGTCGCGTTTTCCGTCCTGGACGGCCTGTGAGACTTCTTCCATATAGGCATGGCCCTTGCCGATATACATATCGTCACGGATGCCGATGACGTCCGCCATGAAGGACACCATATTTGCCGTCTCACGTACGGTCTCACCATGGGCAATCTGTGATTTGCCCTCATCAAGATCCTGAACCTCAAGGCCCAGCATGTTGCAGGCGGAAGCAAAGGAGAAACGGGTGCGGGTGGAATTGTCACGGAAAATGGATACGCCAAGTCCGCTTTCGAACACTTTTGTGGAAATGTTGTTTTCGCGCAGGTAACGCAGGGCATCTGCGAGGACCCATACGGCCTCCAGTTCATCGTCTGTCTTTTCCCAGGTCAGGAAGAAATCATTGTTATACATTTCCTTGAAATTGAGCGCATTCAACTTGTCGATATAGTCCTTTAAAGTTTTCATAAGTTACACTCCGTTTTTGTATTTTGCTGTTTTCTCGTCTTGTTTATGAAGGGGGGATATATACGGCGGTTTGTTTTAAGGATTATTTGCAGTATGCGGAAGGAAGCGCCGCGTAAACCGCAGCACATTTGACCAGATCAGCTTTCCAGGTTCTTTCGTTGGGTGCATGTGCCTGCGCTTCTTTGCCCGGGCCGAATCCGATGCAGGGAATCCCGTAACGTCCCATGATCGATACGCCATTGGTGGAGAAAGTCCATTTGTCGACGAGAGGGGTGCCGAACATGCCCTTGTAGGCGTCAACCATGGCTTTTGTTGCTGCATGGTCTTCCGGTATTACCCATGTCGGGAAATAGCACTCGGTCGGGTAGACGAGGTCTTTGTAACTCGGCCTGTCATACGAATACATACTTACTTTGGCTCCGTATTTTTTTACTGCAGGCAGTGCGGCTATCTGGTCGAGTGCGAGCTGGAAGGTCTCTCCATCGGTCAGGCGGCGGTCAATCGAGATGGCGCAGCTGTCGGCAACAGCGCAGCGGGAGGGGGAGGTGAAGAAAATTTCCGATACCGTCAGGGTTCCCTTGCCAAGGAATGGGTCAACATGCAATTCGTTATTCAGGTCACGGACTTCCTGAAGAATATCAGCCATTTCAAAAATAGCGTTTTTGCCGCGTTCCGGTGCGGAACCATGACAGGAAATGCCCTGTACATCTACGCGGATCTCCATGCGCCCGCGCTGTCCGCGGTAGATATTTCCGTCTGTCGGTTCTGTAATAACAACGAATTCCGGTTTGATATGGTCTTCGTTGATGATGTATTGCCAGCAGAGTCCGTCACAGTCTTCTTCCTGTACGGTTCCGACAACAAGGACCGTGTATTTATCATTCAAAAGCCCCAGGTCCTTCATAATTTTTGCGCCGTAAACGGAAGAGACGATGCCGCCGAGCTGGTCGGATGTACCGCGTCCGCCGATTTCCGTGTCACTTTCAAAACCTTCGTAAGGATCAAACTTCCAGTTATCGATGCTGCCGATTCCGACAGTATCAACGTGGGCATCATAACATATCAGTGTTTTGCCGGTGCCCATAACCCCTAAAATATTGCCCATCGGATCAATCTCGACCTTATCAAAGCCAACCGCTTTCATCTCTTGTGCAATCCGGTTGATGTGGCCTTCTTCGCTGGCGCTTTCACCGGGGATCCGGACTAAGTCGCGCAGGAATCCGGTCATGTCCTTCTCGTAATTCTGTGAAGCCTCTTTGATTTTGTCGTAATTCATTTTCTCTCCTCCATTTGTACTTTTTATATTTAGTATTCCTGAAATATTTGTTTATCTGTTTTTGCCTTCCCACACGATGGATTTGAACCGTTCCGGGTCTGTATCGCCCTCTGTGGAAAAAAGCAGTACTTTCGAATCCGTACTCAGACCGATCACAGACCGTAATCCTTTGTATTCTTCCATTGCCATTATGCTGGCGAGAAGTCCAAGACCGACTGCACCGGATTCTCCCGAGATAACCTGCGGATCGCCTTTGAGGGGGGCCGCCGACATTCTCATGCCTTTCAGCGCAACCCAGTCAGGACACGAAACAAAAACCCGCACATGATTTTTCAGTATATCCCAGGCAATTGTGTTTGGTTCCCCGCAGGCAAGTCCGGCCATAATGGTATCCAGATCACCATCGACAATTCTGCAGTTCCCGTCCCCTGCAAGCGCGCCTTTATATAAACATGCCGCAGCATTCGCTTCGATAACTACGACTGCCGGAGGGTTCTTTGGATAGCGGTTCGCAAAATAACCAGCAACGGCACCGGCCAGTGAACCTACACCGGCCTGGATAAATATATGAGTCGGACATCCGCAGCCGTATTCTTCCAACTGTCCGTCCGCTTCCAGAACCATGGTGCCGTAGCCCTGCATGATCCATGAGGGGATTTCCTCATAACCTTCCCAGGCAGTATCCTGGATGACGACACCGTTCGGTGTTTTTTCGGCTGCCGCAACGGCCATTCTTACGCACGCGTCGTAGTTGACATCCTCAATAGTCGCCGAAGCATGCTTTTTCTGTACGTTCCGCAGCCTAGCCGGAGAGGTTCCTTTGGGCATGAATACCACGGATTGCTGTTTCAGCTGGTTGGCCGCCCATGCCACACCGCGGCCATGGTTGCCGTCCGTCGCTGTAAAAAAAGTTGCCTGGCCGAATTCGCTGCGAAGCTCATCCGAAGTAAGCGTCTGATAGGGAAGTTCAGAGATATCCCTGTCTGTCTTTTGGGCAATATACCGTGCGATGGCATAGGAGCCGCCAAGTACCTTAAATGCATTCAGGCCGAAACGATAGGATTCATCCTTAATGTACAGCTCACCGATTCCAAGAAAGGATGCCATTTTATCCAGCCTGACTAAAGGGGTCCTGCTGTACTGCGGGAAACTCCTGTGGAAGGCCGCGGCTTTATTAACCTCGTCCAGACCCATAACCGCAAGATGCGGATCGTTCGATTTTGTCATATTGTTTTCGGCCCATAAAACGGGATCTTTCATTGCTTATTCTCCTGTCTGTCGCGCAGGGCCCGTCCCCATTGACACGGCCATGCGGAAAAAATCAGTCGGATATTATTTATTCACGTCTATATAGCTGTACAGGGTGAATTTGGAAATTCCGAAATATTTGGATACTTTATCCCCGGATTTTGTGATAAGAAAAGCGCCCTTGTCGTTTAAAAACTGTATGGCCGCAACTTTTTCGTCCTTGTTCATAAGTGCGACAGGTTTGCCTGCCAATGCCGCAGACTGTTCCAAAAGGATGTCCAGCAGATCATTGACGTTGTGGACTATTTTTTCAGGCTGAACATTGCTCGACTGGGGTTCTGTATCAATCAGGGATTTGAGAGCCCGGTCGACGGCGAGCAAACCGGTTATGTCATAATTGATCGACAAAATATAGCGGATACTGTTGTCTTCGTCGCGTATGAACATCGTGCTGGATTTCAAGATTTTTCCGTCGGCTGTACGTGTCAGATACCCGATATGGTCTTCCTGGGAATCAGGATTCCTATGGATTGTCTCCAAAACAATTTTGGATGGGCCGTCGCCCACTTTCCGGCCGGTCACATGGCCGTTCTGGATATAAATAATGGAGTGTTCGATGATTTCTTTGGAAAGATCATGAATGACAATTTCACAATCCCGGCCAAACTGGCTGGCTAATCCATCAGCTATCTGTGTTAATACATCCAATGAATGTTTCATGAAGTGCCCCCTAATCAGTAAAAAGCATGCTGCTGCAGTCATGTAAATCGAATGGCAAATTCATAATATCACAGGCGAAAAACGAAAAGCAAGGAAAAATCAAAAAAACTTTTAGGCAACCTAAATATTTTTGCCCCTTTCAATTGCATTCGTCTTTTTCAAATGCTAGTATGATGACATAGAGTGTACATACATAATTACCGAAAATCGTAAGGAGGAAATTCTATGCTGATTATCGGGAACGGGCGAATGATAACCAGGGACGCTTTAACACCCTTTATTGAGGATGGGGCGGTTGCCCTGGATGGTTCTGTGATCAGGTGCACGGGTACTACCGGTCAGATTAAGGACCTTTTCCCCGGAGCGGAATTCATTGACGCCAGAGGCGGCGTGATCATGCCGGCGTTCATTAATACGCATGAACATATTTATAGTGCGATGGCCAGGGGCATCAGTATAAATGGATACAACCCCAAAGGATTTCTGGATATCCTCGACGGGATGTGGTGGAATATTGACCGCCATCTGACCCTGGAACAGACCCGGCAGAGTGCCCGGGCAACGTATCTCGAAAGCATCAAAAACGGAGTGACAACGGTATTCGACCATCATGCCAGTTACGGTGCAATAACCGGAAGCCTTGCTGCGATTGAAGATGCAGCCAGGGAAATGGGTGTAAGGACCTGCCTTTGCTATGAAGTATCCGACCGTGACGGCAAAGCCAAGGCGAAGGAAGCGGTTCTCGAGAATGTTTCTTTTATTAAGCATGCTCTTAAAGATAAGAGCGATATGATAGCCGGCATGATGGGGATGCATGCATCCTTTACCATTTCCGATGAGACGATGGAACTTTGCGCTTCGTATAAGCCGGAGGAAGTCGGATACCATATCCATGTTGCCGAAGGAATTGAGGATCTGCACCAGTGCCTGAAGAAGTACGGCAAAAGAATCCTCGACCGGCTGATGGACTGCAGTATTCTGGGCCCGAAGACTCTGGCTGCACACTGCATATATATTAACAGCCATGAGATGGATCTCCTGAAAGAGACAGATACGATGGTTGTGCATAATCCGGAATCCAACATGGGTAATGCATGCGGCTGCCCGCCGACAATGGAGATTATGCATCGCGGCGTGCTGACCGGATTGGGAACCGATGGATATACGCATGATATGATCGAATCATATAAAGTGGCGAATATCCTGCACAAGCATCACCTGTGCGATGCCGCGGCGGCATGGTCTGAAGTGCCGCAGATGCTTTTTGAAGGAAATGCCAAAATAGCCGGCCGTTATTTTGACAAACCGCTCGGTGTTCTGAAGACGGGTGCGGCCGCCGATGTCATTGTGATGGATTACAATCCAATCACTCCGATGGATGCCTCCAACTGTAACGGGCACATCCTGTTCGGTATGACCGGCAGATCTGTGATTACCACCGTCTGCAGCGGTAAAGTATTAATGAAGGACCGGGTCCTGACTTGTATTGACGAGGAAAAGGTCTCCGCGGATGTACGGGAAGAAGCTGCCAGACTCTGGAAAAACATCAACGGTTGAATGTTCACGGAGGAAATGCACATGAGTGATAAAATGACGGCAATTCCATTTCCAAAATTAATGGAATGGATACTGGAAGAAAAACACACCAAAGGTACTGTCTTTGGAATACAGCGCCCGTATGAGGCGGATAGGGATCATGTATGGGAATTTTTCGGAGGCAAACTGGAGATGCCGTTCGGACCTGCGGCTGGCCCGCACACACAGCTGGCCCAGAATCTTGTCGCTGCCTATTATGCCGGAAGCCGGTTTTTCGAACTGAAAACAGTACAGATTATCGATGGGGATGATCTTCCCGTATCCAAACCATGTATCGGAGGCGACGATGAATTCTATAATGTAGAGTGGTCTACAGAGTTATATATTCCGCAGGCAATGGATGAATATATTAAAGCCTGGATTGCCATTCATGTTATCGCCAAAGAATTCAATCTCGGCGCGATGGACGGATTCCAGTTCAATATGAGTGTCGGTTATGATCTGGACGGAATCCGATCAACGAAGATAGATACGTTTATTGAAGGATTGAAGGATGCCGGTCAGACACGGATCTATCAGGAAAGCATGACCTGGCTTAAAGAGCATGCCGGGTTGTTCAAGCATTTTAAACAGGGGGACCTTGCGGCAATTTCTCCTGAAGTCTCCAATTCCGTAACATTATCCACCCTTCATGGCTGCCCTCCCCTTGAGATTGAAAGGATTGCAAGGTACCTGCTTGACGAGAAGAAGGTAAATACATTTATAAAATGCAATCCCACTTTGCTGGGGTACGAATATGCCAGAAATACACTGGATGAATTAGGTTACAAATATCTCTCTTTTGATGACATGCATTTCAAGAATGATCTTCAGTACAGTGATGCAGTTCCCATGCTGAAAAGACTCAAAGAAGCGGCCGCAAAGCAGAATCTGGAATTCGGCGTCAAAATTACCAACACGTTCCCTGTTGATATCAGGGAGGATGAACTGCCCGGAAAAGAAATGTACATGTCCGGCAAGGCCCTGTATCCGTTATCTATGGCAGTGGCGGCGAAATTGTCGGCGGATTTCGGCGGGGACCTCCGGATATCCTATTCGGGAGGCGCTGATTACTTTAATATAGAGAAAATAGTGGCTGCCGGAATCTGGCCGGTTACTATGGCGACTACGATACTGAAACCGGGCGGATATCAAAGGCTCGAGCAGCTCGCGGAAGTTTTCGGGAAACAATCGGCTAATGCATTCAGTGGTGTGGATACGTCAGCAGCAGAAGCAATTGTTGCCGGAATCAAGTCGGACAGGCACTGCGTGAAGGCTTTGAAGCCGCTGGCGTCAAGAAAGATGGACAGGAAGGTCCCGCTTATTGACTGCTTTACTGCACCCTGTCAGGATGGCTGCCCTATCGGCCAGGATATACCTGCATACCTGAAGCTTGTCGAAGAAGGTAAAACGAAAGAAGCACTCCAGGTTATTCTTCAAAAAAATCCGCTGCCTTTCATTACAGGAACAATCTGTCCCCACAACTGCATGAGTAAATGCACACGTAATTTCTATGAATCACCGGTAAGTATCCGCAGTGCCAAGTTGAAAGCCGCCAAAGGCGGTTATGCTGCATTACTGCCGGAACTCAAAAAACCGGTGATATCTTCTGTCAGGAAAGCTGCCGTAGTCGGCGGCGGTCCGGGAGGAATGGCAGCAGCATATTTTCTGGCAAAAGGAGGAATGGCGGTAACTATTTTCGAGAAACAGGAAAAACTCGGCGGAGTCGTGCGTTACGCCATCCCGGGTTTCCGTATTCCTGAAGAAGCCATTGATAATGATATAAGCCTGATTCTAGCAATGGGAGTCCGGGTTGTGACGGGTCACGAGGTCACATCGATTGATGAACTGAAGAAAGACTTTGATTATGTCGTATTGGCACTCGGCGCTTCTTTGCCCGGCGTTCTGCGTCTGGAAAAGGGGCAGGCAATGAATGCCCTCGATTTTCTGGCAGCATTTAACAAACAGAAGGGCTGTGTGGATGTAGGTAAAAATGTTGCTGTCATAGGCGGTGGAAATACTGCGATGGACACGGCGAGGGCTGCTAAAAAGACGAAAGGCGTTGAAAAGGTTACCATCGTTTACCGCAGGACAAACCGGTATATGCCTGCGGCCGAAGAAGAACTTCTCATGGCGCTTGCAGATGGCGTGGAATTCAGGGAGCTACTTGTTCCTTTGATATTCCAAAACGGGATTCTGGCCTGCAGGAACATGAAGCTTGGAGAAATGGATGCCAGCGGACGCCGCGGTATTGTGGAAACGGATGAAATATCCTATGTTGATGCAGATACGGTGATTTCGGCAGTCGGCGAACAGGTACCGGAACCCTTTTACCGCGCCAACGGCCTGAAGCTTAGTAATCGCGGACGGCTTGCAATCAACTACGAAACACTGGAAACCTCGATAAAAGGGATATATGCGGTTGGCGATGGGTTATATGGTCCGGCATCCGTTGTGGAAGCCATTCGTGATTCCAGAAAAGTCGCTGAAGATATTCTGGGGATGCCGGTTGCTGCTGATTATTTTGATATGGCAGATCCTGCCGCTGTCTACAAAAGAAAAGGTGTGCTGGCAGAGGAAGAGGATACACCTTCCGAAAACAGCCGCTGCCTTAGCTGCAGCAGTATTTGCGAGAACTGTGTGGAAGTTTGCCCCAACCGGGCCAATATATCCATTAGAGTACCTGGCATGAACAGGAATCAAATCATCCATGTCGATTACATGTGCAACGAGTGCGGCAACTGCAGGACTTTCTGTCCGTATGACAGTGCGCCGTATTTGGAGAAATTCACCTTGTTTGCTGATGAAGAAGCTATGGAAAGCAGCAAAAACAGGGGATTTGCCGTTGTTGGCAGGACACAGGGCACCTGCCGGATCCGTCTCGAAAACGAAATTATCGAATATATATCCGGGGAAGAATCCGACGATGTACCGGAAAACATAAGGAATCTTATCGCAGCTGTTATTGCAGAGTACAAATACCTTCTTTGAAGAGGTGTTGGCCGGAGAATATAAGGAATTAGATTGAAAGTGGATCTTAGGGAGGTCGCTTACCATGAAACTGATACTTAGAGGCGGTACAATTGTCTCCGGTGAAGAATGCCGGAAAGCGGATATTATCATCGAAGGCGATAAGATACTGGAAACGGGAGAAGAATTATCCTCCGAAGATGCAGTGGCAGTGGATGTATCAGGCAAATTACTGTTTCCGGGGTTTATTGATGCCCACACACACTTTGACCTGGAAGTCGCAGGAACGGTAACGGCAGACGATTTTGCATCAGGGACACGGGCGGCTCTCGCCGGAGGGACGACAACGATCATTGATTTTGCCACCCAGTACCATGGAGAAAGCCTTATGGAGGCCTATGCCAACTGGAACCGGAAAGCACAAGGGAAATCCTCGTGTGATTACGGGTTTCATATGTCAATTTCCGATTGGAATACCGGGGTCAGGGCAGAATTGAAGGAAATGACCGAATTGGGAATCACTTCATTCAAGCTTTACATGACATATGATGCAATGAAAGTAAATGACAAAGAAATATACCAGATCCTCAAGGAACTGAAGGCCGTCGGAGGAATTGCAGGGGTCCACTGTGAAAACAGCGGTATCATTGAGGCCCTTATTGAGGAACAAAAGTCACTTGGCCGCATGGGTGTCGGCAGCCATCCGGTTACCCGGCCGGCCGCTGCGGAAGCCGAGGCTGTCAACCGGCTGCTTCGTATTGCGCAGATCGTCGATACACCTGTCATCATCGTCCATCTGACTTCGAGGGAGGGCTTTCTGGCGATCGAACAGGCAAGGGAGAGGGGACAGAAGGTATATGTGGAGACTTGCCCCCAGTATCTTCTTCTCGATGACAGCGTATACGAACTACCCGGTTTTGAGGGATCGAAATATGTGATTGCTCCGCCGCTCCGTAAAAAAGATGATCAGGACTGCCTGTGGAATGCGCTTGGCGATAACCGGATACAGACAGTATGCACAGACCACTGCAGTTTTACATCCGGACAGAAGGAGATTGGAATACACGATTTCACAAAAATTCCCGGCGGGATGCCGGGGGTTGAAACGCGGGCGGTCCTGCTTTATACGTTTGGAGCAGCGGCGAACCGGATTACATTGCAGCAGATGTGCGGCCTTCTTTCCGAGAACCCTGCGAAACTGTACGGATTATATCCCGGTAAAGGCTGCCTGGCGGCAGGCAGTGACGCGGATATCGCAGTATATGACCCGAAGGGTTCCAACACAATCCGCGCAGCCAGCCAGGTATCGAAAGCGGACTATGCGCCGTTTGAGGGAGTACCCGTTACCGGAAAAATAGACAGCGTCTATCTCAGAGGCAGGAAGGTAGTCGACGGCGGTAAAATCATAATCGAAAACACCGGGCACTATATTCCAAGGGTGGGATTTGGACTGTAGAATTCTTTGGGGATACATGACCGGATCGTACGATTGCCATGCTGAACTAATTTGTTTGGTCTTTTTCTTGACTTCGAGCAAACTCTAGGTTTTATAATGTTATATAAATGAATTCGTTTAGAATAATACAACAGGAGGATTTTCGTCATGGAACATAGAAGAATTGATAACATTGGCATTGATACTTCTCTTTTGGGGTTTGGATGCATGCGTTTTCCGACACTTGAGAACGGCAAAATCAATGAGCCTGAGTCTGAGAAAATGCTCGACGCGGCCTATAAGGCCGGCGTGAATTATTTTGACACGGCATATCCGTACCACGACGGCGCCAGCGAACCTTTTGCCGGACGCGTGCTCAACAAATATGACCGCAGCAGTTATTTCCTTGCGACGAAGCTTCCCTGCTGGGAAGTGAAGACAATAGAGGATGCCCACCGGCTTTTTGAGAGCCAGATGACCCGGCTCGATAAGGATTACATCGATTTCTATCTGCTTCATTCGCTCGGCAAGGAATCCTGGAAAAGAATGGTGGATCTTGGCGTCATCGAATATTGCGAGCAGCTCAAGGCACAGGGACGTATCCGGAACTTCGGATTCTCTTTCCACGATGACTACTCTGTTTTTGAAGAAATTATCAAATACCGCAAGTGGGATTTCTGCCAGATCCAGCTGAATTATATGGATGTTGAAGAGCAGGCCGGTATGAAGGGTTATCTTCTTGCCAAAAAGCTCGGGATTCCGATGATTGTTATGGAACCTGTCAAGGGAAGTTCGCTTGCAGCTTTCCCGGAGGACATTACTTCGATTTTTCATAAGGTCAAACCGGAAGTGTCAACCGCATCCTGGGCGCTTCGCTGGGTAGGCGGCCTTTCGAATGTCAAAGTTATTCTGAGCGGCATGTCGACCATGGAACAGGTAGAAGATAATGTTAAGACATTCTCACATTTTGCACCGCTGAACAAGGAAGAAACCGCAGCGGTCGAAGAGGTAAGGCAAACCCTTGTAACGCGTGTCAATAACGGATGCACCGGATGCCGGTATTGTATGCCCTGCCCTTTCGGTCTTGATATTCCTTACAATTTCAAGACCTGGAATACTTATGGAATATACAGGAACAAAGGACAGGTCCGCGCGGACTGGGGCACATCAATGGAGAATAAATACAGGGCGAAGAACTGCACCGAATGTGGTTTGTGTGAGGCCGCCTGCCCGCAGAAGATCCATATCCGCGACGACCTTAAGACACTTCAGCTAGAGCTTGATGAAATCTGCAAAGAATAAAAGAGGTTGACTATGGGATATTCAATTGGTAAAGCAGCTGATAAAACAGGCCTTTCAGCTTTTACTTTACGATATTATGAAAAAGAAGGACTTCTGCCTTTTGTCGAACGTACGCCTTCCGGGGCGCGGTGCTTCAAGGACAGCGACTTTGAATGGCTCGCGATGATTCAGTGCCTGAAAAATACCGGAATGTCGATCAGGGATATCAGGGAATTTGTCGGCTGGTGTATGGAGGGCGATGAGACTCTCGAGAAGCGTCTTGCGATGTTCTGCGCCCAGCGCAAAGAAGTCGAAGCAAAAATGGCTGAATTCCAGAGTTATCTGGATAAGCTTGACTGGAAAATTGCGTATTATGAGAATGCGATTCATGATGCAAGGAAGAAAAAAGCCTGACGGTACGATCCACAGGCAGCAAAGTGTCTGATGAGCACTTGAGCACCGCGTCATCCGGACGTCGGGCAGAAGGAGAAAAGTATGCTGCAGGGAACTATACTCAAGGAAAGCCTTTCGGATGAACAGGTACTCGATCATATCGAAATCGTTCATGTAGAAGTGTGGAGAGTGGAACATCATGCGCCTTTTCAGCCAAAATACTGGACGGCTATCTCCTTTGAGACCCAGTCCCTTCTTTTTCTGGATCAACTGGCAAAGTGCCTTATGAAGAAGTGGTACGTCGACCTGAATGACGGGGCAGACAAAATTCTGGTTTTCAAGGATAAGATAATCCGATACCCTTTTGGCGACGCGCAAGGCAAAAAGCAAGCTGTTGAGTATTGCCGGGAGATCGGAATACCCGAATCACAGATCGACTGGCCGGACTGAGACTTTTGGACTTTGGCGTTTCTTACTTGCGTGCGAAGAGTACTTCCGACTCATATTTCTGGACTTCGGCGAACCAGGATTCGTTGACGGGCACACCCTGTTTTTCACAGTAATGCTCCCAGATATCGCCGAAGGGACAGGTTTTGATTTCTTCCTGGAACATAAGAAGTTCTGTGAATTTGCCTGCATTCTGAAGGTTTTTCATATGCTCATTTGGCTCAAGAAGGGCATACAGAAGCGCTTTTTCCATGTTGCGGGCACCAATGACCCAGGCGGCGACGCGATTGATCGATGCATCAAAGAAATCAAGGCCGATGAGCACTTTGCCGAGGGCGTCGTTTCTTACGATCTCCTTGCAGATTTCTTTGGTTTCGTCATCAAGGCGAATAACATGATCGGAGTCCCAGCGTACCGGGCGGGTGACATGAAGGGGCACCTTATCGAAAAAGGCGAGAAGACTCGGGATCTTGTCACTTACGACTTCTGTCGGGTGATAATGCCCGTTGTCAAGAAGATTATAAACACCGGGGTGCATGGCGGCATAACTCATGTAGAATTCATTGCTTCCGACTGTGTAGGATTCGACGCCGATACCGAATACTTTGCTCTCGACGCAGTCAATGACGCCGTCCAGCTTCTCTGCGAATATCTTGTCAAGGCTGTCTTTCAGGCGGAGGCGGGGACTGAGCCGGTCGGCAGGAACATCTTTGTAGCCGTCCGGAATCCATACGTTTAAGAGTACCGGGCTGCCGAGCTCTTTGGCAAAGGAAGCCGCAATACGACGGCAGGCAATACCGTGGTTAATCCAGAATGTACGTATCTTTTCGTCAGGATGGGAGAGGGTCAGACCGTCTGTGGCCATCGGGTGGCTGAAATAGGTCGGATTAAAATCAATGCCGATTCCGCGGGATTTCGCATATTCGACCCATTTGGCAAAGTGTTTCGGTTCCAGTTGGTCGCGGTCAACCTTGCCGTCTTCGAAAATTGCATAACTCGCATGAAGATTGATGCGCTTTTTGCCGGGTATAAGGCTTATGGCTTTATCAAAATCTGCCATAAGCTCTGCCGGTGTGCGTGCTTTCCCGGGGTAATTGCCTGTGGCCTGAATCCCACCCGAAAGCGCTGCCCCGACATTTTCAAAACCTGTGACATCATCTCCCTGCCAGCAGTGAATGCTTATCGGTGTGGATGCCAGTGACGAAAGTGCGGCGTCTACATCAACACCGAGACTTTTGTATCGCAGTTTGGCTTGTTCAAAACGTGTGCTCATAGTATTTCCTCCTGTAATGGTTCGTATTTTGTGGCAGTAAAACTATTTTTGACGGCTGCGCAGGCAGCCGGAAGATCCTTATCCTGAGACCGGTATGGACTCATACTTCGATTATAGATCGGATAAATACAAAAATAAGGACGCGATTTGTAAAAAAATCACGTCTTTATTTGACATTGGCTCATAAAAAATCAACTATCCCTGTATGCTTTAGGGTTTGTGTTGAATTTCTCTTTGAATATGCGGTAAAAGTAGCTGGTATTGTCGTATCCTACCGCCTCAATAATGTCCTGTACAGGAAGCCTTGTTTCCCGGAGCAGCTGCGACGCCTTGGACAGCCGCTTATTCTGGAGAAGGGCGGTATAGGTGCAGCCCGTAGTTGATTTGACCAGCCGGCTTAAGTATGCAAGGGAGATTCCCCGCGATGCGGCAAGATCGGAAAGATTAGCGGTTTTGTAGTTTTCCTCGATTTCCTTCAGGGCGCCGAGGACAAGGGCGTTGTCGTACCGCTGCGCAACAGGTACGGCCAGCCTTTCCGTATGATTGAGCAGGATAGTAAAAAGAAGGCCCATTGTTGTCTGGTTGATCAGGCGGTTATTGGGCTGATGATTGACAATACTCCACACCAGATTCTCCATCAGATTCTGCACAGGCAGAATATCCGCGACCTGAAAATGCAGATAGCTTATCTCATCGCTGTCCTGGCGAAGGCTGCTGATAAGGAAATTGCGCAGCAGGTTATCAGACCCGATCATGGAAAAAGCCACATCGAAAAACTGCGGCAGCACAATGAAATTGATCGCAATATCATCGGCTCCTGCTTTTTGGATCGCGTGGCAGGCGTGCTGGTTCAGGAATAGCAGCTCGCCTGCCAGAAGTGTGATCGTGGCAGTGTCGTTGATTATGTGCGTCGTACTGCCGCTGCACATATACATGATTTCAATATAGTTATGCATGTGGCGCGGGAAATCAGCGAAACGCGTGTGCGGACGAATGGCAATCAGCTTGCCTTTTTCGAGCATTTTTGCGCTGTCGATGACAAAGACTTTTCCGGATGCGTAATTGGCCATATCAACAGGGTTTCCGGTCAGCAGCCTCTGTTCCTCAGGCGTAATATCGGCCAGTGCGTCGAGTAATTCCTGATTCATTTTTTTGACAGGTACATTGATCTCTTTCATGATTAACTCCCGGCAGGCATATTCCAAAGGCGGGATGAGAAGCGGAGGATAATTGCCTGACATATACAACTATTTTATCAGTCTGCCGGAAGAATAGAAACAAGGCGGATGAATTATGAAACAAAAAAAACATACCTGAAATCATCTGTGTCATCTGTGAATTGTTACGTTTTACTGTTGACACAGGCTTTTGAAAATGATAATCTCTAGAAAACGGAAACGTTACCGAAATTCATACACCGGTGTATTTATCACACATCATCCGGATGGAACAGGAGAAAAAATGGCTGCCACAATGAAAGATATTGCCAGGCAAACCGGACTCGGACTGGCTACCATATCCAGATATTTAAACGGCGGAAAAGTAAAGGAACAGAACCGTGCGGCCATTGAGAAAGCGATTTCCGACCTTCAGTTTACTGTCAACGAATTTGCCAGGAGCCTCAAAACAAGTAAATCCAAAACGATCGGAGTCATCATTCCCGAACTGAACAATACTTTTGTCGCGACGATTATTACGCTTATCGAAGACATCCTGCGCAAAAGCGGTTACGGCGTCATTATCTGCGACTGCAGTACAAATGAAACTCTTGAAAAAGAAGCAGTACAGTTCCTTGTCCGGAAAAATGTGGACGGAATTATAAATATGCCTGTCTGTAAAGACGGAAGTCATCTGAAACCGGCACTCGACAAAGATCTTCCGGTGGTTCTCTTTGACCGCTCGATAGCAAACCTCAAAGACGTCGTTGACGCTGTTGTTGTAGATAACGTAAGGGCAGCAGAGGACGCAACCCGGTATCTCATCGAAAACGGGCATCGGAAAATTGGAATCATTGTCGGACCCGGCGATGTATTCACATCCCGTCAGCGTCTTGTCGGATATCAGCAGGCTTATGAAAAGAGCGGCCTGGAGTACGACAGCAGCTATATTTCCTTCAGTGATTATTCCGTTCACGGCGGGCATGAAAGTATGAACCGGCTGTTTGCAGAGCATACCGGTATGACAGCCGTTTTTGTAACGAACTACGAAATGACCCTCGGAGCCATTATTGCGATTAACGAAGCCGGTATTAAGCTGCCTAAGGAACTTTCAATCATCGGTTTTGACAATCTTCAGTTGTCCCAGGTTATTAAGCCAAGATTAACTATCATTTCACAGCCGCTGGAAGAGATTGGTGAACAGGTTGCTTCCAGGATGCTGGAACGGCTTTCCGGTACTGATTCCAAAGAAGTCGGCATCGTTACTCTTTCCACCCGGCTACAGCTGGGCGAATCAGTACAAAAGCAGCACTAAGGGGAAAATAGCATGAAGAAATGGTTATTGGGAATTGATGTCGGAACTTCAGCCTGTAAGGTAGCTCTTTTTTCGCCGGACGGACATGTCGCCGCACAGGGAAGCGGGGACTATAAAGTCTGCTATCCGGAACCCGGCTGGGCGGAACAGAACCCGGAAGACTGGTGGAAGGCCGTATGCGGTGCTGTCCGCGGTATGCTTCGTGCAAGCAAAATTGATCCTTCCGATATTTCCGGAATCGGAATTGACGGACAGGGCTGGTCGGCAATTGCCGTAGATAGAGAAGGTACGGTGCTCTGTAATACACCGATCTGGATGGATACCCGCGCGCATGAGATCTGCAGGGAGTTAAGGGACCGGATCGGCGAGGAGCGGATTTTCGAGATATGCGGAAACCCGCTTCAGCCTGCCTACACTCTTCCCAAAATATTGTGGTACAAAAAGAACCGCCCTGAGGTATATCAGAAGACATACAAAATTCTCCAGTCCAACAGCTTCATCGCATACCGGCTTACCGGCGCTATTACGCAGGATATATCGCAGGGGTATGCCTACCAGTGTTTTGATATGAGAAAAGGATGCTGGGACAAGGATACCTGTGATCTTCTGGGAATCGATATCAATATGCTTCCCGACATATATCCCTGCCACCAGGTAGTCGGAGGAGTGACAAAGGAAGCCGCGGAACTGACAGGACTTGCCGTGGGCACCCCGGTCGTCGCAGGAGGTCTCGATGCAGCCTGCGGTACATTGGGCGCCGGTGTAATTCACCCCGGGGAAACCCAGGAACAGGGCGGACAGGCCGGCGGAATGAGCATCTGTATTGACGATTACAGATCGGACCCCCGATTGATATTAAGTTACCATGTAGTGCCTGACCTTTGGCTTCTGCAGGGCGGTACAGTTGGCGGAGGCGGTGTTATACGCTGGTTTGAACAGGAGTTTGGCGCATATGAGCGTGAAGCTGCGGCTAAAAGCGGCTTAAGTTCCATGGCAGAAATGGACAGGGAAGCCGATTTGATTCCTGTGGGAAGCGATGGCATGGTTTTTCTTCCCTATATGGCAGGGGAACGCTCCCCGATTTGGGATACCCAATCAAAAGGCGTGTATTACGGGATTGATTATGCCAAGACACGGGCGCATTTTATCCGCGCAAGCATGGAAGGCGTTGCTTATTCATTGAAGCACAATCTTGATACGGCAAGCAGTGCAGGGGCGGATGTCGAGGTCCTGTGTGCAATGGGAGGCGCTGCCAACAGCAGAGTGTGGACGCAGATGAAAGCCGATGTTACCGGTAAGAAAATAGTTGTTCCTTCCTCGGATACAGCAACAACCCTCGGGGCAGCCATACTGGCCGGTGTCGGGACCGGCGTCTTTTCAAGCTTTGAAGATGCCGTTGCACGGACGGTTGCGATAAAACGCGAGCACTTGCCTGATATGGAAAAATATAATAAATATCAGGAGTCGTATCAGACATATCTCTTGTTGTATGAGAATCTCAAAGGAATCATGCACCGGTAATATTTGCGGATATAGAGCAGAATTAAATGCACAGACAGATCGGGCTCAGGGCCCGGACAAAAGGAGGATTTTTAATGAAAGCAGCAGTATTGTACGGCAACGAAGATATCCGGTATGATGATTTCCCGACACCGGAGATCAAGCCGGGTACCGTAAAGGTAAAAGTTAAGGCAACCGGTATTTGCGGAAGCGATGTACCGAGAGTCCTTCACAACGGAGCACATTTTTACCCGGTTGTACTCGGACACGAGTTTGCAGGCGATGTTGTCGAGGTTGGCGAAGGTGTGACCGATTTAAAGGTCGGCGATACCGTGTCGGGAGCGCCTCTTCTGCCCTGTATGAAGTGCGCGGATTGTCAGAACGGGAATTACTCGCTCTGCAAATTTTACAGCTTTATCGGATCACGTGAGCAGGGCAGCTTTTCCGAATATGTCGTGCTTCCCGCATTGAATGCAGTTAAGTACGATCCGTCGATTCCATATGAGCAGGCAGCGATGTTCGAACCTTCTACCGTAGCTCTCCACGGCGTGCTGTGCAGCGACTACAGGGGCGGCGAATATGTCGCAATCCTGGGCGGCGGCACAATCGGCATATTCACAATGCAGTGGGCCAAAATATTCGGATCCAAAAAAGTTGTCGTTTTTGATATCGACGAAGGCCGTCTGGCGTTGGCCAAACGTATGGGCGCAGATGAAGTGATCAATACCAGAAATGAGAACTTCATGAATACTGCAATGGACTTCACCTCCGGCCAGGGTTACGGCTTTGTATTTGAGACAGCCGGCAACCCGATAACAATGAGAATGGCATTCGAGCTCGCTGCCAACAAAGCCGGAGTCTGTTTTATCGGCACGCCGCACGTAGACCTGACATTCACCCCCCGCATGTGGGAGAACATGAACCGCAAGGAGTTCAAGCTCACCGGCAGCTGGATGAGTTACAGCGCGCCGTTCCCGGGCAGGGAATGGGAACTGACGGCACATTATTTTGCAACCGGACAGCTGGCATTTGATGAAGAACTGATATTCAGGAAGTTTCCTATGTCAAAAGCTGACGAGGCTTTTGCACTATATAAAGATCCATCCCAGGTCCACGGCAAAATCCTATTGATTAACGAGTGAGAAAGAAGGTAAAAAAATGACAAATGTTATCGATTCCAACAAAGTACCTAAGAAGACCCTTACCTCCGGCGAAAAAATCCCCTGTATCGGTATGGGCACATTCGGTTCCGACCGCTTTACCGCTACGGAAATTGCAGATGCGGTTGCAGGAGCGATTCAATGCGGATACCGCATGTTTGACTGCGCAGCCGTGTACGGAAACGAAGACCTGATCGGCAAAGTATTTGCTGACGCCATTGAAGAAGGCGTAGTTAAGCGCGAAGAACTTTTTATCACATCCAAAGTATGGAATAACATGCACGGCAGGGGAGACGTTCTTCTTTCCTGTGCGAAGACTCTCAAGGACCTTCAGCTTGATGCAGTAGACCTGTATTTTGTCCACTGGCCTTTCCCGAACTATCATGCCCCGTTTGCCGCAGGTGATGCAAGAAACCCTGATTCCAAGCCTTTCTCCGTTGACCGCTTTATGGCAACATGGAGACAGATGGAAAGCCTTGTAGACATGGGCCTTGTTCGTTATATCGGAATGTCCAGCATGACAATCCCGAAGCTCGAAGCTGTCCTTCCCCTTTGCAGGATCAAGCCGGTTGCGATTGAAATGGAGCTGCATCCCAGTTTCCAGCAGGAAGCATTGTTTAATTACTGCATCGAACACGACATCCAGCCGATTGGCTTCTGCCCGATTGGCTCCCCCACACGCCCCGACCGCGACAAGACAGAGTCAGATGTTGCCGATATTGAGCAGCCTGAAGTTGTTGCCGTTGCAAAGGCACATAATGTGCACCCTGCCATCATCTGCCTGAAATGGGCTGTACAGCGCGGACAGATTCCGATTCCTTTCGCTGTTGACGAGAAATTTTACATCAGCAATCTTCGCTGCGTTACGGAAGATCCGCTTAGTGCTGCCGAAATGGAAAGTCTTAAGAAAGCCGACTGCAACTGCCGGTTAATTAAAGGCCAGGTATTTCTGTGGGAAGGTGCTGCCGGCTGGGAAGATCTGTGGGATATCGACGGAACAATCACCAAATAATCGGAGGATTTGAAAAATGTTAAAAGGAATTCCAAGCATACTTACACCTGAACTCCTGAAAATAATGATGGAAATGGGACACAGCGACGAAATTGTTATCGCCGACGGAAACTATCCGAGATTAGGGCATCCCTCACGCGTCGTCCGCCTTGACGGGCACGGCATCCCGGAAATTCTGGATGCCATTCTGCAGTTTATGCCGCTGGATACATATGTTGATCATCCTGCAACCTTAATGGCTGTTACACCCGGCGATCCGTACCTTCCTGAAATCTGGGACACATACAGGGAAATCGGTAAAAAGCACGAGAAAGACGGACTTCGCGAAATATCGATCCCCCGCTTTGATTTCTACGACCGTGCTGCAAAATCATATGCTGTAATAACCACAAGTGAAGCTGCCCTGTATGCCAATATCATTTTGAAGAAGGGCGTCGTCAAGTAAGCAAACGAATCGTACTGTGCTGCTTAAGTCATCAGGAGGAATAGAATGGACAATTATTTATTGGATTTGGTCAGACTGCAGAAGTCCGGCCATCCCGTGGGAATATACTCTGCATGTACTGCAAACAAGTATGTCCTGAAAGCTGTCATGCAGCGCGCCGCATCGGCCGGACAGCCGGCGCTTATTGAGGCAACAGCCAACCAGGTCGACCAGGACGGCGGATATACAGGCATGACTCCGGAGATGTTTGTCACATACGTTGAAGAGATTGCCGATCAGATGCATTTCCCGATGGATAAGTTGATTCTGGGAGGCGATCATCTCGGTCCGCTTACCCGCTCACATCAGCCGGAAGCGGAAGCGATGCTTTTCGCGGAAGAACTGGTACGGCAGTATGTTGCTGCCGGCTTCACCAAAATTCACCTGGATACTTCCATGCGACTTCTGGACGACGATACTTCGTCGCAGCTCAGTGATGCCGTGATTGCCCGCCGCGGAGCACGTCTCTGCGTTGTTGCCGAGGAAGCATATGCAGTCCGCCTGAAAAAGCATCCGGATGCCCCTTCGCCGGTCTATATTATTGGCAGCGAAGTTCCTATTCCCGGAGGAGCACAGGAACACGAAGAAGGCATCAACGTCACCCGTCCGGCCGACTGCAAAAAAACACTGGCCGCTTTCGAGCAAGCCTACAGTGTAAACGGCCTCGGAGAAGCCTGGAAGCGTGTCATCGGACTTGTCGTTCAGCCGGGCGTTGAGTTCGGCGACAGCGATGTCTTTGTCTATGACCGGGAAAAGGCTGCTGAACTTACAGAATCCCTCAAAGACTGGCCGCAGGGCGTGTTTGAAGGCCATTCCACGGATTATCAGCCCAAAGAAGCCTTAAGGGCGATGGTTGAAGACGGTATCGCAATCCTTAAGGTCGGGCCCGCTCTGACATTTGGCCTGCGCGAAGCGCTTTTCTCCCTTGAAATGATGGAAAAAG
>Ga0209429_10000661_pt1 | contig 22797 bp, 21 predicted proteins | sample BarGraNGADG00212_3_FD_184493 | JGI IMG/M metagenome (GOLD analysis project Ga0209429, IMG submission 184493) | Arctic peat soil microbial communities from Barrow, Alaska - Barrow Graham LP Ref core NGADG0004-212 (SPAdes) (version 2) | ecosystem: Environmental > Terrestrial > Soil > Wetlands >...
TGTCTTTGTTGTCGTTAAGATCCTTGGAGGAAACGACGATGGATCGCATCCAACTAAATGGGGCAATGGGAAGATGATGTGTGAACAAGTGGATTCGACCGTCCAATTTTTCGACCGTACATTTTCGCAGGAGCGAGGTCAACACGATCCAGTTCCGTAGAAGTCTACCTGAAAAGAAAAGGACTCCTACCGCATAAACCGACATCATCAGTGCAAGTGCCAAAGGAAAGGGCTTGCTAGGTGTTTCGATAAGGGCTAAAGGGACTACACCCACGACCTGAACGCCGGTGACGATGGTTGCCAACTGTACCTGAGGTCGGAATGCACTTTCGAGTAGAATGGCGCAGACAGGAATCACCGCCGAGAGCAGCAACATGCTGAGCAATGCTACTCGGTTGAAGCGATGGAATGTATCTTTGCTGAGTACCAATTTATACAGCAAATAGAACAAAGCCAGACAAATAGCCGACTCTAGAATAATGACAAGAAAGGTTCCCATGGCGTACTGTTTTGAAGATTGGCCTTATCGTGAGGCTTTTGGCTTGCCGAGCTGCCCAGCTTCCACTTCGGCCACCAATTGTTTGAGATCGGCGAGCGTGATGTTTTCTTCCCGAACCAGGGTGGAGACTGCCCCAAAGAAGGAATTGTCGAAATACTTGCTTACGACGTTGCGGAGGGTGGATTCTCGGAACTCCTCCTCGCTTACCAAAGGGACGTATTGGTACGTGTTGCCATAGGCTGTATGCGTGAGGTAGCCCTTTTCTTCCAAGCCACGTACAATGGTGGACAACGTGTTGAAATGCGGCTTGGGTTCCTCATAGAAATCAAGCAGCTGCTTGACAAAAAGAGGACCTTTGTCCCAAAAGAAACCCATGAGTTCCTCTTCTTTGGCGGTCAGTGTTTTCATTTGATATTCAATTAATGGTGTAAATAAACTACAAAATTTAGTTTAGTAACTAATTTGTATAGTTAAAAAACTATAACATGTAGTTATTGAATGAATTTCACTAAGCGTTCGGTCCAAATGTAAAAGGGCATCGACGGGAAAAACCCTTGTCGATGCCCTGTACGATGTTGGAAGGTAGAATGAATTTTTAATTATCCGAAGTGATTTCCTTAAGGGTTATATCCATAATCAGCGTAGAATACGCCGGAATGGAAGAACTCCCTGCTGAACCATATGCCAGGTAGTAAGGGATGAAAATCCGCCATTTGGAACCGACCGGCATGCGTTGCAATGCCAAGCTCCAACCATCGATAACGCCAGTACCGACGGTACAGGTGAAACCTATCTGATTGGAATCGAAGGCGTTTCTCAAAGCCAGTGGGCTGTTGTATTTGGTCGTGTCGTTCCACAACCAGCCTGCATACGTCACTTTCACGATGTTTCCGATCACGGGAATCTTTCCGGTGCCTGGTGTCAGTACTTTGTAATAAATACCAGGGTATCCGTTGGTGGGATCTCCAATGGTATCAATGTCGCTATGGTGAGCAAGCCCGTCAAAAAAAGCCAGGTTGTCATCTCTCCAAGTAGTATCTTTGTTGGTGGTGCAGGAAGCAAATCCGAAAGCAACCAGCCCGAGCAGCAGTGCTGCAAATCCTAAATTTCTCATAGTGTTCTAAAGCATGTACCGGCCTCAGGCCGAAGTTTAATGCGGCGAAGGTACTCAAATCCCCTTTCAGCCGAAACTATTTAACGTTATTTTTAAGTTCACAAGGCAGGCAGACTGGTACCGTTCATCTTTTGGTACAAATCAAGTGCGTAAACATCGGTCATGCCCGAAATGTAATCCAGTGCCGACTGAATTCGACCATAAACAGTGGCGGAACTCACTTCGTACTGTTGCGGAATCCTGGCCAGCAACACTTTGGAATAGGCCCTGTCCGGATGGTTCACCGCCTGCGTCACTTCGTGCAGCAAAGTGGTGATTATTTTATAACCCGCCAATTCAATGTCCAAAACGTCGGACGATCTATAAATACGAACCAGCGAAATCTCGGCGATGCGTTCAAAGGCGGCTTTGGACTCCTCGTCGACCAGCTTGATGAGCGGCTTGGTAAACGTACCGTCCAGAATTCCTTCCTCATTTTCCACGAAAACCTGAGTGCATGCCTTGATAAGCCGACCAATCACACAGGAGCGCAGGTAGGCGATTTGCTCGTTGATGTCGTCCACCAAAAGCAGCGTTTCTTTGATGTGTTTTAGCCGTTCTCCACTGAAATAATTCATCATCAGCTCCTTGGTTTCATCCGTGCTGATGAGTTTCAGTTTGTGCGCGTCTTCTAGGTCCATGATCTGGTAGCAAATATCGTCCGCCGCTTCAACCAAAAACACCAGTGGATGTCTGCAAAAACGCAAGTCCGTATCCGGAACTCGGATGAGGCCGAGCTCTAAAGCTATTTGCTCAAAACCGGAAGCCTCGCTGTTGAAAAAACCGAATTTGGCTTTTTGAGGATTGGCCAGCGTGGAAGCGTAAGGGTATTTAACGATGGAAGCCAACGTCGAGTAGGTGAGGGCAAAGCCCCCGTTTCGGCGGCCGTTGAAGGTATGAGTGAGCAGGCGGAAAGCGTTGGCATTGCCTTCGAAGCAGGTGAAATCGGCGTATTCGGACGGTGAAAGCAACTCCTTGTATTTCAAACCATCGCCTTCCGTAAAATACGAAGCAATGGCTTTCTCGCCAGAATGCCCAAAGGGCGGGTTCCCCAAATCGTGCGCCAGACAGGCCGCAGAAACGATGTCGCCCATTTCTGTCAATGCTTCCTGATTTTCCAACTGGTATTTCTTTCTCAACGCCTTTGAAACGGCTGAACCCAATGATCGGCCAACCGAGGATACCTCTAAACTGTGCGTGAGCCGATTGTGAACGAAGACGCTCCCGGGCAAGGGAAAAACCTGCGTTTTGTTTTGCAGGCGGCGAAACGGAGACGAAAAGATGAGCCGGTCGTAATCCCGCTGAAATTCACTCCGGTCGTGCACGCGATCGTCCTTAAACGATTCATTACCAAAACGTTTCGATGATAGAAGTTGCTCCCAATGCATGGTTTACAAGTTTGTTTACACAAACATACTATAAAAACACTTAAATACTCGGTGCACGTTCGGGTTTCATCGATTTTTAGTACTTTTGCCAGTCATACAAACGTTTATTTCAATCCAATGCGCATCCGTATCGTCAACCACTCCAAACACGAACTTCCGCAGTATGCCACCGCGCATTCGGCAGGCATGGACCTCCGTGCCAATCTTGAAACACCCATCGTGCTCAAGCCCTTGGAACGCGTATTGGTGCCTACCGGCCTGTTCATCGAACTTCCCGTAGGCTTTGAAGCGCAGATTCGTCCACGCAGCGGGTTGGCCCTCAAAAAAGGAATCACCGTTTTGAACACACCCGGCACCATCGATGCCGACTATCGCGGTGAAATCGGTGTCATCCTGATTAACCTTTCCGCTGAGGAATTCAAGATCGAAGACGGTGAACGCATTTGCCAAATGGTGATAGCCGCACACGAGCGTGCCGAATGGGAGTTGACCGACGAATTGGGTGAAACGGAACGTGGAGCCGGCGGATTCGGCCATACCGGAAAAAAATAAGCCCATGCGCACCCGCTTCCTCCTGGTTCTTGTATTGTCGTTCGCTCTGGTGTTGCCTGTGGCTGCCCGTGGCAAGACAAAACCGGTGGTTGCCACCGCTGCCGTCCAAGTTCCGACATTGTCCGAAAACGACCGCAGCGTATCCGATTATTATTTTCAGGAAGCCCTCCTTGCCAGGCAGCAGAACCGCTTCGATGAGGCTTTTGAATTGTTCCGTTATGTGGTGGAACTGGATTCCCTGAATGCCCAAGCCTGGTACGAAGTCGCTGTTTTCTACAACAACATGAAACATCCGGAATGGGGAGTCGATGCCATGGAAAAGGCTTGGAAGCTCGATCCGCAAAATGACTGGTACACTTTCGGGTTGGCCAATATGTATTTGGCGCTTAAAATGGTTCCCAAAGCTGTCGTGCTTTACGAAGGCTTGCTTAAAACGCGTTCCAGCGATGAAAACCTGCATTACCAACTGGCGACACTGTACAATCAGAGCGGTAATTTCCAAGGTGCGCTTGGTCAGTTTGATGCTGTGGAAAACCTCATCGGCAAGAATGAAGCCGTTAGTTTGGAAAAATTCAAGATTTACAAGGAATTGGGTAAGCCCCAACGTGCCATCCATGAAATTCAGTCGCTCTGCAACGACAATCCCTACGATGTCGATTACATCCTGATGTTGGGTGATGCCTGGATGGATCTGGGCAAACTGAAAGATGCATTCAAGCAGTATCAGATCGCCAAGACTACCGATCCGGGAAATCCCTCGGTTTCTCTTTCGCTGGCCGACTATTACAAGGAAATCGGAGACAGTTCCGCAGCGCAGGTGCAATTGATTTCGGCACTGACCAATCCCAATACCGATGTGAATACGAAACTGGAGATTTTCACGCCCATATTGAACAATGCAATGGTTACTGCAGACAGCGTCAAGATTCCGTCCTATTTTGAAATCCTGCTGGACCAGCATCCCAACGATTACCAAATCCGTGAATTGCATGTGGAATACCTGATGCACCTCGGTCGGAAAGACGATGCCAAAGCCGAATTGCGCACCGTTCTGGATCTGAATCCGAATCAACTTGACACCTGGAAGAAACTGCTCCAACTTTGTGCTGAGGCGAACAATCAAAACGAAATTCGGAAAATCTGCACCGATGCCATCAATTATTTCCCTGCTGAATCCATTTTTTGGTTTTACCTTGGTCTCAGTTGGTATCCCGAACAGGAAGGGAAAGCCGTTGAAGCCGATTATCGGGAGGCTATCAAGGCTTTTGAGAAAGCGATATCCGTCTCAAAACCAGATGATAACACATTCATATCCAGAGTGTATGGCCTTATTGGCGATGCCTATCTTTATCTGAAGGATCGTCCCGCCTGCTACGATTATTACGAAAAAGCGCTGGCCTCCCATCCCGGAAACATTCTTGTGCTTAACAATTACGCCTATTATCTTTCGGAAGACAACGCCGACCTGGCCAAGGCAGAACGGATGTCCCGCAAGACCATCGATGCTGAACCGAAAAATGCCACATATCTGGACACGTATGCCTGGATCTTTTTCAAGGAAGAAAAATTCAGTCTGGCTAAAATATACATTGAACGTGCGGTAGCCAACGAACCTGACATATCTTCCACCATTCTGGAGCATTACGGCGACATCCTTTGGTTCAATACGGATACCGATGCAGCCATGGTTCAATGGAAGAAAGCTATGGAACTCCAGAATCCATCGGATGAACTCATTGAAAAAGTAGAAACCGGCAAATACATTTCACCCAAAAAAGTACAACCATGAAAATTCGAAATATTGTAAAGATCTTGCTTGGAGCAGCTTTCGTGGTAGGCCTGGCCGGATGCCGGTCGACAAAAGAGATTACCCGAAAGGTTGCTACCGGCGATGTCCGTAAGTTGGAAGGTCTGCTTCACCAATCCACGCCCTTCAAGACGCTGGATTCGAGGGTTGAATTTAAGTTTAGCCCCAAGCAGGGCGTTGGCGCCAGCATGAAAGGCACCATTAGGATGAGCAAAGACAGTTGTATCCTCATATCCATTCAGCCTTTTGCCGGATACGAAGCCGTCAAATGTCTTATCGTTCGCGACAGTATCGTTCTGGTGAGCCGCCTGCACAAACTCTACGCCGTCGAAAAGCTGAGCCAGTTTGCGTTTAAGGATTATTTAAACATCTCTGCCTTGCAAGATCTCCTGACCAATCGGATTTTTGTACCCGGCGACCAGAACCCGAATGATCGCAAAATTGCCCGTTTCGACCGTTTCCGCAAAAATGAGACCGAAGGATTCCGCTGGGCAGAAAATAGTTACATCCTCGATTTCATCCTAAACAAAGATAATCAATATGCTACTCTCAAGGCCTACCGACCCGAATGGAGCCAACAAGTACAGGTGAATTATACCCAGTTCTCGACGGAAAACGGTTTTGATTTTCCCCATGTAATGAACATCACCACCGATGGTTTCAAGGTGAACTACAACTTGCAGATCCAGTATCTGAAACCGCAGTTCAACACCGCCACCGATTTCCGCTTCGGAATTCCTTCCAACTATAAGAAGGTGACTACGACCGAATTAATCAAACGATTTCAAGATCTGATATGAACCGAATTGTTGTCCTACTATGGCTGATGCTGGCCGCAACCGGCTTGTTTGCACAGACGAGCAAGCGCATCACCGAACTCGAACAAAAAAGGAAAGCGGCGCTGGAACAGGTGGAAAAGACCACCCAAATGCTCAGCAAGACCAAAAGGACTGCACAAAACATCCTTTTGCGGCTGAATGCGCTCAATAAGCAGATTTCCGCCCGGGAATCGTACATCCGTGAAATCAACAAGCAATTGGTCATCATCAATGCGGAAGTGGAGGAGAATCAAACTGAATACACCGAACTGAGCCGTCGTCTCAGCGTCAAGAAGTCCAACTATGCTAAGTCGTTAAGGCTCATGGCGGTACACAACCAGACGGAAGACAAACTCATGTTCATCCTTTCTGCCAGAGACCTGAATCAATTGACTCGCCGCATGCGTTATTTGGATGAATACGCCAAGTATCAGAAAATTCAAGGCAAACAAATTTCGCACAAGCAGGATGAACTGACCGACAAACGCATCGCCCTAGAAATGTCCTACAAGGAAAAGGATGCCGTTAAGGGCAAACAATTGCAGGAATCAGCCCAATTGCAACGTGAACAGGGTGTAAAAAAAGACCTTATGGCAGAACTCAAAGGCAAGGAAAAGCAACTGAAAGCCGAAATTTCCACTCAAAAGCGTCAGGCCGACCAATTCTCCCGTCAGATTCAGAACATCATTGCTGAAGAAATGCGCAAAGCCAACGAGAAAGCGGCTGCCGACAAGAGCAAGCCGCGTGCCGCCGTAGTAAAGGGTGGTTATGCCATGACCGCTGAAGAAAAGCAACTTTCAGGGGATTTCGGTTCTCATCAGGGCTCGCTGGGCTATCCGGTTTCCCTGCCCGGCACTATTGTCGTGCATTTCGGTGAAGAAAAATACCAGGACCTGAAATACGTCCAAAGTAGCAGCAAAGGCATCGATATTCAAACCCGTGACGGAGCGAATGCTTTATGTGTGTTCAACGGCGTGGTGAGCAAGATCTTTCCATTACCTGGATTCAATATCTCCGTTATTGTACGTCATGGGAATTACCTGACTATATATGCCAACATGAGCAGCGTATATGTGAAATCAGGTCAGAAAGTACATACTGGTGAAGCGTTGGGTAGGGTTTTCACCGACAGCGAAAACGGCAACCAGACGATACTGCACTTCCAGATTTGGAAAGAGATGCAGCGACTGAACCCTGAAAATTGGCTCAAAAGGAGATAGAAACTAAGGAAATGTGGTGAAAGATGTTTCAAAAGAGTGCCTTGACCTTGGCACTCTTTTGAGACATCTTATAGTTCCAAACCGTTTAGTATTTCAAGATACAAGTCAATCCCCTCCTGAATCTCCTCCAACAAAATATATTCGTTGGGCGTATGTGAACGCGAAGACTCTCCCGGCCCTATTTTCAAGGTGGTGAACGGCATTCTGGCCTGATCGGAAAGGGTGGGGGAACCGTAGGGTGTGCGGCCGTTTTCCAGGCAAGCAACTACCACCGGATGGCCGGGGTCTATTCGGGAAGAGTTCAGCCGAAAGGAACGGGCTTTTACGTCGCAGGGAACATCCTTCTTGATTTCTTCAAACAGTTTTTCGGGTGTGAAGAACTCGTTGATGCGGACGTCCACCACGAATTCGCATTTGTCGGGCACCACATTGTGTTGGGTTCCTGCATTCACCATCGTTACTGTCATCTTAACCGGACCCAGGAAGTTGGACTGTTCCGGGAATTTCTTCTCCTGAAACCATTGTATGGACTCCAGTGCCTTGTAAATGGCGTTGTCGCCTTCGTTGCGGGCAGCATGGCCCGATTTGCCGTGAACGGTGCAATCGAGCACCATCAGGCCTTTCTCGGCAACGGCAGGTTGCATGCCGGTGGGTTCACCGACAATACCGAGGGTTATGGGCGGAAGTTTTGGCAGTAAGGCTTCAATGCCGTTTTTGCCGGTGATTTCCTCTTCGGCGGTTATGCCCAAGATGAGGTTGTATTTCTGGGGGGTGGTGCTCAGGATGCGAAAGACCTGGATGAGGCAGACTAGGCTGGCTCCGGCATCGTTGCTGCCGAGTCCGACGAGGCGTTCACCGTCGTTGCGGGGGTGATAGGGGTCGTGATCCCAGCCGTCCGTCGGTTTGACCGTGTCCATGTGCGAATTTAGCAGGATGGTCGGCTTCTTGCTGTTGTAATCGGGCGAAACGCACCAAAGATTGTTCAGTTCCCGATGCACTTCGATGTTCCGTTTTTTAAGCCAAGCCGACAGATAGTCCGCACGATCGTCCTCATTCCGGCTCAAGGCAGGAATGGAAATCATTTTTTCCAGCAGGGAAACCGCTTCCTTGAAATAGCTTTCGTTGTTCATAATGCAAAGATAAAAATCTTCATCAAGAAACAGTTTCGGGTATGTAATTATCCGGAAAATTGTCGTAATATTGCACAGAATATTAAAATATGTGCAGAATGGAAATCGTACATTTCGCCCGGTTGGTTCCGGAAAAAGCAGCAAAATTAGGTGATAAAACCGTCATGCGTGTTCGTGATTACGGTAAAGGAAGCTGGAAATCCATTTCCTGGAGCGACTTTGACAGGGATGTGACCCGCTGTGCGAAAGCATTGATCGAACAAAGCATTTTGGAGAAAGACCGAGTCGGTATTTTCTCCCAAAACAGGGCCGAATGCCTGACGGCCGAATACGCCATTTATGCCAATCGTGCGGTCAGTGTTCCCATGTATGCCACCAGCACCACGTCACAGATCGAATACATCATCAACGATTCGGGTATGCACGTGCTTTTCGTGAGTGACCAATACCAATACGACCGTGCTTATGAAGCACAGCGTACTTGCAAGGGACTGAAGCAAATCGTCATTTTCAATCCGGACGTCCGTCTTGCGCTCACCGATGTTCAAACCATGTATTTCAGCGAATTCCTGCAGGCTGGTCTTTTGTCAAAATCGGATGCCGAACTCGAAACCCGCCGTCAGAATGCCAAGGACGAAGATCTGGCCAACATCATGTACACTTCAGGCACCACCGGCGAACCCAAAGGGGTGATCCTCACCCATACCATGTTTCTGGAAGCCATGCGGGTGCACGAAAAAAAGCTGACGGCCATCGGTGAAAACGAAGTTTCTCTGTGCTTTTTACCGCTCACTCATATTTTCGAAAAAGCTTGGTCCCATTTCTGCCTGCATATAGGCATGCGCATCGACATCAATACCCGCCCCACCGATATCCAGATGATTCTGAAGGAAGTGGAACCCACTTGCATGTGCAATGTGCCACGTTTCTGGGAAAAAATTTACGAAGGTATTCAGGATGCCATCAATTCCAAACCAAAGTTTATACGCACGCTTTTTGACGAAGGCATCCGCGTTGGCCGCAAATACCATATTGACCTGATTCGCAATAACAAACCGGTGCCACTGATGCTCCGTTTGCGATATGAATTCTTTGATAAAACCTTGTTCCGCACCGTCCGCAAGACCATCGGCCTGCAGAACGCCAAAATTCTGCCTGTGGCAGGTGCCCGTTTATCCAACGACCTTTTGCTGTTTTTCCGTTCCATCGGTTTGCCTATTTACTACGGATATGGCCTGACAGAAAGTACCGCAACAGTCTGTGCTTTTGATGAAATCGGCTATCGCGTAGGCACTGTCGGCAATCTCATCGATGGCCTACAGGTCAAGATTTCAGACGATGGAGAAATTCTGCTGAAAGGGAAAACCATCACTCCTGGGTATTATAAGAAACCGGAAGAAACGGCTGCCTGCTATACTGCCGATGGATTTTTCCGCACTGGTGATGCCGGCCAATTGGACGGTGAATTCCTGATGATTACCGAACGCATCAAAGATTTGTACAAGACTTCCAACGGCAAATACATCGCTCCGCAAAAGATTGAAACTGCACTTTGCGAGGACCGCTACATCGATATGGTGGCCGTCATCGGCAACGAGCAGAAATTCGTTTCCGCCCTCGTCGTGCCCAGTTTCGACAAGGTGCCTGATCTTTGCAAGCAATTGGGCATCGAATTCACCACGCTGACTGCCGCGCTTTTAGACGAACGCGTACATAACTTTTTTGAAGAACGCATCCGCAAAACACAGAAGCACATGGCCAGTTACGAGCAGATTCGCCACTTCACTTTGTTGACACAAGCTTTCTCCATGGCCAACGGTGAACTGACCGACACGCTCAAGATTCGTCGCAAGGTAGTGGCTGAACACTATGCCGTAGAGATCGCGTCGATGTACTGAAAAATTCGTACCTTTGCGGCCTTACAACTGCATGGAATCATGATTACGACCGAACAAATCAAAGCGGTTCAGGAGCGCGAACAGGCCTTGAACAGGTATCTCGACATTGACGCCAAACTCATCCAGCTCCAGGAAGAAGAAATCCGCACCCAGGTGCCGGGCTTTTGGGATGACAACAAGGCTGCCGAAACTCAGATGCGCAAGGTCAAGGCCATAAAAAACTGGATTGACTCCTATTATGAAGTGGTGAACGCCAACGAAGAGTTGGTGCTTTCCTTCGATTTCTACAAAGAAGAAATTACCACCGAGGAGGAAGTCGATGCCGCTTACGCGCATTGCATCCATTTGCTTGATACCCTGGAACTCAAGAATATGCTCCGCAAGGAGGAAGACAAGCTGGGTGCCGTGCTCAAGATTAATTCCGGAGCCGGTGGTACCGAAAGCCAGGACTGGGCAGCCATGCTCTTCCGCATGTACCAACGCTGGGCTGAATCCCAAAAATACAAGTGCGAAATCACCAACTGGCAGGATGGCGATGAGGCCGGTATCAAAACCGTCACCATGACCATCGAAGGCGACTACGCCTACGGTTACCTCAAAGGTGAAAACGGTGTGCACCGCCTCGTCCGTGTTTCTCCCTACAATGCCCAAGGCAAACGCATGACCTCCTTTTCTTCCGTCTTTATCGTGCCTTTGGTGGACGACACCATCGAAATTGAGATCAAGGATTCCGACATTACCTGGGATACCTTCCGTTCCTCAGGGGCAGGTGGTCAGAATGTGAACAAGGTAGAAACCGGTGTTCGTCTGCACCATGCTCCCACAGGCATCTCCATTGAAAATACCGAAAGCCGCTCGCAGTTGGGCAACAAGGAAAACGCCCTCCGTTTGCTTCGTTCCCAGTTGTACGAAATTGAGCTTGAAAAGCGCCGGGTTGAACAACAAAAGGTGGAAGCCGGCAAAAAGAAAATCGAGTGGGGTTCCCAAATCCGCAGCTACGTTTTCGACGACCGCCGCGTGAAAGACCACCGCACCGACTACCAGACCTCCAACGTCAATGCCGTCATGGATGGCGATTTGGATGGTTTCATCAAGGCGTATCTGATGGAATTCGGTGGCGAAGAATAAACTACCAAAAACGACCGAGGGGCTCAAATTTTCATTTGAGCCCCTCGGTCGTTTTACTTAGCAGTCTTAGCTTTCTTGTCTTTCTTTTTGTGATGTTTCTTTTTGTGTTTCTTTTTATCTTTTGCCTTTTTTCCGGTGTCAGCTTTTACTTCCGTTTTGGCTTTAGTTTCCGTTTTAGCTTTGGTTGGAGTCTTTGCCGTACCAGTTGAGCTTTGAGCCACGACACTTCCGCTTAAAAGCAAGGCTACTGATAAAAACAGCGAAATAATATATTTTTTCATATAAGGTGGTATTTTGATTTTTCGGAGGTAAAAGTAGTATATTATTCATTATTTATTCTTTTTTTTTTGAACGATTTTTCGGCTTGCGTGTACTACTATGCATAACAACCCATTTAATGCATCTATTAATAAAAGTAAAGGCTGCCCCGTTTCGGAGCAGCCTTCGCTTTTAAATTATGCTTTGTGGTTGTTATGCCAGCTTAACATTGACGGCATTCAAGCCTTTTCTTCCTTCTTCGAGATCAAAGGTCACGTTGTCGTTTTCTTTGATTCTGTCTTTTAGGCCGTTTGTGTGAACGAAATACTCTTTTCCTGATTCTTCGTCCTTAATGAAGCCAAAGCCTTTTGCTTCATTAAAAAATTTAACTGTTCCGTTGTTCATTGTGTATAAATGTTTAATCCGGTAAAGATATGTAATAAATCAGTAGCTATTGCATTTATTTTCAATTATTTATTTTATTTTTCCATGAAATAAAAAAAGCCATCCGTTTGGATGGCCTTTTAAGTCTATGTTATGTTCTCTTAAAGAGCTTTTTCCTTGATGAGGTATTCGGCAATCTGAACAGCGTTCAATGCTGCACCTTTTTTTATCTGGTCGCTGACGCTCCAGAAAGTCAAGCCGTTTGGATTGGACAGATCCTTGCGAATTCGCCCCACGTAAACGGGATCCTTACCGGCAATGACGAGTGGCATCGGATAATCCTTGGCAGCGTCGTTTTGTTGCAGGACCACGCCGTCGGCTTTGGCAAAAGCAGCCTTGGCTTCTTCCACGGAGATGGGACGTTCCGTTTCCACCCAAATGCTTTCGGAATGGGCGCGCATCACGGGTACACGAACGCAGGTGGCGCTCACTTCCACGTCGGAATGCATGATCTTGCGGGTCTCGTGGTACATCTTCATTTCTTCCTTGGTATAACCGTTTTCGAGGAAAACGTCCACCTGAGGAATCACATTGTAGGCCAACTGATAGGCAAATTTGGCAACGGTTGGTTCTTCTCCACGACCAATCTGTACGTATTGGAAAATCAATTCGTCCATGGCAGCGGCGCCGGCACCGGAAGCAGCCTGGTAGGTGGAAACATGCACCCGTTTGATGTGGGACAGGCTTTCAATAGCTTGTAGAGCAACCACCATCTGAATGGTTGTGCAATTCGGATTGGCAATAATGTTGCGCGGACGGTTTTTAGCGTCTGCAGCATTTACTTCGGGGACCACCAAAGGAATATCGTTTTCCATGCGGAATGCGCTGGAGTTGTCTATGACGACAGCACCGTGTTTAGTCATGGTATCAGCAAAGTCTTTGGAGGTTCCAGCACCGGCAGAAGCAAACACGATGTCGATGCCCATAAAGTCATCGTTGTGTTTTAATTCTTTGACGGTGATTGATTTACCACGGAACGTATAGCTGGTTCCTGCACTACGGGCAGAACCGAACAACACCAACTCATCCAACGGGAAGTTTCTCTCTTCCAAAACACGGAGGAACTCTTGTCCAACCGCGCCGCTTGTACCAACAATCGCAATCTTCATTGTGAAATAAAAGTTAATTAAAAGTTTAATAATAAATAAACATTTCGTACATTTGGCACGTTATGTTTTTATACGATACAAAGATAGGGATTTTTGCACACAATATATACGAATGAGAAATATTCTGACTGTGATTTGTTGGCTGGCTTTCGGCGTGGCAAGTGCCTCCGAATACGGAATGGTAGTGTTCAGTGAGTTGATGGCAGACCCCGAACCCAGTGTGGGTTTGCCTGCCGTCGAGTATGTGGAAATCTGCAACCGAAGCGATTCGGCAGTCTGGCTAACGGGATGGAATTTCCTGTATGGGGAGAATCTATACCCTTTGCCGGCATGCTCGCTCGCGGCAGGTGATTACTTGGTCCTTTGTGCCAAAACATCCGCTTCCTCCTTTCCGACAGGGATTTCTGTCCTGGGCATGACTTCTTTTCCATCCCTGCTGAACTCGGGAAAACTGATGGCTCTGGTTTCTGCCACAAAGGCGTTGGTCTGCTGTTTGGACTATTCCGACAGTTGGTACGGCAGCGGGTTCAAAGCCAATGGTGGTTGGAGTCTGGAGTGCATCGATTTGTCCAATATCTTGGGTTTACGTTCAAACTGGAAAGCTTCCACCGATGCCTCCGGCGGAACCCCAGGCCGGGCAAATTCGGTTTCAGCAGAGAATCCGGCTGTTGAAAAGCCTTTGTGCACCCGTTTGTACGTGCCTGCACCCAATACGGTTGAAATCCATTTTTCGGAATTCATGCAGCTGAATTCCTTGAACAATATCCTGAATTATGCGGTGTCACCTGAGAACACCATTGTTCTTTCGGCGTCAGTAATGTTTCCGGATACCCGTATCGTGACGCTTCGTCTCAGCGACACCTTGGTTTCAGAAACAATATATCAACTAAGCCTTAACGGGCTTTGCAACCTTTCCGAATTTGCGTTGTCGGATACGACCCTGGCTTTTGGTTTGCCGGAAAAGCCTGTAAAAGGTTCGCTGCAGTTGAATGAAATCCTGTTCAATCCGCAGTCGGGTGGCTGTGATTATGTGGAGTTCGTCAATGTCTCTTCGAAATGTGTCGACCTATCTAAAGTTTGGCTGACGAACCGTTCAGCCAGTGGTTCATTGAATGCGGGGCGAAGGCTTTCCGAAAAGCCTTTGCCTTGTTTGCCTGGGAGTTACTGGCTGCTTTCCGAGAGTGTTGACTCTGTTTGTTCCGCGGGTCCGTTTCCGAAAACACCCAATGCATTGGAAATAAGTGGTTTCCCTTCCTTGCCGGATGACGCAGGCAATGTGGCGCTAATAACGACTACGGCTGAAATACTGGATGAAATGGTTTATACTGACAAGATGCACTTTGCTTTGATTACCAATCCTGAGGGGGTTGCCTTGGAAAAAATACGGCCTGAAGTCCCTTCTGCAGTCGCTTCAAACTGGATTTCAGCCAATGCAACCTCGCATTTCGGTACGCCGGGTTTTAGGAATTCGCAGTACATGGAGGTGAACTTTACCGGTGTGAAAGGATTTTATACGAAGCAGGCCTGGATGACCCCGGACAACGACGGGCGAAACGACCGAATCAGCATTCAGTATGAGTTGCCTGAAAGCTGTGCCGGAAGCCTTCGCCTATTTGACTTGCAGGGTCGACTCGTTCGGGTACTGGTAAACAATGAAGTGCTGGGTATCGAGGGCAGTTATTGCTGGGATGGTCTTCGGGATGACGGAACGATGGCGCCCTATGGACGGTATATCTTGTTTGCCGAAGCGTTTACCCCAAAAGGGCAAGTGATTCGAAACAGGCTTGTCTTGACCATCTTGTTTTAATGCCTATCTTTGTGGTGCAAAAGAGAAAGCACATGATAAAAGGAGATAATATCCACAAATATTTTGGAGAACTGCATGTGTTGCAGGGTGTCGAATTGCACGTCAAAGCAGGCGAGGTAGTTTCAGTAGTTGGACCGAGCGGGGCAGGGAAGACTACCTTGTTGCAGTTGTTGGGTACGCTGGACAAGGCCGATTCAGGCACCATCGTGGTGGGCGGTGTGGATATTTCCAAACTCCGTGAAAAAGAGCTGGCCGATTTCCGCAACAAACACATCGGCTTTGTTTTTCAGTTCCATCAGCTTTTGCCTGAATTCTCCGCGTTGGAAAACGTCATGATTCCTGCTTTGATTGCCGGTAAGTCCAAAAAGGCAGCCAAGGAAAGCGCTTTGGAAATTTTGGAATATCTAAACCTGGCCGACCGTCTCCACCACAAGCCGGCTCAGCTTTCGGGCGGTGAAAACCAGCGAGTCGCCGTAGCTAGGGCTCTGGTGAATCACCCCAACGTTATTCTGGCCGATGAGCCTTCAGGCAGTCTGGACACCAAGCACAAAGAAGAATTGCATCAATTGTTTTTCGATCTGCGTGCCAAATTCAATCAGACGTTCGTCATCGTGACACACGACATGCAACTGGCGCAGCTTACCGACCGTGTGATCGAAATGCGAGACGGATTAATACTGTCACCACACAGCTTGTAAGCGCGCCGGCCACACCGCACCAAAAGTCCAGCCACTCACCGGAGCGGTAGGTGGTTAGGTACATTTGAGCCAATTCGATGCCGCCAGCCATGATGGCGCAATAAATCATATTCTTTGTATACACCCAAAGCATGCCACCGGTTCGTCTGTGCGCGGATTCAAACAGATAGGCACTCCCCAGAAACAGGTACATGGTGAAATGTACAATCTTGTCAAAATTGGGAATCTGGATTGCGCTTTCCTGAATCGGAATGCGGATCATGCACAGAATAATAATGCCCAATCCGCAAAGGATACTGTAGATGTGATAGTTGTATATGAACTGAATGAATTTTCTGGTCATTTGAAGTTTGTTAATAAGATAATTTCACAAAAATACGACATTTTGAGAAATTACCCTCGCAAGTATTATTAATATATGTTACATTTGCAAAAATATAACATTAAATACATGTGGAAGGATTTTTTCAACTTCAGCAAAAGGGAGCGTATCACCATTATTGCATTGACCTTTCTAATTATAATTGTGCAGGTATTGATCTGGACCAAAGACTCTTGGGCTAAATTTCTTCCGAAGGAAATGGAGCAAAAGTACCAGCAGAAAAAAGAACTGGAGGCCTATCGGGATTCTGTGACGGCTCAAAAACCTGTGTATGCCACACAACAGCGTTCTTACGAGAAAAAAACGCCTGTTAAGCTCGTTCCGTTCAATCCAAACACGGCAGATTCGATGACCTTGCGAAGCCTTGGATTGCGTTCATATGTGGTCAAAAACATCTTGAACTATCGCCGAAAAGGTGGTTCGTTTCGAAAACCGTCCGATTTTGCCAGGATCTATGGTTTGGAGCCTGATGTTTTTGCAACGTTGGAGAAGTTCATTCAAATGGACGCGCAAAGTAACAGCGAAACAGTTAAAGGTCAAGGTGCATTGCCTTCTAATTCTGTGACAACAGAAAAACCCGTTGAACCTGCTGCCGAAAAGGCTATTGACCTGCAGCCATCCATTCCTGCCAACTTTGACCTGAACACAGCCGATACCAGCATGCTCCAGCAACTCAAAGGCATCGGTTCGTACACCGCCAACCGCATTACTCGATATCGCAACCAGCTTGGCGGCTACTATTCGATGACTCAACTTTCTGAAATCAAGGGATTGTATCCCGAAACATTGGCTCGCCTTCAGTCCATGTTGAAAATAGATCCATCTCGCATCAACACCCTGAATGTCAACAAAGCGTCACTGGAGAAACTGAAAGCTCATCCTTACCTTTCCTTTTACCAAGCCAAAGTCATCGTTGAACTTCGAAAAGCCCGCGGAAAAATTAATTTGATCGATGAGTTGAAGACCTTTAAGGAATTCACGACCGAAGATTTGGAACGGCTCAAATGGTACCTCGACTTCAGGTAAAATTAAGTACCTTTGACCTCTTATTCAACCCCTATGACATTCTCATCCTTAGGCTTATCTCCCGAATTGACTGAGGCCCTGGCCGATCTGAAATACAGCAAACCGTATCCTATTCAGCAACAGGCTATTCCTGCCATCTTAAACGGAAAGGACGTGCTGGGTATAGCCCAGACCGGTTCCGGCAAAACCGCCAGTTATGTTCTTCCCATTCTGATGAACTTGCAAGAGACCACCACACACAAAAACCGGCATGTAAATGTCTTAGTGCTTGTACCGACGCGTGAACTTGCCCAACAGGTGAGCGGTGTCTTTTATATGCTTGGCAAAGACCTGCCGACGCGCATCAAAACCATGGCTGTTTACGGTGGTGTTTCCATCAATCCGCAAATGTTGGGTATGAACGGGGTTAATATCCTAGTCGCTACCCCCGGCCGATTGCTTGAACTGACCGAATCCAACGCCGTCCACCTCTCCGATATCGATACGCTGGTATTGGACGAAGCCGATAAAATGCTGAATCTGGGTTTTCAGGATGAAATGGAACGCATTCTGGCCTTGCTCCCGAGGAAACGTCAGAACCTGCTCTTCTCTGCTACCCTGAATGAGGATATTTCCGCCATCGACCGGTTGGTGTTGCGAAACCCATTGGTAATCAATATCGAGCCAGAAAAAGATTACATTGACTTGATCGATCAGGTAGGTTATTTCGTGCCCGAAGAAAACAAGGGGCCGCTTTTACGATACATCATCAAGAGTCAGAACCTGCAGCAAGTGTTGGTTTTCGCTTCCTCCACCTTTCGAGCCGACAGCATTGCCGACAAGCTTCGTAAAAATGGCATCAACGCCAGCGCCATCCACAGTAAAAAAAGCCAGAGCGCCCGAAACGAGGCACTCTTCAAATTCAAAGAAGGCAAGATCCGTGTCCTTGTCGCCACCGACCTGATTTCCCGCGGCATCGACATCCAGTTTCTGCCCCACGTCATCAATTATGAGCTTCCCCGCTCTCCCAAAGATTATATCCACCGCATCGGTAGAACCGGCCGTGCCGAAAATCCGGGGACGGCCATTTCGCTGGTTTCCCCCGATGAACAACACCACTTCAAAATCATTCAGAAAAAGATGGGCAAGCCGGTGACGATGATTGACAGCGAGGGTATTAATTTTTAAGAAAAATAATTGATTCGGAGGATCATTAGACCATTTTACCCTTACCTTTGAATGACCTAAAATCCATGAATATGAAACGTTTTATTGTTTTATTGCTTTGTCTTGCCGCTTTGCAAGCATTTGCCAATCCGCTTGTTGCGCCACCGGACGCCGTCATTTCTGAACTGTATTTTAATGCAGGAGGAAAGTGGTTTTTGGAAGTCGAGTTCTTTGGACCAGTTGATACGGTCTGGATAAAGACCAATTCAGGCAAAGCCTATTATCTTTCTTCAGGTGACTACAGTCAAAATCGCTTTGTTGTTTTGACCTGCGACAGTCTGAATAATCCTTCACTGGCAATCACTAAAAAGAACGATTGCATTAAAGTGATTACAAAAAGAGATCCGACAGATACCTATTATTCGGGAATGGATAGTATGCTTATTGGAGTTCAATCTGGGTCCGTCATTGACTCCATACCGCCGGGTTGTTCCATCAATAAGAATTGGTGGACCAGAATGTTGTGCCTGGACAGCTCTCCAACTCTTGGCGAGTCGAATGACGAGGATGGGACTACTGCTACCATTTACGGACATTTTTACCAATTGGGTACCGATTTTGAATCCTTTGATGAAAAGTATTTTTATTTTTCCGACCAGGCAACCATGTCCACCGATCTATGGGCGGTTGGTTTTCCAATCAACAAGAGCTGTAATTACGCTGCAAGAGTCCGAGCAAAGCGTTATTCAATCAATAATTTAGTGCTATACACCAATCCGATAAATGCCGTTCATTGGATGGATTTTATAAAGAATGATTTTGTTGTTTACCCGGGCGATAGTGTTCGTGTGGATTTCACAATGGGAACTTCACTAAAAGTACCTGCTGGGCAGAATACTTTATTTTCGAATTATCCGAACCCTGCAAATGAAAAAACATGTTTTGTTTTAGGCATGCCTTTGATGAAGTCCGATAGGGTTTTTATCAGAATCTATTCGTTGGATGGGAAATTGGTGCAAACACTTCAGCCTAAATCTGGTATCTATGATTTTGATTGCAGTGGCATGAATCCTGGAACCTATATTTGCAAAATGGAACATTCAGGTGTGACGGTTGCCAGTACTAAATTGCTGATTGTTCGATGATGAACCAAATGTTCATTCGGATTTTACTTGTAACGGGAATTTTTCTTACTAGTGTATTGTCTGTCTGCTCCCAAGACAAGCTGAAGTTTGATGAGGAGTATCTCACCTTTGAAATTAGCCGGAATTTGTTTCAGGTGAGTGGCGTCTATTTGTTCAGTGCCAACGATAGCATCGAACACCTTATTCTTTATCCTTTTCCCGTGGAGAGTGTATATGGAAAAGCCTTCGATATTTTTGTGAAGGATGTCAAAACGGGAAAGTTCCTTCCTTTTATTATGGCAAAGGACAGCTCTGGAATTCGGTTTCATACCAAAGTGTCGGGTTCTTCCCAACTTCAGATTGGTTACAGCCAGGTATTGAAATCCAATCGTGCCAAATACATTCTGACCACCACCCAAAATTGGGGCAGGCCTTTGAAATTTGCCGATTATAAACTGGTAGTCGATTCCGGCATCGTTATCACTTCTTTCTCTATGGAGCCTCAACAGAAAATCATTCAAGGAGGTAAAAACGTGTATTTCTGGCAAAAGACTGATTTTATGCCAATCTCCGATTTTGAGGTTCAATTTAATTGAACCAATAAACAAAAGAGGCTGTTTCATTCTGAACTGAACCCCAAAAGTTAGACAAAAACTTTTGGGGTTCAGTTCAAAAGACTGCCAGGAAATTGCAGAGGCCGTATCAAATTAGTTTTTATTCGGCCTCTTTTATAGTACTTATTTGTAAATTTTCGGTGACTCTTTGATCAGGAAATGATCCGGATTGCAACCTATGAAATCCCATTGCATAACTTTTGGCATATCTACTGTGGATAAGATTCCGACGATTAAATCCATTCTCTTGACTGATTCCTTCAAAGGAGGGAAAATCAGTGTAAAAGCAATCATTTTTTCTTTGGCTGTTGGTGCAATGATCATTTTATCGAGCGGTATGTCTTTTTCAACCCTGCGGAGAAGATATTCATCTTTAGAATCTGCATCAATGATTTTGGCTCCGCGGTTTATCAGAAACCAGGAGTGAGCAGTGGCTAGGCCAAGATAGATAGTGACCTTCGTTTCGGTTTCGTTTTTCTCAATGGTGTAAATGCCGGTCAAAAGCCCAAAATGCATGCCAATTTCCTTGATTTGCTCTGGTTTTAACCGATAGGCGTTTTTCATGATCTCGTCGTCTGGATTAATTTTACGCCTGTTCTTATTAGTTTTGGTCCCGTCTTCCGTGACTAGACCATCCACCTGAGGTGACTCTTCGACTGGAGCATCATCAAACTTTGGAGACTCTTCGACTGCATCTTCCACCTGAGGCGACGCATTCGGGCCATTTGTTGTGCCGGTCATGGTGCTCAACATGCCTGTCATATTGTTCATTAATCCTGTCATATTGCCCATTAAACCAGATATGCCGTTTTTTTCATCAGGTTTATCCCCTTTTGCACCTGTCATGCTTTGCATCGACCCCATCAAGGTGCCCATTGCTTGGCTCAATACATCTTTCAGTGCTTTGGATATCAAATTGTCTTGCATCAACAGCATCATTTGTTGACTGAAAGCCATTGACTTGGTAGTAGACGATTTTTCCTTTTTCAAATTATCGATGTTGGTTTTAATCTTGCTGAAATTGTCGGCCGAAGCTTTAAAATCTTCTTTGGTGAGCGAGGCAACAAATTCATCACTGAACGAAAGATTTCCGATATTTGAATTTGACATTTTTACATCCATAGATTTGAACACTTTTTTGATGCCCTCTTTCCTGTTTGCTACATCCGGATTCTTGGCCAGTTTGTTCAGTTCAACAATGGCCTGACCTAACCCCATGGACATATCGTTCATTACTTTGTCCAGTTCTTCATCGCTATACTTTTGGTCATTCAATTTCACCGTGAAATTGTTGGTCGTTGTTGTCTTGTTGTCACCAGATTCATAGGTGGAATCGATGGTTATCGTTGATGTGGGTGAGTCTTCACTATCCTTTTCAACCGTTTTGGTCACCGATAAATTCCCATTGGTTGTTGTCGTGACATACTTCACCTGACTTTTTCCGACAGATAATGAAAGCAACGAAAATACACCCACTAAAAACGGCAAAATTAAAACGCGTCTTAGGGTAGTCATTCGGATTTGGTATTTATTTTTCATCATGATAAATCGTTTTTTGGTAAATGAATTGTTGAAACCATTTGCTAAATAAGGGTTGTGTGCCATCACCTCTTCCAGAATGATGGTCTGGTATTTGTACAGGTCATGCCCTTCGTCAAGGACACTGCGATCTGCCTGAAACTCACTCACATTCCGTAATTCTTTCCGTACCCACCATAGAACCGGATTGAACCAAAAAATGCGAACAAGCATTTCCATCACCAATACATCTAAATAATGGTGGTGTTTGATGTGCCATTGCTCGTGCTTTACAATCATTTCAAGCTTTGAACCGGTAAGGTTCGTGCCGATGAAAATTGATTTGTGAAACGAGAATGGGGCTGCAATATCTGGACTCATCACCATTTCGTACCCATCCTGCAGAATGACATTCCCTTTTCGTTTCGCAGCCTGAATTTTGAAGAACTGGATGAATAAGGAAACAAGTAATACGAAAGCAATTAGAATGTACGTTAGGAGCAAACTGTTTTTTACCGTCAAAAATTCTTGGATCTTTTTTTGAAAAGTAGGTGCTTCCTCTAAAACAGCAGGCTGAACCGAAGTTGGTGTTTCCACCGATTTCAGGGCAACGACCGGGATGGACTGAGGAACCTTGATTTCAACAATCTTTGCTGGTGGCGTATAGACTACGATGTTGAATTGCGAAACCAGCAGCGAAACAAAGGCAATCGACAGTAGGAAAATCCGACAATGATTGAACGTCGTTTTATCCTTGTAAAGCAACTTATAGAAAAAAACCATCAGAGCAGCCGCCAAAATAAACTTAGCCAACGGCAGGCCAATTGTCAGAAGTTCCTGGATCATGACTTTGGATTTTTATTTTCGTTCAGTATGGTCGTAATTTTCTGAATCTCCTTGGACGATAAATGCTCTTTTTCCGCAAAAAAGGAGATCATGGAACGGAAAGATCCACTGAAAAATGTATTCTTGACACTTGCCATGTAGCTTTCCATATATACTTCCCTGGTAATAAGCGGATAATAGCGATGGCTTTTGCCGAACGCTTCATAACCTACAAAACCTTTGTTCACCAATA
>Ga0209429_10000662_pt1 | contig 22768 bp, 26 predicted proteins | sample BarGraNGADG00212_3_FD_184493 | JGI IMG/M metagenome (GOLD analysis project Ga0209429, IMG submission 184493) | Arctic peat soil microbial communities from Barrow, Alaska - Barrow Graham LP Ref core NGADG0004-212 (SPAdes) (version 2) | ecosystem: Environmental > Terrestrial > Soil > Wetlands >...
GCTCCGCGTTACAAATGTGCTAAAGCGCCGGGACAGTTGGTTCCCGCGTCGACCCCATGCGCTTGCACGGGGTTGTTTCATTTTGAGGCATGAGATATGCCACAAGGAGGGAACCATGGAGGACAAGTTGAAGGCCGCCCTCACGGTATACGCCAAGGTCCAGTCGGAAGTGCTGAACCGCGTCTTCGACAACATCAGGCAGACGGGGACCCCATCGTCTGTGGACCTCGCGTTCTGTCTGCCAGACGACGCCATCGCCGGAATGCCGCAGGAGGAACAGTATGCTGCGTTCCTGCGCAAGTTCCGGTTCCTGGGATATGCGATGTGGAAGTCCACCTGCTACCGCCAAGTGCTGGAACATGCTGCGTTTGAGGCAGAGAGCACACATCTGCGGGAGAGCTTCCCTGGACTCGAACACCGGTTCCGCGAAGGTGTGCGGGAAGGGCATTCAGCCCCTGTTTCGACGGTGGGTCTGGGCACGTCGCCCGACAGCATTCGCTCCAACGTGACCGAGAATGGCTGCACGCTGTTCGAGCTGAAGGCACGCCACGACACCGACGCGTCCATGCCGTTCGACGAACGCCATGGGAGGCAGTCGTGATCCGCGTCGAGACATATCCTCCGGAGCAGCCGCCTGAACGCAACTCTGCGATCGATAGCTTCATCCATTGGCGGAACAACCTGGAGAAGATGCGAAGCTCCAAGCACTGGGAGGGCATGGCCATCATGCACTGGTTGAACCACATGGGGCAGTTCCGGAGTGAGTTGGCGCCGTGGGAGTGGATCTGGTGCCCCGAGTGCGGTGGGCAGGGCATGTGGGTCGACAACGGCAACCACTGGTGCCCCCGGTGCAGCGGGACGCGCATCCTGCTGGCCGAGGAGTTGACGGACCCTGCGGAGATCGCCCTCGTCCGCAGGACAGCCCCGCCTCCCGACTGGGGCAGGCTGTGGTCAAGAGTGCAAATGAGGCCAGTTCCGGAACTGAAGGTCGAAGGGGAACCATGAGCAACTTTGAACAGCAGGTACCTAGCCTCAACACCTGCCTCTCCCTGCTGGCCCGGGGGATCACGATGAACACGGTACTCTGCTGGGCGCGTGATGACGACGGCAATTTCCTCGTGGTCTCGATGTACGGGGTGAAGCCGGACCGGCACGTGACGCCGCTCTGTGTTGCCCCCCGCTCCAAGGACCTGCTGGATGCTCTTCAGGACTATGAGCGTTCCAGATTCGACATGTCGTGGCTGGCGCTGTTCAGCCAACCCGAGAAACTCGCCAACCTCCTGCTTGAGGCGCCGATGGCCGACTACGAGCATATGAGCCTTGGACTATTGCTGGCAATTCAGGAGGGCAGAGGCATGCAGATGATGACGGGACAGCGTGCCTGGTCGCAGGAGGAGGACGTTGCCCTGGAGTCAGCCGTTCGGAAGGCGGTCGCCCGTGAGGGGGATGTTGTGTACCAGTCCTCAAAGGCTGACGAGGTCGCGTGGGTGTTTCGCTGCATCAGGGAGAACTGGCGTGTGTGGGGAGACAGTGCTACCCTGATGCAGCTTATGAAGCTGGACGTCGCGAAGGAGCAGCTGACGGAAGCCGGCATCGACGAGATCTGCTCTCCGCCGTGCATCGGCGACAACTTCTAGCGGTCGGAAGGTTGCCCGAGGCCGATCATCGCGGTATGCTCTCTGCAGGGAGTAGGCGTGGGAAGGGACCAGGATGAGGGCGGGGCGCCGAGCGAGCGCCACAGGCGTGGCAGGCAAAAGGGGGAGAATATGCTGGGAGCGATCGTAGGCGACATGGTGGGTTCAGTCTATGAAGGCCGAGGAAAAGCGATCAAGACGCTCAACTTCCCTCTGTTCACAGAGCGGTCTCGCTGGACTGACGATACCGTCCTGACTATGGCGGTGGCAGACACCCTGCTGAATGGGCATCCCTATGGGGAGACTATCCGGGCGTACGCCCTAGGGCATCCACACGCCGACTACGGCCACCGGTTCGGGCGGTCGAAGGTACGAAAGGGCCTTGGCTGAACTCCAGCATCAGAACGATACTGGGACGACACTACGGTACGTCGATCTACGGTCATGTCATTCTCAATGGAGAGAGTCTGGGCGATGAGGCCACGCACCTCATCGATGGACTGTTGAGGAGCTTGGATCCCTCCGAGTAGTTCGAGGGACTGTCTGGCGGCAGGAGTCGGTGCGGATCCTCTGGTGCTTGCACAGTCCCGCAGACAATCTTGAGCCTGTGTTCCAGACACGTTGGCTCATGGCCCTCGGGTGGCCAGCATTGGAGAGCGGCTCGTATCACACAAGCATCAGCTGTTTCTACCACCCTACAGGGGTCCGCCGGAAGTACAACAGTAGGTGTGAGCGTGTAGCCCCGGAAGCTGTCCCGGGTCTTCTTGTTGTACTGCCAGGTTTGCGTTCTCTATGGCAAACAGGGTGGCGATCTGCTTGCAGACCCAGAAATGCATAAATGGTACAGGTACGGGTCGATGCTGGGTCGCTATTGTTAGTGGAATCTGCTCCTTCCTTGACGCGACTCGCCACCTGCTATAGCATAAGACTAGTTGAATTCCGATGGAGAAACGCGGGGAGTGGCAAGACTCTAGGCGCGCTTTGAGTACTTGGGAGGGGGGTTCATGGTGTGGAGATTTGTCGTCCTTGGGACGTGACGAGATGACTGGTTCTGCTCCCGTTGGTCCAGATGAGCGCAGGTGTCCGTTTTGCCGTGCAGCCGTGCCGGTGAGCGCTGATGTCTGTCCTCAGTGCGGACGGATTCTCAGGGAGCATTTCCCAGTAGTTGCCTCGGTGACTGCGACCCCAACTGAAACATTCACGCCCCCACACCAGAAAATTGCTCATCACGCTAGACGACGACTAGTATGGCCAGGTATTGCAGTAGCCATGGTGCTAATCGTCTCAGCGGTCGTCTTCGGGCTCGTTCAACCCAGAACAACAGTTCCTGGGAATTCAGGTTTGCCAGTCGCTCAGACATCTCAGGTTGAACAAACCGGGACTATAAGCGTTTCCTCTGAACCGTCAGGAGCAAGCATCCTGTTGGACGATCGTTATACTGATGCCAAGACACCTGCGACGATTACAGAGGTTGTGCCAGGGGCACACGATGTACGGGTTCGGATGACAGGCTATGACGATGCCAACACGCAAGTCGAGGTAGTTGCAGGGAGTACGTCGTCATTTAGTGCTACTCTCGTCAAGTCAAAGACCGTCGCTGCTGTCGTGCCGTCCGTGTCGAAGCCCGCCGCCAACTCGGCCATTCCCAAGCCGCCAGCGCAACCGGCAACGCCAAAGGCGTCGCCACGGCCTGCCAACGGGGCGATTCTGAAACGGCTGTCTGCATTCCACGGAGGGCTGGGGACTTTGTCGATCCACATAGATAGTGGCCCGGATGCCATCGTCAAGGTAGTGAGAAATGGCAGCTCTCAGGCGTCCGTAACGGTATATCTCCGCTCCAATTCGACGACGAAAGTGTCGGGCATCCCGGATGGAGTGTACCGCATCCTCTATGCCACGGGGCGCGGATACGAGGCCGTTCACAAAACCTTCATCTCCGGCGTCAGTTGCTCGGCGTTTGACGACACTACAGACTATGAGACTACGACGGATGCCTACGGGACGCGACACTACTGGACCTATAGCATTGAGCTTAGTTCCGTTGTGAACGGCAACGCTACGACAAGCGACGTGCCAGCCGATTCGTTTAGCGGATACTAGCAGCAGGCACAGGGCTCCACCTTTCAGAAAGGGTGCGGCCAACGAAGGAGACGTTCGTGGACTACGGAGGTTGTCGGACTGCAAGACCGTTGGGCGTCGTGCAGAAGCTGTTCAAAACGCCTGACGTCCCGTTGATGAGTTGCCAGAGGAGCCACCAGCCATGGAAGGCATTGATAACACGTACATAGAAGATGCCATCGTGAGCCTTGGGAGAACGCTTGGCGCGAAAGATCACGTCGATGATCAGTGGCTCGCATCTCTTCTTGCCTCGAACAAGGTGAAGGAATGCATTACGGCAATTGCCGGGTATCTGGGTCTTCCGATTCAGATAGATCTTTCCTACGTTCCGAGAGGATACCGACCAGGCAGCACGGATACTTTCAGCACTACCAACATTGTCAAGACAGCTCAGGGAGGAAGTGGTAGCCAGGGCATCACGGCCCAAGTCTCGATCCCAGAGTACTTGCCTCTGTATGGCACGCCTGGCCTCGAGAATTTTCCCATTCGCGTGAAAATCAGCAAGGACTGCGCAGACAATTCCACTACGTTCATCACCGTAATGGCACATGAACTTTCGCATGTTGTCCTGCATTCTCTCTGGCACAAAGAGAAAGACAATGAGGTCTACACAGACCTTACTGCCATGATGCTCGGCTTTTCTGCTGTTATGAATGAGGGTAGAAAAACCGTCAAGACTACTGAGTATTCTAACAGGACAGAAACACAGACGACTACGTATGGGTACTTGTCAGATAGACAATTTGCTTTTGCGTACGGCAGAATCGAAGAGATCCTGAGGAAGTACTGGGAGCGGAGAGCCGTTTTGACACAGGAAGTCATGAAACTGGAGAACATGGCAAAAGAAGGCAAGAAGACCATGGCCCAATTTCAGAAGTACCTGGCATATGTCGATGGGAACCTTAATCAGAAGATGTCGCAGGAGGACGCCTACAGAATCTGCGCTTTTCATCAAGTGGGATATGCCGATGAATTTGAACACGTTGCGCGCAGAACTGAGACTGAACTACAGCGAGTAAATACATTCCTCGCGAACCTGAATCACTATAACGAAACCCTTCTTGGCACAATCAAGCAATACGAGGAGCGAGTTCAGGCAGTTGCTGGCGATCTAGCGTCAAAACAGGATGAACTGCGAGGCGATGCAGCTGTGCTCAAGCGGCATGTTTCATTTGTGCATAAGCTGAAGGTTGAGGGGAGAGCTGGCCTGCGCCAACATCCCTGAGATGGCGGGTTTCAGTTCGTGCTGTCTTGTTACCCTCCGATTTTTGCTATGTCTGGCGTTTCCTCCAGCCATCGATCCCTGAGACACCTAACGAGCCACGGCCCGAAACGCAAAGATTGAACGTGGAAACATGTGATGAGTGCAGGTATAAAGGAGGACGTTGCCAAGATCGGTCGGGGACTCATGCTTCTCGTAAGGGGTTAGTTAGACCCCCACTAGGGGTATCTGGTTCTTAAGTAGGAATTGCAAAGGAGAGAACAGACATGAGTGACTCTTCTGGAAACTGGTTCCGCAAACTATTTCAAAGGGGAGCACAATCAAAACCAGATTCGGTAGATCCCGATATCCGGAGCCTGATCAACGAGAGCATCGGTCTAGCCGCTTTGGGTCGTCACGAAGACGCACTTCACTGTCTCAACGCTACCCTAGATCTTGACCCACGCAACGCTTGGACATTCTCCCATTTCTTCGTGCTCGGAGAATTCCCCGAAGAGGCCCTCGTCTGCTTTGAAAAGGATCTCAAACTTAACCCACATCACGTATATTGCATATTTGACTGGAACAACAAAGGAGACTGTCTATACGCCTTAGGTCGTTATGAAGAAGCGATCTCCTGCTATGACAGAGCGTTGGAGCTTGACCCGCGTAATGTGATTGCCTGTACCAAAAGGGTGAGCAGCCTCCATATCTTGGGTCGTCACGAAGATGCCATCCACTGTCGTGACGAAGCGTTGGAGCTTGACCCACACCTTCCAGTTGCTTGGTATAAGATTGCTAGAGCGAGTGAAGGACTGGGGGAGTACAAAGGAGCCATTTACTACTACGATCAAGTCTTGGAGCTTGACCCTCGCAACGTGGATGCATGGTACAACCGGGCGTTGGCTGAGGATAAACTCAGCCAGGAGCAAGAGGCAATACGTTCCTACCAGCAGTTCCTGGAACGGGATCCGGCACAGTGCTACGCGGAACAGATTGAGTACGCCCACAAGCGCCTGCAGGAACTGGCGAAATAGCAGTTGGTCGGAGTGATCACTTATCCAGGGAGGGAGAGCCATGGAGAGGACGAAACGTCAAACCGCGGAAGCAAGGATGAACAACACGAGGCCCGAACTGCTCATGGGCGACATGGGGGAGGTATGAAACGAAATAGGCCTCCTGGGAATGACGCGAACTTGAGCAAGACTGGAATAAAGCTTGAGTACAAGATCCTCTGCGAGAGGGACGATATTCTTGTGTTCGCTACGCCAGAGAGGGTCAGGTACGTTGCCCTCATACGCAATGCAGTTTGCAACTCGTCAACGTGGGCAGAGTTCAGACATGCGATGCCACGTGATGAATACTCAAGGGTCATGATGTTGACGTTTGATGACAAGGAAGAACCGCGACCGAAGGGATCCGACACGTTCGACGCTGGTGCAATCGTCCCAAGCATCTTTGACGGCGAATACCCTCCGAATCTCTTTGAGGAAATGTTTCATGGGGTTCTGCCGTGGGACATGTTGATGACCTATGGATTTCATGTCGACCAAGGGGAATGTGTCTTCGACCCGGACACCAAGGGAGAGATTATGGCAGAGCTTAGGCGGAGGAGATACAAGCTCACACCAACCCTTGAACAAGAGATGTTTCATGGGCCCTTGCCAACCGATATCATGGTGAAGTATGGAGAGGAACAGACAAGCGGGATCGGCGAATTGTGGTATACCATCGACCAAAAATACTTGGAGGAGATCAAGGCGGAGCTTGAGCGGCGAGGATACGAGCTTGTCGATGGAAGTGATGATGAATCGTTCGTTTTTTGACCGCCTACATCACGCGCAACATCGAACAGTGTGTGGAGGGGACATGAACTCAGCGAGACCACAACGTCAGGGTTCGGCACAGAAAGATGCAAAGAAGCGCGAGGCACCAAAACAACTCGTGTACAAGGTTGACGCGTACGCTGGCGAAGATGTCATCTACACGACTCCCGAGAGGGCCGCATTCCATTCACAAGTGATGCATGCGCTGGAGGACTCCACGACATGGGGCGAGTTTCGGGATGCCATGCCGTGCGAGGAGTATTCACGGCTACTCCGCGAGGTGTTCGATGAGAACGACAGACCACGTCCCAATGAGTCGGATGCATTCAGCATGGACCAGATACCTGGGGCATGCGATTGTGACTACCCGGGGTGGCTACTGCAGGAGATGCTGCACGGTGTCTTACCAGACGACATTCTGGAGAAGTATGGGCAATACGGTGAGTCATTCGTCAGCGGCCCATGCGTGTCTATTCGCCCCGACGATCTCGATGAGGTGAACGCCGAGCTCGAGAGGCGGGGGTACGAACTCATCGACGGTTCTGGTCTCTACCTGGAAGGGTAGCCCAGACGGTTCGGAAGCAGGGTTGGTTCTCTGATGCACGAGAACGACATATACTGCTTTCATGACACTACCGGGTGAAAAACAGGTCGACGGGCAGTCGAAGCTTGAACGGGCCCTTGCTGCTGTGGAAGCAGGCGACCTGGACAATGCGCGGAGGCAGTTCGAGGAATTGGTGATGGACGATCCGCACGAGCCGCTGGCCCTGTACAACCTTGGGCTCTGCTACAACGAGGCAGGCAGCTACGAAGCTGCTCGCAAGACCCTGCTCAGTTGTCTGGCTCTGGACACGGACGAAGCCAACACCTATGTGGCGCTCGGCCTGGCGGAGGCGAAGCTGGGACAGATGGCCGATGCCGAGGCACATCTTGTCCAGGCAGTCACGCTGGAGCCGGACAACCCGTATGCCCTGCGCAATCTGGCAAGCGTCCATGCGGCGACTGCCAGACTTTCTCAGGCCCTCGAGGAATTACTTCGCGTCGGTACGATCCTGCACGATGACCCGCCGACGGTCTACGGACTCGGCTTGGTGTACTTGATGCTTAGCCAACCACTGGAGGCGACAAGGTCGTTCCAGAGGTGTATCGCTCTTGCCGATCCCACGTATGCCGAGATGGCGCGGGACCAGTTGCGGGAGATGGCAGAGAAGTCGGTCAAGAACGACGGGTTGCGCATGGACGCCGTGCAGTTCTGCTACGACGCTCTGACAAGATTCGACGCGCTGACCGAAGAAGCCGTTCAAGCTGTTGTCAGCGAGATCGCCCTCCTCGGACGCTATGGCCTCGATCCCCACGATGCAGAGAAGAAACATGCTCTGGGCTCCATGGGTGGCAGGTTCAGTGAGCTTCAGCTCATCTGCTTCCTGTACGTAGGTATGAGACGTGTGGCGCCCGACAAGGACATCGGGTTCGACCTGTCGTCGGAATACGACGTCGCATGTGCCTGGCGAAAGGAACCGAGAGTATGACACTCCAGGAGCTTCAGCGGCTGACAGGCCTCGAGGGCGACGCCATCACCGTCCTCGAGCAGACGGAGGAATTGACGGGAAAGCCCATTGAGTTCGTCGAGGATGATCGTCTTTCAAGTCTGGCGAGCGTGAAGATGGCCAGGTCGTTCATGCCGGCACATACCATTCGCTTCCGCAAGGCTGACCCTGTTCTTCTGGCACACCTCATCACCCACGAATGTGGACATATGCAGAGGATGTTCACTGCTGCCCCAGACAAGAGACTCGTGCCGGTCACCAGGCCCAAGCATACAGACCTCGTCTTCCGTATCCTTGCGGCAGATCCCACCGTTGCCTTGGATGGCATGAACGAACGCGCCACACGCGAGTTGTTCACCATCTGGCACCAGGGGATGGTCAACGAGGTCGTGAACCTGAACGTCGACTACCGCATCGAGTCGTGGCTTTACCGGGAGTATCCGGGCATGAGGCCCAACCAGGAGAAGTCCATCGGGCTGCAGGTGCAGATGTCGGTCGCAGGGTTGGCGCCGAACGTCAAGCGCGATACCCCGCACCTCGTGTATGAGGGAAGCAACGCCGTCAATTATGCCTATCTCCGCTCGATCGGCATCATGCTCGGCCAGAACTTGGTCCGTGACTACACCGACTCTACCATTGTAGCGATGGGCAAGCGGCTGGCAGCTGTCCTGGAGGAACCAGACACCGGCTTCGAGGGTGACGTGCGCGAGTCCAACGAGTGGGCAGCCATGCTGGGCATCAAGGACTGGTTCGACTGGCAACCGTTCGAGGACGTGCCCGCTTCTTACCTGTCTTCCTCCTAGACGACCATGGCTTCACATGACATGCGTGGGAGTCTCGTATGGAGCCTTCAGCGAGGGGGTGGGCGGACATTCACAAGTCCCTCTGGTCTCTCAAGCCTGCATGTCGGTCATGCGGTGATCAGGTGATGAAGCAGCGGGATGCCGCCTTGACCGAAGCAGGCGTGCTGGTAGGAGCTGCGCTTGGATATCCCGAGAAGACACGTGGTCTTGGGCGGGTCTTTGCGGATATGACCAATTCCTACAAGCCCATATGGTTCTTGGCTATCGTGTCTCTCCTGAAGCAGGGAGCTGGTGATGAACTTGCCATGACAGACGTGTTGACCGAGATGGTCGTTGTGGCATGGTATCCGGTGAATCTGTTTCGGCTGTCTCTTGGCTGTCAGGACAGGCTGCAGGCGACTCTCCTGGAAATCCGGGAGAAGTCAGGCCTGGCAGCGAACGCGTCACCTGACGCAATTCGCAGGTTTCTTGCCGATTCTCCCGCTACCCGCAGAGTACTGGGCTATTTCCGTAGGTATGTTCCGACGAGGTTCCTGGCACCATGGTTTGCAGGAGAACTGCACGGTATGGAGGATTCCCTGAAGGACTCGCGGATTCGTGAGTTGGCGCGGATGAGTCAGCAATCAGATGATCCGTCGCCATATTCCCTTGTCGGTGGCGTTGAGACAAAGGTAATTCTGTTCAACAGATCGTGGCACGCGTTCCTTCTTGAGAATCTTGGCGTCATCGAATCGTTCGCGGAACACAACTTCGCCCTCTACCTTCAATCGCGGAACCCCAACGTACCCGGGGTGCTCAACAAATTGAAACCGCCCTCGATGGGACAACTGATCCTCGCCCATGAGTTCTGGCGACAGGTACAGCTGAACTTCACGCAGAGCGGGCGAACGATGGAGTTCCATGATATCTACTCTGGACGGCAGCTCGAAGGTGGTTTCTCGATCGACCACTTTCTGCCTTGGAGTTTCGTCGCTCACGATCTGCTGTGGAACCTGGTTCCGGTCGAAGCGACGACCAACTCCAGCAAAGGAGACTTGTTGCCAGACTTGGATCTCTATCTTCCCCGTCTAGTCAAGGTGCAGATGGGGGCAATCCAGTCCATGAAAGAACATCCGAAGATGCTCGAGGATTACACCAACTGCTTTAAGCAGGATGTTGCTTGCTTGGTCGACATGAGTGAACATGACCTCGCTACCAAGTACCGCGAAGTCATGTCTGCCCAAGTACAGATAGCGGAGAACATGGGGTTCCAGCCGGGCTGGATCATGCGGTCGCTATCGAGTACCAGCTACCGCTGACCTCGCGCATAGAGCGGACTGCAGCTCGTGGTACACGTGTTCTGGGTGGCTCTTCAGATCGCATTCCCATATCGTGACGACTTGCCACCCGAGAGCATTGAGAGCTTCACGGTTCCTGTCGTCGCGCAGCCGGTTCGCGTTGAACTTCTTGCGCCAAGTCTCGGTGTCTGTCTTGGGCATGGGCGACAGACGACAGCCGTGCTGGTGCCAGAAGCAACCGTTCACGAAGACGACGGTCCTGTACTTGCTGAGGACAATGTCCGGGGTCCCGGGAAGCGCCCTAGCGTGCAGGCGGTAGCCGATGTGTTGAGATCGCAGCCAGTGTCGGACCTGAAGCTCTATCTGCGTGTTCTTCGACCTGATGTGTGACATCACCTCGCTTCGTTTCTCCTTCGTGAAGACATCGGACCCCTTCTCGAGGGAGCGAAGTGCGCCTATGAGCACTGGGGCAATAGACCGTACAACGGGAACGACTACGGCATTTCCGAACTGGTGATATGCCTGCATGTCTGACACGACAATCTTGAAGCTGTCTGGGAAGCCCATCAGCCTCAGGCACTCATGCGGAGTCAGGCGTCGCGGTGTCGATCCATCGGCGCTTACAAGAATCTCTGAGCCATCCTTGTAGTATCTGGCGCTCAGTGTCCTTGTGTGCCCATGCGGGTCTGCCATTCCGAAGCCGAAACCGTTACCCCGGGCCCTCTGCACATCCCTGTATTTCTGCAGGTACTTCCACAGATGGCCTGTCAACATGTACTTCGCATCTGGCTTGCTCTCCAGAATAGTCCGCAGCTCAGGATCTTCTCGGTGTGGAAGTTCCGGGAACTCGAAATGTGCTTGGCTCCCAAAGCGGCGCTTGTCGAGGCCAACCATGTAGATCCTCTCGCGGTGCTGGGGAACCCAGTGAACTGCATCAATGATGCTGAAGGTCACCTCGTAGTCCAACCCGTTCAGAGTCTCGAGAATGGTCGCGAATGTGCGTCCATGATCGTGACTGACCAGATTCCGGACGTTCTCAAGCAGAAAGGTCTTGGGTCGCTTCGCGTCAAGGATCCTCGCTATGTCAAAGAAGAGAGTGCCCTGCGTCTTGTCCAGGAACCCGTGCTGCCGCCCCAGACTGTTCTTCTTGGACACACCGGCTATGGAGAAGGGCTGGCAGGGAAATCCTGCCAGGAGGATGTCGTGATCTGGAACGTCCCGCTCATCGACCACACGAATGTCGCCAACGGGGACTTCACCGAAGTTCGCCTCGTAGGTGCGCTGGCTGAACTTGTTCCATTCGCTCGAGAAGACGCAATGACCACCCAGCTCCTCAAACGGGATGCGCATTCCTCCGATGCCTGCAAACAGGTCGATGAACGTGAATGAGCCGGCCAAGTCAGTTGCTCGTGTTTGTCGCCTCACTGGCAGTCGCTGGCCTTGTCGCCGATGGTCTCACAGCCCAAGGCATGCATCACCCGTTCAACAGGGGAACTGGTTGCGGCAATGCCCGCCGCTTCCTTCTCCGCCTCGCCTCTGGAATGTGCCTTCAGATCCTCCGAGTAGATGCATTCATCTCCGTCCCACCACAGCTGGAACCATGTTCCGCCATGGTCCTCCACTGTGTACTTGCTCTTGATGCTCCTGTTGTTCATTCTCGGGACTCCTTTCAGGGGTCTGGTCTGTCTGCCGTGAGAAGCGCGGTTCCTGGATGAATCTGGCAGCCCACTCAACAGTCGCGCTGCTTGGACTCCCCGTGGATGGAGTGAACAAGCGACTCAGCGGTTCCCAACGGGGCTGCGCACTTTCCGTGCAGTCAAGGAATACTCGTTCGCGGCACACCAATCCGTCCCGCTCGATGCACATTTCCACGATGACCATTATAGTCGAAGGCTCGCCTGTGACCACAGCCGGGGCAGGCCGTGTTGTCAGCGGTTCAACATCGATCGGGTGGACGGGCCCGTTTCTCCTGCTTGGACAACTGCATATACTCAAAGTGATGAGTTCCATTGCCAACGTCTTGGAGGACGAGACGAATAGTATACTGACGGGACATCCCAGATGGGTGTTCCGCGGGAATGAACTGCTGATTCAGGGGGACGGCGACACTTCTGTTGTTCCGGGAGCTCGGGAGATCTATGACGCCGAGTTCAAGGGGCGTCAGGAGTTTGGTGGTGAGACGGATGTCGGTCGCCCTTCGCTGGATCTGCCCTCGCTTCGATTCTCCAGACAGGCTGTGACGCTCAAGATCGCAATTGTGCTGAGTCCCACGGCTCCGGAGACTCCCTGTTGCGTCGTCCTGGCCGTGTGGAACGGGTCTGAGAAGGTGGTCGAGAGTGTTTCCGAAGGATCTCACGACTATGCGATCGTCGACAGCGAGTGGCACCCTTTCGTGGAGGGAGGCCTCGAGGAAATTCGAGGGCTCCTGACCAGTTGTGGGGTCGCAGCTCCGGGGAGATTGTCACTTCGGGAGTACTACGAGCTGTCAAAGGCTTCGCAGGAGACTCCTATCATCGAGGAAAGGCTTCCTCAGTCATGGGCACGGACGGCGATGCCGGCTTGGACCGTGCCGGTTTCTGCCGGACCGCTCTTCTCCGGGACTCTGTACCCGTATCAGAAAGATGGATTCGAGTGGTTGGAGATGGTCTCGTCCGAAGGACTGGGATGCATACTCGGTGACGAGATGGGCCTCGGGAAGACCATCCAGGTCATTGCGCTGCTATGCGCCGAGGCTGCTCGCGGACGGGGCCCAAGCCTCGTGATTGCGCCCACGACTATCCTCGAGAACTGGCGACGCGAAGTGGGCAAGTTCGCGCCTCGAGTCACGGTGCTGAAACACAGGGGTGCAGGGAGGACTGGTTTCCCCTCGGAACTCAAACGGTACGATCTTGTCGTCACCTCCTATGAGACGGCCGTCCGCGACGTTGCGATGCTTTCGAGGGTGAAGTGGGACCTGCTGGTTCTTGATGAGGCCCAAGCTGTGAAGAATCCGCTTGCGGAAAGAACAAGAGCCATGAAGTCCATCCCGAGGAGAATCGCAATCGCTGTAACGGGCACGCCATTGCAGAACTGCCTCACCGATCTCTGGTCCCTGACTTCGATTGCTGTTCCGGGACTGCTCGGTTCCCTGAAGCAATTCCGGCAACACTATGGAGACTCTCTGTCCGATGCCTTGGATTTGGAGTCCCATGTGTCTCCCTTTCTGCTGCGGAGAACTGTCGCCGAGGTTGCCAAGGATCTTCCCGAGCGAGTTGACGTCCCGCAGGTGGTTGAGATGGGAGCAATCGAGGCTGCCGGATACGAGACAGTCCGCTCTACGGAGGAGGCAAGAGCTGGGGGCAGCCCATCCATCGGGTCGCTGATGCATCTGCGCATGTACTGCGCCCACCCATTTGTTGCCACTGCGGGATCAGGGGATCCCGCCCCCTTCTCGGCCAAGTACCGACTCCTAGTGGAGATTGTGGAGGAACTGGCTTCGGTTGGAGAGAAGGCTCTCGTATTCACGTCATTCTCAAACATGGTCGACATTCTCGTGCAGGATCTGCGCATCCGCTTTGGTCTCTATACTGACTTTGTGGACGGGAGGGTGCCTGTCGAGGAACGCCAGACCAGGGTGGACCGTTTCAACAATGAGAGTGGCCCGGGGGTGCTCGTGCTGAATCCTGTGGCGGGAGGTACGGGCCTCAACATCGCTGGCGCCTGCCACGTCATCCACTACAACTTGGAGTGGAATCCCGCAATCGAAGACCAGGCAACGGCCAGGGCATACCGGCGAGGACAGACGCGACCGGTGTTCGTGCACCGTCTGTTCTACGCTCACACCGTGGAAGAAGTCATGGATAGTGTGGTGCAGAGGAAGAGACAACTCATGGGGACTGCCGTCGTGGGAACGGATGGCACGAACATGAGCCGGGAGGAGCTGCTTCAGGCAATCCGAATCTCCCCGGCCACAAAGAAAGGAGACGGAGGAACATGACACAGGAAGAAGGCGTGGTCGTTTCGAAGGTTCTGTCGTGCAACGACACAGGAGAGAACGGATCTCATCAGGCGGGCATTCTTGTGCCAAAGGACCCCCGGATTCTTGGGTTCTTCCCCGGACTGGACAGCACGGGCAGGAACCCCAGCCGTGTGATGCGGTTCAGGGGGCCAGACGGACAGGAGTGGGAGTTCCGATACGTCTACTACAATAACGCCCTGTCTGGCGGGACTCGGGACGAGTACAGGATCACGCGCATGACATCCTTCATGCGAGCTTACCAGTTGAGGGCAGGCGATCGACTCGACTTCTCCAAGACAGGTGATGTCTACTCCCTGGGCATCGAGCGGGCGACGACACCGATTGTTGCGGAGTCTGGAAGAGAGGACAGGAGCAGCACAAAGGGTTCTTGGCACATCACTCTGACAAAGGAGGACATGGCAAAATGGAAAGAGCAGAGACAGAACTAGCGGGTCAAGGACGGGCACGGGTACTGCCTCCTGACGCAGGACGCCTCTCCTCGGCACTGCGTGACAGTGGCTACAGTTTCAACACTGCACTGGCAGACGTTGTCGACAACTCGATTGACGCTGGTGCTTCACGCATCGAGGTCTACATACAGATGAACCTCGACAACGAGGTTCAAGTCTTCGTGGCTGACAACGGATCTGGAATGAGCAGGGACGAGCTGATTGATGCCATGCGGTATGGATCGGCATCAAAGAAGGATGCTGCTCGTCTGGGGAAGTTCGGGTTGGGGCTGAAGACCGCCAGCACGGCCTTCTGCCGGCAATTGTGTGTCAGCAGCCGTCCCTCTGGAGACGCGACCGTCAACAGAGCCGTATGGGATCTTGATCACATCGCCAAAGTGAATGATTGGGAACTGCTTCTGCCTGAACCGGACTCCGAGGAGTCAGGCTGCCTGGACGGCGTGTCTCCCAATGGTTCCGGCACTGTCGTGTGCTGGAGAAACGTGGACAGGCTGCTGAAGAGGTCTGCAAAACCCGTGTCGTCTGCGGCACGGAAGCGGAGTCTGGAAAAGACGATCGATGGGTTCATGTTCCATGCGTCGATGGTCTATCAGCGCTTTCTTGGAGCAGCACCCGCCGCCGGTGTCGGCAAGGGGTTTGCTCTTCATGTGAACGGTGTCGCCGTAGACCCGTGGGATCCCTTCTGCACGAACCAGGACGAAACCGAGATGGTAGCTGAGCAAGCTCTCACCGTGGATTTCCCTGATGGCAAGACTGCACCATTCACAGTCAAAGCCTACGTGATACCGCGACGAGAGGAATTCAAGACTGACGCAGAAGCGGCGGCCGCTCGAATCGAGAACAGAATGCAGGGCATTTATGTGTATCGTGAGAATCGGATGATTGCTGGGCCCGACTACATGGGACTTTGGGCAAGCGAGCCTCACGGCACGCTGCTCCGAGTTGAGTTCTCGTTTGACCATCGCCTTGACGAGGTGTTTGACATCGATTTCAAGAAGTCGAGAATCACGCCGGCTGAGCCCATTGTGAATGCTCTTGGGGACTTCTTGGCAGCGCCAAGGAATGCTGCAGACGATCGCTATCGCAAGGGACGGAGGAAGCAGATTGTCGAGACCTCTACTGGGGGTCACGATGAGTCAAACAGGTTCATCGGGGAGAAGGAAAGTGCGCTCACCTTGGCCAAGGTGACGCCGCTCGGCAATGGCACGGCGGAAGTCACGAACAAACAAGGCACTGTCGTGATCGTACTGCCCTCCGGGCATGAGATGCGCCCTGGAGAGTTTACGGTGCAGCCGGTGGACAGTCTGAACGACGGTCTGCTCTGGGAGCCGTGCATCATCTCTGGTCACCATGCGGTCCGGATAAACACCGGACACGAGTACTATGCCAAGGTCTACGTGCCAAACATCAATGACGAAGTCACTGTCCAGGGACTGGACTCGCTTCTCTGGGCGCTGTGCGAGGCCGAACTGGGCACCGTGAACGAGAACGCCAGAAGTCACTTCGGAGAACTCAGGTACGAAGTGTCCAAGATTCTTCGCCAGCTGGTGGCCGAACTGCCCGAACCCGATCTCGACGACAACCATGACGATGATTGATGCATCACGGCTGGCGGCTGAGCTGCGCCGGCAACTCGGCATCAGGGTGCACGGTGTGGCAGGGTCCGACAAGGACGGTCTCTATGTGGATCTGTCTCCTGCGAGTGCACCGTTGCCGGAAGGGTTCCAGGTTCACGTCCGGCTCATGTGGAGGACCGTTGATGCCACTGTTGTACTTGGCAACTATGCCAGAGGGATGCTCTCAGCAATGGCGTCTTCGGGAACGGCAGGCCGGGCCTTGTTTGAGGACATTGCGACCGACCTGATGGCCAAGGGCGGCCGCGTAGCTCTCGCCATCAACGGGCAGGATGTCGCGTGGAATGCGTCCACTCAGTGGCCCGCTCTGTGGAGTACTTTTGCGCTGCAGGTGAAAGTCACTCCCATTGAAGTTGAACCAAGTTCGCCTGACGGTGTCGATTCGCTTGCACTGCGCTGGGGCGGTGGCGTGATGGCATTGATGCTCTCGCTGTTGCCTCTGTCCATGTCGGCAGAACCGTCAAGTGATGACGAAGTGGGGCTTCCTGAAGGCGCTGTTTCCACAGTGCTTGTGAATCGGTATGAGAGGAATCCTCTGAATCGGGCTGCCTGCATCATGACACATGGTTCACGCTGCCTTGTGTGCGGCGCATCTCTTGAGGACACGTACGGACCCGTCGCCAGTGGGTACATCCAAGTGCATCACCTGACTCGCGTAGCCGACATGGGTCCTGACTATGTCATTCACCCGTCGCGGGATCTCATCCCCGTATGTCCCAACTGCCATGCCATGTTGCATCGGCGGACGCCCCCGTATTCTCCTGACGAGTTGAGAGACATGCTTGACAAGAGGCGCCACACCTAGAACCAGGATCATCCCAAGAACTCAGGCAGGCGGCACCCAGAGAGTGGACGATTGGACAGAACTCTTGGCGTGGGGTCCGGTAGTCCCCGCACGAAGTCGGGTCGATGCGATTCCAATGGCCTCGAGAGCAACGGGCGGCCCGGCTCAAGTAAGAGGGTGCCAACGACGAACAAGCTCCACAAGCCTCGCGTCAAAGGGTGGGAGGGTTCTTGCCTGCGACGCCACTCGCGCAAGACCGTAGTTGGGTGCCCTAGTTCAGATGTCGCCACAGCGAGGGCGGCAGGACATGCAGCGTTTTCTTCAGGATGGTCTCGCCTCGTGCCTCCCACATCATGGGAGGGTCGATGAACCAGCGATCGCCAATCTCCAACGCCGGAGCCTGTCCGGAGCAGTTGCAGTCGTGCCACCACTCGACGAGTTCATGGCTTGTGATGAAGTGGCCTTGGGTTCCTGGAACATAAGATACTCTCTCTGCGACCTCTTTCGAGGGTTGCACTACGCCTTTCTTCATATGTTCAGTATAGCCAAGGTTGCCGCCGAGACCACAGTCCAAAGGGTACCCTAGGTCGGCGCCAGTTTCCTGAAACGTAGCATCCAGACTCTATTTCTCCTCCTGAAGAAACTGAACATAGCCTCCTGTGACAGTATATTGAGGGAAAGTGAAATATCTCTTCCTACATCTGTCACGAAGGAGAAACAAAATGAAGCAACTGAATTACGAAAGCAACCCGTTGGTCGCGTACTTGAACCAGGAAAAGTTGAAGCCGGGAGAATTCGGCATCCTTGCGGGCGTGAGCCAGAGCACCGTGTACGAAATATTGCGTTGCGCGGTGCGGGTGCTCCCGCAATCATTCATCGATGCCATCGACACACGCAGCGGGCCTGGCACCGGGGCAAACATGCGTGAAGCGTACGGGACCTATCGAGCCAGTTTGCGAGCTCGTCTCCAGAAGAGTTCATAGTCATGCGGTCTGCAAACGCGTTGACGGGATGGCGGCTCAGATGAGCCGCCTCCTCACACTTCAGGACCAAGTAACCGAGTACGTCGATCGCGGTTTGTCGATCTTGCCTCTTGTGCCGCGGAGGAAGGTGCCGTTGAATGAGGTTTTGCCCCTTGTACATGGCAACCGCTCCTGGAAACCGTATGAGACTACAGCTGCTTCCGCCGGAGACGTGCTGTCCTGGTTTGCTGACTACGGATCCGACATGGGCGGCACGGGACTGAATATCGGCATAGTGACGGGGTCCGTCTATACATCAGAATCCAGTTCGCCCTTGGGGCACAATTCGGTTGAGACAATTGACATAAATCTTGGAATATGTCAAGAAATCGATATAATAATCTTATTACAACAAGGCAAGGGGGGATTTCTTGAAGGTCGCGGTTTACACCAGAGTGAGTACAGAAGAACAAAGTGCCGAAGACCGGTATGGCATGCGTTCGCAGATGACTGATATCCGGCGGCTGTGTTCGTCCAGGAGATACCAGGTTGTCCAGGCGTATTCGGACACGGTCAGCGGAGCCACGAGCAATCGTCCCGGGTTTCAACAGATGCTCTCGGATGCAAAGAACCACCTATTCGAAGCCATCGTGGTCGCAAAACTTGACAGGCTCGCACGTTCCCTCGTCCTCCAGCTCGTAACCACGGATGAATTGCAGAAGCTCGGCGTGCAAGTTATCTCCGTCGCAGAGCCTCTTGGGGAGCAGGATCAGGATACGGCACGCCTCATTCGGTCCGTAATGGGGGCATTTAGCGAATTCGAAAGGTCGAGGATAAATACGCGGATGTCCGGCGGGCGCAGAGAAAAGGCGAAGACTGGCGGCTTCTCCGGCGGACCTCCCCAATACGGCTATGTCTCTCAGGATCACAAACTTGTTATCGACGAAGACCAGGCGGATGTCGTCAGGAAGATCTTCGTTTTGAGAGCGCAGAGATGGACGCTCCAAGAGATCGCCGACAAGCTGAACGAGACAACGACGACAAGGCGAGGTAAAGCGTGGCAGCCGAGACAGGTCTCGAGGATCCTCGAGCACCGGAGTTTGTACCGCGGGCGCTATGCCTATGCAAAGACTGAAACGAAAGGTTTGCAGAAAGCAATTCTCAACTAGTAAAGATAGATGAGACGCTGCCCGGAGGAAAAATTTGACACCCTCCGGGCAGCGTGTAAAATGAACTCTATCTACTTCCGGGTAGATAGATCAAAGGTTCCACATAGAAGATTATGCAGCGCCAGACGGTTCATCGTCAGATGAGCCGTTTTCTGCTTCAACAGCCTTCATCCACACGGTTGCATAAGCGTCTGCTTGCGATGTGTCATTTGTCGTATAGCGGTCAGCACAGTTTTCAGGGTTGATGTCATCTCTTAACGAGACAGTGTAGAGTCCTGTTGATGTGGTATAGAACTTGGTGGTAAGACCTCTATAGTCGCAGAGGTCTTGCATCTGAGCTCCGGTATAGGCGTAACAGACAGGAGTGTATCCCGAAGGTAGATAGTTGACAGGCGCAATAACCGGACTACTCCCAGTGTTGCTGCGGCACCAGGCATAGTCCTCCGAGAACTTGCCAATGTTCAACGTTTCTCCAAGATACTTCTGGACATCACTGCCCACTTGTGGCGACGTGAAACTGTCTTGACTTACCTGCTCATACCAACCACTGGGATTCCAGAGCGGGTAAGAGTAGTCCATCAAATAGTCCATTAGCGCTTCCTTTCCAGCAAAACATCTGCTTGCTGAACACTCGTCAATTTCTCAGGAATAGTTCCTGAGTGGGTTTGCTTCATCAAACAACATTCTAGCATTTCGATAAGTACAACCTCCTTCATTGTAGATGCAGAGCCAACTTCACACCCCAGTGCAGAGCGGAGACGTTAGCTGACTAGCCCGTTTCACAAGGGTCGCCGTGTTCTTGCGGCGAGGATTACAGGGTTGCTTGAGATGACCGTTGTGGTTTGGCACATAGGAATTCACAGATATCACGCGAACAACGTGACATCAGAAGTCCAAGTAGTGCCATGGACTAGACCAATTTCTGAGGTGGCAGATTTCCATCTAGCAAGAAAGAAAATGCGCCCTTCCCCTAACGTAGGAATATCAACTATAAAATCCTACTACGATAGTCTATACCCATCTTTTGCCAATGCAAGTATTGTGAACTTTATGTGAAGATAGTGTTCCACGTTGTACTCCGTGGAGCCTGTCAGCGGGTCCTTTGACACAAGCACTGGTCTGCCCCACGCCGGACGATGCCAGCAAGAGCATGCTGTTCCCTCTTTTCAAAGCATGCCACAGCTGCGCTCGTCGGACGTGGGGCAGACATCTATCTTCTCTCAGAACTGGCTCATTTTTGAGCGGTCGAACAAAACACGCTTCTCTGTTTTGCTGGACGGCTCAAAAGGGACGCCACGTAACTGGCATTTGGTCTCTTCCAGAGCATCTTCTGGGTAGATTCGGCACTTACAAACACCACAGCACGTTCCCCTGGGCAGATATCCTGGCATTTCAACTCTCTTGCATAGGAGAGAAACCCCCTTGAAACACGATTGTGTCGCCATACCATCGGGCGAAAGGCGAGCAATTTCGTAAAGTTAAAAGTGTTGTTGTTGGTTCCCACAAATGAAGCCGAAGCTGTTGCTTGTCAAGCCGCTTTGCTTGGCAGGCTGCTTTTTTTATTTACTTAAGCTTTGCGCATTCGCTCAATATCTGCTTCACTTCGGTCGCCGTCTTCCGCATCCTTTTTTGAGGCTTCCAACATTCTCTTTGTATCGTTTAATAGCTCCACCGTAGTTTGGCCGATCATACGGTCTAATTGTTTTTCGCCTTCCGTTATTACTTTTAAGGAGTTTTTTCCGGCCGTGGCGGCGCCTTTCAAAACTTTGTCAGCATAGCCTACTATTCCGTGCGTGAGCTCCGCCTTGCCGAGCGTGGCTTTTGAAACGGCATTTATTATTCCGTTAGCGTCATTAGGCAGGGGCTTCCGGAAAGAATTCAAAATATTCCTGGTGGTAGAAAGGCCCTGCCGGAGTTCTTCAAGCGTGGCGATCTCCGGCGGCAACTGTTTTTTGACTTCGGCGCGAATTTGAGAAAGGCCCTCTCTTGCAACGATTTCGCCGCCTTTGCCAAGGCCCTGCAAAAACTTTGGATCCTGTAGCTTTCTTCTACCGACTTCATAAAAGGTATCGTACCCCTTATCTACTAGCTTTTTCTTCCCTTGCTCGCCGGCCTTGTTTTTTAGCACGGTTTTGGTCGTTGCTGCTTTGGTGCTTTTAGCGGCTGCATCCGCGGCCAATTTTCTTGCCATTTCTTTTCCCTTAACATCAAAAATAGAACCTGCGGCAGGGGTCTTCATATTGCCCGCCGCCTTGCCTAAAACGCTCTTGCCATGAATACCAACGGCCAGCAGGGCTACTTCCGCCGTGCTTTTAGCTATCTGCTGTAACTGGTTCATTCGGTTACTATTCTGATTGTTGGCAAACATTCGATCTAAATCACTCATTTTTTCCACTCTCCACAAGCGTCAGCTTACTAATAGGTTATGCGAGTAATGGAAACTGCCAATTTTAGAACAAAATTGTTGAACTAGGCCAATCGAAGGACTAAAAAGAAAAGATCCAACGAGAGTAAAAACAAGCCCAAGACAAAAACCCGCATTGCAATCGAACATTTCTTCCGCGGGTATCTTTTAGTCCTTTCCTTTTTTCCAGTTGGAATCTTCGAGTCTTTTATAACCTTTTATTGAGTCCAGAAATGCTTATCAGAGTTGGGTTCCCCCCGTCCAACTATTACAGTTCTGCCGCTAATTATTACATTTATGTCGTTGCGGCTGAAATTAGTGTCAAGTTCTAATTATTGTGTTATACTATTTGTGGTAGGTGATAGAGATGAAAGAAAAGAACAACAATATTGTAAAGAAGTCGAATGCGTTCATCGAAAATGCTCGCTACGAACTGACAATCACGCAACAGAAACTGATCCTCTTCGTCATGTGTATGGTCAGGGTCGAGGACGATGATTTCAAGACCTATGTCATCCCTGTTTCTGAGATAATGGAGCGAATGGGCGTGTCTGATAGTCTGTATAGCAGGATAAAAACCGAATCCAGAGATCTGATGAAGAAGGTCTTTACCATCGAAGAGAAGAACGCAGCCGGCAAGAAAGTCCAGACAACCCTGTCCTGGTTCTCCTCCATTCAATATGTAGAAGGTTCAGGGTCAGTCCAAGTTCGTTTTGATCCAGGACTGAAACCTTATCTCCTGCACCTGAAAGGGTGTTTCACAACCTACATGCTTGACTATATTCTGCCTATGCGTTCTAGCTATTCCGTCAGAATTTATGAGTATCTCAAAATGGAATTAGCATTTCACCACAAGAAGGACTTTACCCTGGAAGAGTTCAAAGCGTTCTTACAAATTGACACAAAGCCCGCATTTGAACAGTATGGGAACATCAAAGCACG